>OGXJ01002579.1_pt1 | contig 11826 bp, 10 predicted proteins | sample 1576231 | NCBI WGS metagenome assembly OGXJ01 (sample SAMEA3541539, study PRJEB24748) | human gut metagenome | biome: human gut; feature: human-associated habitat; material: faeces | place: China | collected 2012
CGCGCGATTTGAGCGACACGATGTGCGCCACGCCCGCCAGATCCATCACCTCCTGTACCGACGAGGTGGCCAGCATGGCGAACCCGGTCTGGCGGGTGGCCATGACGTCCTGGTGGTCTCCGAAAATCGACAGCGACTGTGCGGCCAGCGCACGCGCCGAGACGTGGAACACGCCCGGCAACAATTCGCCGGAGATCTTATACATATTGGGGATCATCAGCAGCAAACCCTGCGACGCGGTGAACGTCGACGTCAGGGCACCGCTCTGCAGCGAACCGTGCACGGCGCCTGCGGCACCGGCTTCGGACTGCATCTCGACAACTTTCACCGTTTCGCCGAAAATATTCTTGCGACCCTGGGCGGCCCACTCGTCCACGAGTTCGGCCATGGTCGACGACGGCGTGATGGGATAGATCGCCGCAACTTCCGAGAACATGTATGCAACATGTGCCGCAGCGTAGTTACCATCACAAGTGATAAATTTCTTTTCTGCCATTTTGTTAAAATTTTAGATGATATTGTGTGTTTTTCCTGGATTCGGGACAAAATGCGTTGCAAAGATAACAATTCCGGCGGAAAAACCAGTCCGATTTTCTGACAAATCACCCGGTTTTTTCACCATTCGGAATGTTATTGGAATAACAACCTCGTTGTTATTTTTTTAACAGCGAACTCACGGATAATCACCGAGTTTCCGAACTTATTATCCGATAGCGGATTACCCGGCACGCCCCCTCTGACGCAATCCGGACAGGCCCCGCAGGCATCCGGAGCGCCATCCCAGCCGGCAGGGCAAATCCCGGGCCGGAAAAACGGCGGATTTTTTTCTCCCGGGCGCGGCACGGCGGAAAAATATAGGTAAAAATTTGGCCGTCAACAAATTTTACGCGGCGAAACACTGGGAAATAAAGGCCTATGAATAGGTTGTTCGGGCGCGGGGATTGCAAATCGGGATTTTTTTCCTAATTTTGTTCCATAATTCGTTCTTTACATATCATCGTGTATAAACGATAGTATTGGGGCCCTAAAATCTGGTAAATTTTTTGTTATCCCACAATACAGGTCGTACCCAGAAGGGTGCGTGCTGTGATTTGTGGGATAGAGGCTGACCAGAGCCATGGGCCACAGGTTCGGCACCACTCTTCCCGTTTTCTGCCGAAGCGTTTTCCACACGCAGCGGCAGGGTTATGGATTCACAATCCCCAAACTTCATAGTCTTCGAATCCATCTTCAAATGAGGCGTCACTTAATTTTCCTGCCGCTGCTTTTTTTATATCTTTGCATCCATGATCGAATACAAGAAGAGAACACTGGCCAACGGCCTGACTATCGTCGTCAACCGGGATAAGGCTTCGAAACTCGCCGCAGTAAACATATTATATAAGGTCGGGGCGCGCAACGAGAACCCCGCGCGCACGGGTTTCGCCCACCTGTTCGAACACCTGATGTTCCGCGGCACGCGCGAAATTCCGAATTTCGACCTGCCCGTGCAGATGGCCTGCGGCGACAACAACGCCTTCACCAACAACGACTATACGGATTTCTACATCACCCTCCCCAAGGACAATATCGAGACCGCACTGTGGCTCGAAAGCGACCGCATGGAGGGGCTGGACATCACCCCCGGAAAACTCGAGGCGGAGAAACGCGTGGTGATCGAGGAGTTCCGCCAGCGCTACCTCAACCAGCCCTACGGCGACCAGCCGATGCTGCTGCGGGCGCTGGCCTACAAAGTACACCCTTACCGCTGGGCGACTATCGGGCTCACGCCCGACCACATCGCCGGGGCGACACTCGACGACGTGCAGGCCTTCTACCGCACCCATTACCATCCTTCGAACGCCATCCTGTCCATCTCGGCCGACTTCGACGAGGAGCGCATGCTCGACCTTGCCGAAAGGTGGTTCGCCCCGCTCGCCGACCGCACCGTGGCCTCCCAGCCCATCCCCCGGGAACCGGATCAGGAGGCGCCGCGCCGGGAGGAGGTCGAACGCGACGTGCCCGCCACAACCCTGTCGATGGCCTTCCACATGGGCAGCCGCACCTCGCAGGATTTCTATACCGCCGACCTGGTATCCGACCTCCTGTCGGGCGGCGACTCGTCGCGGCTCTACAAACACCTGGTGCAGGAACAGCGCCTGCTGGCCTCGGTCAACGCCTACATTTCGGGCGACATCGACCCGGGGTTATTCGTCTTTACGGGGCAACTGCTGCCGGGCACCGCTCCCGAACAGGCCGAAGCGGCTTTCCGTGCCGAAATCGAAGCATTACAAAGCATCCCGGCATCGGACTACGAGGTCGAGAAGGTCAAAAACAAGTTCGAGGCCAACACGCTCTTCGGCGAGCTGAACGTGATGAACAAGGCGATGAACCTGGGCTTCTACGAGATGCTGGGCGACCTGCCGTTAGTCAACGGCGAGGTCGCGGCCTACCGTGCCGTCACGACCGGCGACATTCTCGCCTTCAGCCGCCGCACCTTCCGCCCCGAAAACTGTTCCACCCTTATTTACAAAGCGAAAAAATGACACAACCACCCCTCGTAATACCCTCCGACGTCGAGGTCGCACAAGCCGGGAAGAGCCTGCTGGCAAACGGCTCGGCGCTCTACACGCTCGCCTCTGACGACTTCGAAGTGCTGCGCATCACCTTCGTGTTCCGCGCCGGTTCGGCCATGCAGCGGGTTCCCTTCTCGGCATCGGCCGCCGCCAACATGCTCGCCGAGGGGACGCGCGACATGACGGCGCACCAGATCGCCGAACGGCTCGATTACTACGGCTCGTACTACGACGTCAACATCGACCGCGACTATGCCTACATCAGCTTCTGCACGCTCTCCAAATTCTTCGACGAAACGCTCGCCGTAGCCGAACAGATACTCCTGCACCCCGTTTTCCCCGAAGAGGAACTGCGCACCTACTGCGCCAAGCGCAAGCAGCGGCTGGCCGTCGAACGCACGAAGGTCGACACCCAGGCCCGCGAGGCTTTCGCCCGCGCCCTTTTCGGGCCCTCGCACCCCTACGGCATCTCGGCCGACGAAGCCCAATACGATAAGCTCACGCGCGGGGATGTAGCGGCGTTTTATGAAAGCCACTACACGGCGGACAACGGGTTCACGATATGCAGCGGGCGCATCGGCGACCACGAACGGCAGGCCGTCGCGGCGCTGGCGGAACGGTTGCCGCGGCGCAAACCCGAAGCCGGCATCCCGTTCCCGGCACCCGTGACGCAGCACGAAGCGCGGGTCGACCATCCGGGCGCCGTACAGTCGTCGATCCGCATCGGAAGGCTGCTTTTCCCGCGCCAGCATCCCGATTTCCTCGGCATGCAGGTCGTGGCATCCGCCCTGGGCGGTTATTTCGGTTCGCGCCTGATGCAGAACCTGCGCGAGGAGCACGGCTATACGTACGGCGTGGTGGCCGCCATGGTCAACTTCGAACGGGAGGGCTATTTCGCCGTAGCGGCACAGGTCGGGACGGAGGTCACGCAGGAGGCCCTGCGCGAGATTTACGCCGAAATCGAACGGCTGCGCTCCGAGCCGATGCCCGAGGGCGAACTTTCGCTCGTGAAGAACATTATGGTCGGCGAGATGATGCGTATCCTCGACGGGCCGTTCGGCATTGCCGACGTTACGATCGAGAACATCCTCTGCGGCCGCGACCATACCGTCATCAACGAGAACATCCGCCGCATACAGGCCATGACGCCGGCCGACGTACAGCAACTGGCTCGGAAATACCTCTCCCGCGAAGAACTGGTAACGGTCATTGCGGGAGACCTGCGAAAATAGACGCCTGCGCATTGCGGCTGCGGAGCAATACCCCGCCCGTCGAACGGCATGAAAAAAAGCACCGGGCTCCCGGTGCTTTTCCATTTCCGCCTCCAGTACACACTGTCCGCCCTTCCCTGCCCGGCATCCGACGACTCGAACCCGCACCCAAACTGCGGTATCCGACGTCCACGACCCGCCGCGATTATTTCCGGTTGGCCGCGACCCAGTCGGTCAGCTGCACGAAATCGGCGACCGAGAGCTGCTCGGCGCGCTGCGTAAAAAAGGGATGTTCTGCGCCGCCGAAATCGCCGAACACCGCCCGCAGCGAGTTGCGGATCATCTTGCGGCGCTGGCCGAATGACGCTTTCACCACCTTCACGAACAGCGCCTCGTCGCAGCCGAGCCGTCCGACGCCGTTGCGGCGCAGGCGGATAACGGCGCTTTTGACCTTGGGAGGCGGGTTGAAAACCGTTTCGTTGACCGTAAAGAGGTATTCGATGTCGTACCAAGCCTGCAACAACACGCTCAGGATGCCGTACTCCTTCGACCCCGGAGGCTCCGCGATCCGTACGGCGACCTCCTTCTGGATCATACCGACGCATTCGGGCACCAGGTCGCGGTGCTCGAGCACCTTGAAAAATATCTGCGAAGAGATGTTGTAGGGGAAATTCCCGATGATCTTCAGTCCCCGCGGAAAACGCTCGCGCAGGTCCATCTTCAGGAAATCGCCCTCGATCAGCCGCGGTGCGAACTCGGGGAAATGCGCATGGAGGTACCCAACGCTCTCCGGGTCGATCTCGGCGCCGTAGGTGGTAATGTCGCCGCGCCTGAGCAGGTACTGCGTCAGCACCCCCATCCCGCAGCCGACCTCCAGCACGTCGCAGGGGACTGCGCCGCCCCGTTCCTCTTCCGCGGCCGCCGGCGCACCGGCAGCGGTCGTATCCGCCGCGAGCCGGGCATCGGCAGCCATCCCGGCACCGTCCCCGTTCCGGGTTTCCGCCCCGGCATCGGCACTTCCTGCCGCCATCGTCCGGGCTTCTGCCCCAGCTCCGGCATATCCAGCCGTATTCGCCCGGGTTTCTGCCCCGGCCCCAGGTCTTTCGCCCCCCGAAAGCGCATCGCAAATCTTGCGCGCGATATTGAGGTCGACCAGGAAATGCTGTCCCAGCGCCTTTTTTGCCCTTACTTCACTCATCTTCGTCTTTCAGTAATTCGTAATAACAGCCGTCTACGAACGCCCCGTTCTTGAAAAAAGCCTTGCGGAACGTCCCGACATGCCGGAACCCGGTTTTCACCAACACCCGCTGCGATGCGGGATTGGTGGCATAAGCCGCGGCAAAGATACGAATTATCGGGGTATTTGCGAACATCCACTCCACGGCCTGCCGGACGGCCGCCGTCATCATGCCCCGCCCCCGGCAGCGGCTTCCGAGCCAGAAACCGATTTCGGCGCCGAAGCGTTCGACATCCGTCCCGGGCACGAACCCCACGCCGCCCACGGCCTTGCCGCCTGCCACGACGGCGAAATCCACCGGGCAGGGTTTCCCGGCCGCCGCGGCAATGAACTCCCGGGCGTCCGCCAACGTATAGGGATGCGGGAAAAGGTCACGCACGTTGTTCCACAGCGTGATGTCGTCGGCATTGGCCGCCAGCGACACCGCATCCGCCGCGCGCCACGTGCGCAGCATCAGAATATCGTCCTTGTAAATTACCATCTCACCACCTTTACCCCGGCAACGTTCCGCCACACCATCCGCAGCGTGCCCCGCCCGCCGTACCCGCGAACGGATCCCCGGACGGAACCGCGAACGGAACCGCCGGGCAACGATGTCCGGCGGATGAAGGTCAGCGTTTCGACCGGCGGGATTTTTTCTTTTCCTGCCGCTCCCGGGCACGGCGTTCGAGCCGCACGCGGCGTTGCGTCAGGCGGAACGTATAGAGCAGCCCCACGAAACCCACGCCGAGCAGCGTGATCCAGAACCACACGGCAATGCCGCGCTCCATATACTCCAGGGCGTAGATTATCCCGGCCACCGCCACGATCATCATCACGAGGCGGACTATCTGCATCACATTGGTTTTCATATCAGTCTTCGTTTTGCGTATTTTTGCGGCCCATGCTCCGGGCGCGGACGGCCAGAATCCCCGACGCACCGATCAGTACGAGCGGCACATACCAGATATCCCGCCCGTCGTCGGACAGTATCCGCCACAGCGAAACGACGCCGCACACGAAGAAAAACACGGACATGATCGTCAGGAACCGTTGCATGGCACACATAGGTTACGGTATTTTGTATTTGTTCACCTCGTCGAGGTGCTTGCGCTTGCGCTTGTGGCATTCGTTATACACCATCCCGACGCCTGCAAGCACGAACAATACGGCCACGACGAGGTCGAATATACAATTGCTGTTCGACAAGGCCCAGAATATATTGACTCCGAGCCACACGAGCGTCACGATCATGAAAATCACGGCAACAGTAAAAGTCTTTTTGTTCATAGGCGTATTATTAAGTTAGTGTCAATCCTCGGAACAGTGACGCAACAGCCGTGGGATGGCAGGTGTACAGAGGGCGTCAGTTGCCCTGCTCGCAGATGAATTTGATACGCACCAGACGTATCTCCTCCTCCGTATAGTCGGCCCCCAGTTCGTCGATGGCCGCATCGAGCGAATCGCTCTGGGCGTCCTCCTTGAAATAGAGGTAAATGTCCTCGATCTTGTCCTCGTCCATAAAGTCCCTCAGATAGTACGAGATGTCGAGCTTCGTACCCGAGTTGACGATGCCTTCGATCTCGGTCAGCAGTTCGTCGAAATCGAGGTCTTTGGCACGGGCGATGTCCTCGAAATCCATCTTCCGGTCGATGGACTGGATGATGAAGATCTTGTTGCCCGACTTGTTGCCGACCGACTTGACGATCATGTCCTGCGGACGGATGATCTCCTTCTCCTCGACATAGGCCTTGATGAGCTTGATGAACTCCTCGCCGAACTTGCGGGCCTTGCCCACCCCCACGCCAGTGATGTTCTGCATCTCCTCGATGGTGATCGGGTACTGCACGGCCATGTCCTCGAGCGACGGATCCTGGAAGATGACGAACGGCGGCAGCCCGTGCTGCTTGGCCACTTTCTTGCGCAAATCCTTGAGCATTGCAAAGAGTTCCTCGTCCGCCGCGCCGCCCTTGCCCATCGGGACGACGGCCTCGGCCTCCTTCTCCTCCTCGTCATAGTCGTGGTCGAGCGTCACGGTGACGGGGAAGGGCATGGCGATGAAATTCTCGCCCTTGCGGTTCACCGAGATCAGCCCGTAATTCTCGATATTCTTGTCCACCAGCCCCAGGATCAGCGCCTGGCGCAGCACGGCGCCCCAGAAACGCGCGTCGTGCTCGGCACCCGCCCCGAACCACTTGCTCTTGTTGTGGCCGTAGCTCTTGATGAGCGCCGTGGTCTTGCCCGTGAGCACGTTTATCAGGTAGTCGGCCTTGAACTTGTCGCCGATGTCACGCAGCGCCTCGAGCGCCATCTTGAGCGCCGCCCGCGCGTCGATCTTCGGTTTGGGATTCCGGCAATTGTCGCAGTTGCCGCAGTTCTCCTCGGTATACTCCTCGCCGAAGTAGTGCAGCAGCGTCTTGCGGCGGCACATCGAACTCTCGGCATAGGACACCGTCTCCAGCAGCAGCAGCTTGCCGATCTCCTGTTCGGCGATGGGTTTGCCCTGCATGAATTTCTCTAGCTTCTGGATGTCCTTGTAACTATAAAAGGTAAGGCAGTAACCTTCGCCGCCGTCGCGGCCGGCACGCCCCGTCTCCTGGTAATAGCCTTCGAGCGACTTGGGGATGTCGTAATGGATGACATAGCGCACGTCGGGCTTGTCGATGCCCATGCCGAAAGCGATCGTGGCGACGATCACCTCGACCCGCTCCATCAGGAAGTCGTCCTGGTTGGCGGCGCGCGTCGCGGCGTCCATGCCCGCATGGTAGGCCAGCGCGCGGATACCGTTGGCCACGAGCAGTTCGGTCAGCTCCTCGACCTTCTTGCGGCTCAGGCAGTAGATGATGCCGCTCTTTCCCTCGTTCTGCTTGATGAAGCGGATGATATCGCGGTCGACGTCCCCCTTGGGGCGTATCTCGTAATAGAGGTTCGGCCGGTTGAACGACGACTTGAACACCGAGGCGTCGGACATGCCGAGGTTCTTCTGGATGTCCAGCTGCACCTTGGGCGTCGCCGTCGCCGTCAGGGCGATCAGCGGCGCAGCGCCGATTTCGTTGATGATCGGGCGGATGCGGCGGTACTCGGGCCGGAAATCGTGTCCCCACTCCGAAATGCAGTGCGCCTCGTCGATGGCGTAGAACGATACCTTTATCTTATGCAGGAAGGCCACGTTGTCCTCCTTGGTCAGCGATTCGGGGGCGAAATAGAGCAATTTCGTCTTCCCGGCCAGCACGTCGGCGCGCACCTGCGCGACGGCCGTCTTGTTGAGCGACGAATTGAGGAAATGGGCGATGCCCGACTCGGCCGAGAAGGTGCGCATGGCGTCCACCTGGTTCTTCATCAGCGCGATCAGGGGGGAAATGACGATCGCCACGCCCTCCATGAGCATGGCCGGAAGCTGATAGCAGAGGGATTTCCCGCCGCCCGTAGGCATCAGCACGAACGTATCCTTCCCCTCCAGCACATTGCGGATCACCGCTTCCTGGTTCCCTTTGAACGACGAAAAGCCGAAGTACTCCTTCAGCTTGTCATGCAACAGGGACGATTCAAATTGTTTCATTTCGCCGTTTCTACTCTAAAATCAGAAATTTCAATGTAAAGTTAAAAAACTTTTCGGAAAAAAGCATAACTTTGTAAAAATTTTATAGCGAGAGAACGCAATGCGCCTATACACCAGCGAACTTGTCAAAAAATATAAGGCCCGCACCGTCGTCGACCACGTCTCGATCGACGTCAACCAGGGGGAGATCGTCGGACTGCTCGGCCCCAACGGAGCCGGCAAGACCACGACTTTCTACATGATCGTGGGACTTATCAAGCCCAACGAGGGGCGCATCTTCCTCGAGGACGACGAAGGCAAGGTCGCCGAACTGACCAAGGAGCCGGTCTACAAACGCGCCCAGATGGGCGTGGGCTACCTGGCACAGGAGGCATCGGTCTTCCGCCGCCTGTCGGTCGAGGACAACATCCGCGCCGTACTCGAAATGACCGATTTCTCGAAGGAGTACCAGACCGAGCGCGTCGAGTCGCTGATCGAGGAGTTCCGCCTGCAAAAGGTTCGCAAGAGCCTCGGCATCCAGCTTTCGGGCGGCGAACGGCGCCGTACGGAGATCGCGCGCGCGGTGGCCATCAACCCGGCGTTCATCCTGCTCGACGAGCCCTTCGCGGGCGTCGACCCCATCGCCGTGGAGGACATCCAGTCGATCGTGGCGACGCTCAAGCACAAGAACATCGGCGTCATCATCACCGACCACAACGTCGACGAGACGCTGGCCATCACCGACCGCACCTACCTGCTCTACGAGGGCAAGATCCTCAAGACGGGTACGGCCGAGGAACTGGCCGCCGACCCGATGGTTCGCAAGGTCTACCTCGGCCAGCATTTCGAGCTCAAGAAGAGCCACCAGCTGACCCAGCAGATGAAAAACCGCAAGGGACAGCAGGCGCAGCAGGCCGGGGAGGAGACCGAAACACAGGAATAGAGGCGAGGATTTTAATTTCAGGGTGCCGGCCAACCCCGGTGCCCATAAAAGCATATAACCTACACAATGGACAAGACGGTTCCATTGGGCCGCGTTAAAGGCACGCTGACGCCGCCCTGTTCGAAAAGCTATGCACAGCGTGCCCTGGCGGCATCGCTCCTCTGCGGGGAGACCTCGGTGCTGCGCAATCTGGAATTCTGCGACGACACGCGCTCGGCGCTGCGGTGCATCGAGACGCTCGGTGCCCGCGTAAAGCACGTGGACGCCTCGACCCTTTCGATCGAAGGCGGGCTGCATCCCCGCGGGAAAGTGCTGCACGTCGGCGAATCGGGGCTCGCCACACGGCTTTTCACTCCCATCGCCTCGCTCTGCGGGATGCCCGTCACCATCGAAGGCCAGGGCACCCTGCTACGGCGCCCCATGCACATGATGATCGACCCGCTGCGCCGCCTCGGCGTCCGGGTACGGGACAACGACGGTTACCTGCCCTTCGAAGTGCGCGGCCCGATCCGGGGCGGGGAGATCGACGTCGACGGCTCGGTTTCGTCGCAGTTCATCACGGGGCTGCTGCTGGCGCTCCCGCTCTCGCAGCACGACACCACGCTCCACGTCCGCAGCGCCGTCTCGACCCCCTATCTGGACATGACCGTCGACACGGCGGCACGCTTCGGCGTGGAGATCTGCCATAACGACTACAAGGAGTTCTACATCGAAGGCGGACAGCGCTACCGCCCGGCTTTTTTCAGCATCGAGGGGGACTGGAGCGCCGCAGCCATGCTGCTCGTGGCGGGCGCCGTCGCGGGCGAAGTCACCGTGAAGAACGTCTCCATGCTTTCGAAGCAGGCCGACACGGCCATCTGCACGGCACTCGTGCGGGCCGGGGCCGCGGTCATCAACGACGAGGACTCCGTGACGGCCTCGCACCGGCCCCTGCGCGCCTTCGAATTCGACGCCACGCACTGCCCCGACCTTTTCCCGGCACTCGCGGCGCTCGCGGCGGCGGCCCAGGGCGAGAGCGTCATCCGCGGCACCTCGCGGCTCGAACACAAGGAGTGCAACCGTGCGGACGCCATCCGCGAAGAGTACGCCAAGGCGGGCATCGAGGTGGACACCTCCCAGAAGGACATCATGCGCATCCGCGGCGGCAGGATCCGCCAGGCCCGCGTGCAAAGCCACGGCGACCACCGCATGGCCATGTCGATGGCCGTCGCAGGACTGCTCTGCGACGGGGAAATGACCATCGAAGGCGCCGAATGCGTAGCCAAGAGCTACCCCGGATTCTTCGAAGACCTGGAAAAAATCAGAATCTGAACGCCATGAATATTTTCGGACACAATTTCAGGCTCGCCATCTGGGGCGAGTCGCACGGCCCGCAGATCGGCATCTCGGTCGACGGGGTTCCCGCAGGTATTCCGCTCTCGGCGGAAGATTTCGAAGCCGACCTCGCACGCCGCCGCAGCGGGGCCCGCGGCACCACGCCGCGCCGCGAGCCGGACATTCCGCAGATCGTATCGGGGCTTTACAACGGCATGACGACGGGGGCGCCGCTCACCATCGAATTCGCCAACACCGACACCCATTCGCAGGATTACGCCACCGTAGCCCGCCACTACCGGCCTTCGCACGCCGACCTGGTGGCCTACCACCGCTTCAACGGGTTCAACGACCCGCGGGGCGGCGGCCATTTCTCGGCACGCCTGACCGTGGCGTTCGTCGCCGCGGGCGTCGTCGCCAAGAAGATGCTCCCGCCGGGCATCGCCTTCGACACGCGCATCACCGAGATCGGCGGATGCACCGACCCTGCGCGCTTCGACGAGGTGCTGCGCGCAGCGGCGGCCGACCGGGATTCGGTCGGCGGAATCATCGAATGCCGCGTACAGGGCGTCCCGCTGGGACTGGGACAACCCTTCTTCGATTCGGCCGAAAGCCTGATCGCCCACCTGTTGTTCGCCGTCCCGGCCGTCAAGGGGGTCGAATTCGGCAGCGGCTTCGCCGGGGCGCGCATGCGCGGTTCGCAGAACAACGACCCGCTGCTCGACGTCGAAGGCACCACTGCGACCAACAACGCGGGCGGTATCAACGGCGGAATCACCAACGGCAACGAGATCGTGGTACGCGCGGCGGTCAAGCCGACCCCGAGCATCGGGCGCGAACAGAATACCTACAACCTGGCGACGGACAAGGTTGAGCCGCTCACGATCCGCGGCCGCCACGATGTCTGCGTCGCCCTGCGCGGGGCCGTGGTCGTCGAAGCCGCCGTAGCCATCGCGCTGGCCAATTTCATCCGGCACTGATGTCCGCCCCCGAAACCCCCGCCTGCTGCAATCGGAAGAAGACCAACAGCTGTTAATACGGAAAATCTT
>OGXJ01002582.1_pt1 | contig 11815 bp, 10 predicted proteins | sample 1576231 | NCBI WGS metagenome assembly OGXJ01 (sample SAMEA3541539, study PRJEB24748) | human gut metagenome | biome: human gut; feature: human-associated habitat; material: faeces | place: China | collected 2012
AGGCGGTTTCCCTCTCCAAACAGGCCAGAGCCATTGAAGCCGCCCTTGACGGCATTAACCCGCTGAACGCCGGAAAGAAAAAAGAGGAAGCCCTCTCCATGCTGAAAAAGTGGTTCCCGCAGATGGAGAACTTCTCCGGGCAGTTGAAAAAGTACAAGGTCACAATCAATGACCTGTTGGCGGAGAATGAGAAGTTGGAAGCAAGGGCAAAGGCCAGCGAAAAAGGAAAGATGAAAGATACGATGGAACGGGCAAAGCTGAAAAGCGAACTGGACAATTTACAGCGGCTGGTTGACCGTATCCCGCCGGATATACTGGCGGAACTGAAACGTCAGCAGCGGCACACGGTAAAGGAAAGGTGATAGATATAAGCAGAAATTTTCGCCGCCTTTGTGCGGCATTGTACCTTGAAAACTGAATATGGAGGACACTGGATGGCAAAAAGCGAAAGCGATATTTTTACACCCCGGACAGGGCAGGTCATACAAGCAGAGAACGGCACGCAGTATTTTGTATGTGGGAACAACCGTATAAAAATCTCCGAACACTTCGCCGCAGGCGGGAAGCCCCTCGGTGATCTGATTGTAGATGTGGTGCGGCATACCGCAGAAAAAGCCGCTTCAACCTGATAGCCCATCATTGATAACACGCCCACGCTTATGATATAATTGCCATAGAGCAAAAGTATTGTAAGCGTGGGTTGTTTCTTTAGAAGGAGGATTTTTAACGGTGAAACAACCTTACAATACTACGATTTACAACACGGCGCTTTATATGAGATTGAGCCGGGACGATGAACTGCAAGGAGAAAGCGGGAGTATTCAGACACAACGCATGATGCTCCGGCAATATGCCGCCGAGCATGGCCTGAATGTCATAGATGAATATATCGACGATGGATGGTCTGGAACGAACTTTGACAGGCCGGATTTTCAGAGAATGATTGATGACATTGAGGACGGGAAAATCAACTGCGTTGTTACGAAGGATTTATCCCGCTTAGGCAGAAACTACATTCTGACCGGCCAATACACGGAAATCTACTTTCCCAGCAAAGGCGTCCGCTATATCGCTGTCAATGACAATGTGGACACCATCAACGGAGAGAATGAGCTTGCCCCATTCCTCAACATTCTGAATGAAATGCACGCCCGCCAGACCAGCAAAAAGGTAAAAGCGGCCATGCGGACACGGTTTGCAAATGGCGCACACTATGGAGCCTATGCCCCGCTGGGCTATGTCAAAGACCCGGATAAGAAAGGCCATCTTCTGATTGACCCGGAAACAAGGTGGATTATCGAAAAGATTTTTGACCTTGCCGTTCATGGCCGGGGAGCCGCCAGCATTACACGGATTTTGGTCGAAGAAAAAGTACCTACTCCCGGCTGGCTGAATTTCCAGAGATACAGCACTTTCGCAAATATCTATGCCGGAGCGCCGGAGGAAAAAGCCTATGCGTGGACGATAGCGCAGGTAAAAAGTATTCTGAAAGAGGAAACCTATATCGGACACAGCGTCCACAATAAGCAGACCAACATTTCATTCAAAAACAAGAAGAAAGTACGCAAGCCAAAAGAGGAATGGTATCGTGTGGAGAACACCCACGAAGCGATTATTTCCGAAGATGTGTTCCGTCAAGTACAGGAGCAGATTTGCAACAGGCGCAGACGGCAGAAGAACGGCACAACGCAGATATTTTCCGGGCTGGTAAAATGTGCGGACTGCGGTTGGTCGCTGGCCTATGGTGTGAACAGTCAGAACAAAAATCCCTATGCCCACTACCATTGTAGCAAGTACGGGCAAGGATTGCACCAGTGTTCCATGCACTATATCCGTTATGATGTGCTTTACGCCTATGTCCTTTCCCGTCTGCAATACTGGTCTGTGCTGGCACAGCAGGACGGGGACAAACTTCTGAAACGGCTACTTAACGCCAGCGACAAGGAACGCAATACTGCAAGGAAGCGGCAGACAGCCGAACTGAAAAAGGCGGAAAAACGCAAAGCAGAAGTAGACACCCTGTTTGCAAAAATGTATGAGGACTGGTCTGCCGGACGCATTACAGAATACAATTTCAATATGCTGTCCGAAAAGTATCAGGGCGAACAGCGAGAATTGGACGTAAAAATTGAACGGCTTCACGAAGCGATGGAGACCGCCGCCCAGACAGCGGTTGACGCTGAAAAGTGGATAGGTCTGATGAAACAGTATGTCAATCCCACAGAATTGACGGCTGAACTTCTGAATACGCTGATTGAAAAAATCCTTATCCATGAAGCGGTCAAAAGTGAGGACGGAAGCCGGGAACAGGAGGTAGAAATCTTCTACCGCTTTATCGGCAAAATCGAATGACACATCTTGAGATACCCAACAATATCTTTAACTAAGGGAAACTGGACTTTCCTACCCCGACGTCACGCTTCTGGAGCCGTTGGCCACGGCTTTGGGTCTGACGGCAGCCGCGCTCCTCCGGTGCGCTGCGCCTGCAGAGGAAAAGGAGCAAGCTATGGAAGAAAAAAAGTACCCTGCGGAAAATGAGACGCTGCGCGCCGTGGTGGAGATGGCGGACAACAACCAGAAGCGGCAGCGCCGCCAATGGCTCACCGGCGTCAGCGCCGCGGCAGCAGCATTTCTCCTCATCATCGCCCTTTTTGCCATCCGCCACATCCATCTCGATCTGACAAACCCCTACCGGTATACGGAGGAGCTTTGCGGCCTGATCCAGCAAGCAGAGTATACTGCGGACGGCACATGGCTCTACGTCACGGATGCCGGCAGCCTTTCCTCGGATCTCCTGAAGCTGCGCTGTCCGGCGGACATGGACGCTTCTACCCTCCAAATCGGATGGCGTTATGTAAACTCCATTCTGTCACACCCCCAATATCACATGGCATACGACCGCCGTACCAATGAGATCACGTGGTGTGACGAACTGCCGGAATATCTGACGGTGACCGCCATAGGCGGCTTTGGCAGCAGTCCGGCGCAGCCCATGGAAAAGCCACTTTTCGGCTTTGAGGAGACCTTCTCAGCGCATCTTGACGGTTACGGTGCCACCTACTTCTTTATTCCCATTCCGGAGCAGCCGGAGCAGCGGCAGGTGCTGATGCTCCTGCCGGACGCGGGACGCCGCGTGGACTATCGCGTGGAGGATGTAGACGGCGACGGCATCAACGAGCTGCTGTTGACAGATCTCGGCGGCGAAAAGCCCTATATGCTCTGCGATGTGGACGTCACGGGACAGCTTGTCACACAGCTGTACAGCATTTGGGAATAGCCGTTTTGCGCAAAAAAAGAACCGCCCTCGGCGGTTCTTTTTTGTTTTTGGAATTACTCCTGATCCTCGTCCTCATCGTTGGCCAGATCGCTGAGATCGAACTCCAGCTTGGCGCCGCAATTGGGGCAGATGACCTCGCCGTCCTCCAGAACGGACTCGTCGAAGTAGACCTCCTCCTCGCACTCGGGGCAGTTGGTCATGAAGCACTCCTCTTCCTCGTCGTCTTCATCCTCGTCCTCGTCCTCATCGTCGTCCAGCGCGAAGTACAGGGTCTCCTCCACATCGCTGAGGTCGTCGCTGACAGCATCCAGACCGTCCTCCACGTCGCACAGCTCGTCCTCGACGTCGGCGAACTTCTCCGCCATGTCGTCCAGCACGTCAATGATGGCGGCGATCAGCTTGCCTTCCTTGCTCTCGGTATCCAGGTTCAGGCCCTCGGCCAGACCCTTCAGGTATGCTACCTTCTCAGAAATCTCCATGTTCGGCTCCTTTCTGTACGGTCGGTTGGTTGTTGACTTACTTGGTGCGGCCAATATACTCGCCGGTACGGGTGTCGATGGTGATCTTGTCGCCGATGTTGATGAACAGGGGCACCTTCACCTCAGCGCCGGTCTCCACGGTGGCGGGCTTCAGGGTATTGGTGGCGGTGTTGCCGGCCAGACCGGGCTCGGTCTCGGTGACCTCCAGATCCATGAAGTTGGGGCACTCCAGGCCGAACACGTTGCCCTTATAGCTCAGCACCTTGCACATGGTGTTCTCCTTGATGAAGCGGAACGCATCACCCAGCAGCTCCTTGTTCAGGGGCACCATGTCATAGGTCTCCTGGTCCATGAAATAGTACAGGTCGCCGTCGTTGTAGCTGTACTCCATGTCGCGGCGGTCCACAAAGGCCTCCTCGAACTTGGCGGTGGGGTTGAAAGAGGTCTCAGTCACAGCACCGGTCACCACGTTGCGCATCTTGGTACGCACGAAGGCCGCGCCCTTGCCGGGCTTGACGTGCTGGAACTCCACGACCTGCATGACCTTGCCGTCCATCTCAAAGGTCTTGCCGTTTCTGAAATCACCGGCGGTAATAGTTGCCATATTGATATTCCTCCCATATTGATGAGGGAACATCACGATTCCCTCGAGTAAATGATACCGGCCGAAATTTGGCCTCGTATATTCTACATGATAAGTACCTGTTTGGCAAGGGTTTCCGGTGAAAAAAGTTGCCTTCTCCTCCTATTTTTCCCGCGCCGCCGCCTTCCACGGCCGCTGTAAGGCGTGGAGCACCTTGTTCCACGCGCCTTTCGCGCCGCCGCGGGGCTCCACCATCAGCGCCAGTATGCCGCTGCGGTTGGCGCCCAGCATGTCCGTCAGCAGCTTATCGCCCAGCATGGCCGTCTCCTTGGGCGTCACGCCGCAGCGGGCCATGGCCCTGCGGAACCCTACGGTTCGTGGCTTTTTGGCGTGTCCCTCGTAGGTAATGCCCAGCTCGCGGCAGAACTGCTCCACTCTGGCAGGACTGCGGTTGTTAGACAGGATCATCACCTCTACCCCCGCCTGACGCATCTGGCCGATCCAGCGGCGTACCGTCTCGTCCGGCTCCCGCTGAGACTTGGGCGCCAAGGTGTAGTCCAGGTCGCACAGCAGCAGCCGGATGCCCCGTCGGGCCAGCTCCTGCCCCTCTATCTGCTCGTAGCCGTCGAATACCCGATCCGGCCGCAGGGAAAATCGCATAGGCTGCCGCCTCCTCTCATACATATAGTGTACCATCCGTCCGCCGGAAATACAAGGGGGTGTTCCGCATGCAGCTGTATCTGGCCGCGGCACCGTGCTGTCTGGGTAACGCGGCCCGCTGGGGCCTGCCGCTCCTGCACGCCGCCTATGGCGTGGAGGAGATCCGCCTGACATCGCTGACGCTGCCCGCCCACGTGCAGGGTGGGCTCCTGCTGCTGACAGGGCCGGAAAACCCCGCCGTACCGCAGCCGGACACGCTGGCCCGGGACATCCTGCGGGAGTGTCTGCGCCGCCGCTATACCGGCGTGGTCATAGAGCCGCAGCTGCCTGCCGCGGCGCTGTCCGCCCTGGCGGAGCTGTGCCGCCGGTATGGCCGCGCCCTGTACGTTGCGGAGCCCTGCGGCCATATGGTCCCCGATGCCCGCGTGGTGGTGAGCACCGCCCTGTCCGGCGGGACGCTGCGCCAGCGGCCCGTTCATAAGGATAAAAGTAGACGCTATCTTGTCTTTTCTGTTAGACTTCGTTTCCAAAGTCGTGAAGGTCTTATTTGGCATACTCTTGGTACGGCACCGGTACGGCCCTGACACCGCAGCAGCTGACAGAGCTGCGGGGCCGCCGCACCGTATTCTTCTCGCCGGAGCTGTGCGCCCGCTACTTCACCTACGAACAGAGCGGCATGACCCACTTCGTACTGTTCGACGATGCCGACACCCTGCACCGCAAGATAGCGCTGGGCACGGAGCTGGGCATCCCTGCCGGCTTTCTGGCCCTGCCGGAAGCGATGGAGGCGCTGCCGCGGCTGCTGGGCAAAGGATAAGAGCCCGAGGGAATCACCCTCGGGCTCTTTCAGGATCAATAATAACGCTTATTGCGGTTCTTGCGCGCGGCCTCGGACTTCTTGCGGCGCTTGACACTGGGGCTTTCATAGCACTCTCTCTTACGCACCTCGGCCAGAACGCCTGCCTTGGCGCAGCTTCTCTTGAAACGCTTCAGAGCGCTGTCCAGGGACTCGCCTTCCTTGACGTGAACTTCAGACATCTATATTTCCCTCCCTCCGATGCACCCGGCTCGATCCTGGGTGCTCTTTAAGAGCCATTCGCATGACTAACGGGTGTATTATACCGGTGAAACGCCGCCTTGTCAAGCAGTTTTCCGCAAAAAGTGCATTTTTACTTGGCAGGCTTGACGATCAGGTTCACCAGCTTGTTCTTGACATGAATGGTCTTGACCACAGACATGCCCTCCACGGCCTTCTTCACCTTATCGGTGTCCATGGCGGCGGCCACCACGGCGGCCTCATCGCTGTCCATTGGAACAGTGACGGTGCCCTTCAGCTTGCCGTTGACCTGCACGGCCATCTCCACGTGGGAATCCACGGTCTTGGCCTCGTCATGGGCGGGCCAGGGCATCTGCATGGCCATCTTGCCGTACTTGGCGGCAAAACCCATGTTCTCCCACATCTCCTCCACCATATGGGGGGCGAAGGGGCTCAGCAGCAGGCACAGCATCTCCACATCGCCCTTGGAGCAGCCGTTGGCGTAGAGCTCGTTGACCATGGTCATCATGGCGGCGATGGCGGTGTTCATCTTCAGCTCATCGATGTCCTGCGTCACCTTCTTGATGGTCTTGTGAACGATGGACTCGTTCTTGGCGGAGATGGTCTCCTCGGCGGTGGCAATGTCCTGCAGGTTGAAGCAGCGGTCCAGGAAGCGCTTGGAGCCCTTGACGGCCTCGTTGCTCCAGGTGACGGCCTTCTCAAAGTCGCCGATGAACATGATGTGCAGGCGCATGGTGTCCGCGCCGTACTGCGCCACGATGTCGTTGGGGTTCACCACGTTGCCGCGGGACTTGGACATCTTCTCACCGCCCTCGCCCAAGATCATGCCGTGGCTGGTGCGCTTGGCGTAGGGCTCCTTGGTGGGCACCACGCCGATGTCGTACAGGAACTTATGCCAGAAGCGGGAGTACAGCAGGTGCAGCGTGGTGTGCTCCATGCCGCCGTTGTACCAGTCCACAGGGGACCAGTAGTCCAGTGCTTCCTTACTGGCCAGAGCCTTGTCGTTGTGGGGGTCCATATACCGCAGGAAGTACCAGCTGGAGCCGGCCCACTGGGGCATGGTATCCGTCTCGCGCTTGGCGGGACCGCCGCAGCAGGGGCAGGTGGTGTTGACCCAGTCGGTCATCTTGCTCAGGGGACTCTCGCCGTCATCCGTGGGCTCGTAGCTCTCCACCTGAGGCAGTACCAGCGGCAGCTGCTCCTCCGGCAGGGCCACCCAGCCGCACTTCTCGCAGTTCACCAGGGGGATAGGCTCGCCCCAGTAGCGCTGGCGGGAGAACACCCAGTCACGCAGCTTGTAGTTGACCTTCTCCTTGCCGAAGCCCTGCTCCACCACGTACTTCTTCATGGCGGGGATGGCCTCCTTCACGGTCATGCCGTTGAGGAAGCCGGAGTTGACCATGATGGCGCTGTCGTCCTTGGCCACAAAGGCCTCCTTGGTGACATCGCCGCCCTTGACCACCTCGATGATGGGCAGACCGAACTTCTTGGCGAATTCCCAGTCGCGCTGGTCGTGACCGGGCACGCCCATGACGATACCGGTGCCGTAGCCCATGAGGACGTAGTCGGACACGAACATGGGCAGGGCCTGATGGGTCACGGGGTTCATGACCTCAATACCCTCCAGCCGCACGCCGGTCTTTTCCTTGTTCAGCTCGCCGCGCTCAAAGTCGGACTTGTGAGCCGCCTCCTCCTGATACGCCTCCACGGCGTCCCAGTTCTTGATCAGGGGCTGCCACTTCTTCAGCATGGGATGCTCAGGAGAGATGACCATGTAAGTCGTACCGAACAGGGTATCGGCACGGGTGGTGTACACCGTCACCTCGTCGCCCACGTTGGTCTGGAACGTCACCTCGGCGCCGGTAGAGCGGCCGATCCAGTTGCGCTGCTGGATCTTCACGCGCTCGATGAAATCCACGTCCTCCAGATCGTCGATGAGACGCTGGGCGTAGGCGGTGATCTTCAGCATCCACTGGCTCTTCTCCTTGCGGATGACTTCGCTGCCGCAGCGCTCACACACGCCGTTGACCACTTCCTCGTTGGCCAGCACGCACTTGCAGCTGGTGCACCAGTTCACAGGCATGGTGGTCTTATAGGCCAGACCGTGCTTGAACATCTGCAGGAATATCCACTGGGTCCACTTGTAGTAGTCGGGGTCGGTGGTGTCCACGCAGCGATCCCAGTCAAAGCCGTAGCCCAGCATCTTCAGCTGGCTGGTGAAATTGGCGATATTGTTTTTGGTCACCACAGCCGGATGGATATGGTTCTTGATGGCGTAGTTCTCCGTGGGCAGGCCGAAGGCGTCGAAGCCAATGGGGAACAGCACGTTGTAGCCCTCCATCCGCTTTTTGCGGGTGACGATGTCCATGGCCGTGAAGGGGCGGGGATGGCCCACATGCAGGCCCTGACCGGAGGGATAGGGGAACTCGATGAGTCCGTAGAACTTGGGTCGCTTGTCGCCGGTGACGGCGGCATAGGGCTTGGTTTTTTCCCAATTGGCCTGCCATTTCTTTTCAATGGCCGCAAAATCGTAATACATGTCGCTTCTCCTTGTATCTGAATTTTGTTAACTGCTGATAAAAAAACGTCCCTGACTGCGAAAGCAGTCAGGGACGCATGTCACGTGTTACCACCCTGATCCCGCCGCCAGTTGCCTGTGCGGCGCTCAGTCCCCCTCTTGCAAGGGGCCGCGCCGGTAACGGTGCGCCGCCGTCCCGCCCTGTTCAGGCGGAAAGCTCCGGAGCCAGTACAACGAAGCGCCCCCACCGGCTCACACCAGCCGCCGGCTCTCTTTCGGCGGGCCTGCCTCGTCTTTTTTCCCTCATCGCATATGTCGATATTACACCCTATTTTATCGCTTTTTTGCCGATTGTCAAGTCCCGTTTTTCGTCATTATGCCAAATTTCACGAAAAATGCACCGATACCGGCACAACTTCTCAGAACAGGCTGACCTGGCTGGTGTCCGCCATTCCGGCGAACGCGCCCAGGGACTTGAGCTGCTCGATGTGGGTCTTACTCAGCTTGCTGCACGTATTGGCAAACTCCTCCACGGAGATAAAGGTCTTGCCTTTCCGCTTTTCCACCGTGTCCAGCGCCGCCGACTCGCCCAGGCCGTGTACCGTCACGAAGGGAGGCAGCAGGCCGTTCTCCGTCACCACAAAGCGGGTGGCGTCGGACTTGTAGATGTCGATGGTATCAAAGTGGAAGCCCCGCAGATAGAACTCGTAGCACACCTCCAGCGTCACCATCAGGTTCTGCTCCACATCGGTGGCGTCCTTGTTGTTTTCGATCTCCTTGATCTTCTGCTTTACCGCGTCCAGACCGGCGCAGCAGTACTCGGCGTCAAACGCCTTGGCGCGGATGGAGAAGAATGTGGCGTAGAACGCCAGCGGCCTATGCACCTTGAACCATGCGATGCGGAACGCCATCATCACGTAGGCCACGGCGTGGGCCTTGGGGAACAGATAGCCGATCTTGGCCAGGGATCCGATGTACCAGTCCGGCACCTGATGGTCCCGCATGGCCTCCTCCCATCCCTCCTGAAAGCCGCCCTTCTTCACCTTGCCTTTACGGACGGCCTCCATGATCTTGAAGGACATCTTGGGGTCCAGCCCCATGGAGATGAGGTACAGCATAATGTCGTCGCGGCAGCCCACCGTCTCCAGAACGGAGGCGGTGCCGCTGACGATCAGTTCCCTGGCGTTGCCCAGCCACACGTCGGTGCCGTGGGAGAAGCCGGACAGACGCACCAGCGTGTTGAAATCCCTGGGCTGGGTGTCCATCAGCATGCCGCGGGTGAAGCGGGTGTTGAACTCGGGGATGGCCACGGCGCCGGTGGGGCCGAGGATCTCGTCATTCTCGAAGCCCAGCACCCTGGAGGACGTGAAGATGCTCATGGTATCGGGGTCGTCCAACGGGATAGCCCGTGCGTTGACGCCGGTGAGATCCTCCAGCATCCGGATCATGGTGGGATCATCGTGCCCCAGCATGTCCAGCTTCAGCAGGTTATCCTCCATGCAGTGGTATTCAAAATGGGTGGTGATGGTATCGCTCTCCGCATCGTCGGCGGGGTGCTGCACAGCGGTGAAATCCTCCACGTCCATGTCGTCCGGCACCACCACCAGGCCGCCCGGGTGCTGGCCGGTGGTGCGCCGCACGCCCACGCAGCCCTGGGTCAGCCGGTTCATCTCGGCGTTGGAGGCCGTCTGTCCCCGCTCCTCCAGATACTTTTTCACCATGCCGAAGGCGGTCTTTTCCGCCAGCGTACCGATGGTGCCGGCGCGGAACACCTGGGTCTTTCCGAACATCTCGATAGCGTGCTGGTGAGCGCGGGCCTGATATTCGCCGGAGAAGTTCAGGTCGATATCCGGCACCTTACCGCCGCCGTAGCCCAGGAACGTCTCAAAGGGGATGTCAAAGCCGTCCTTGACGTACTTTTCCCCGCACACAGGGCAGATCTTGTCCGGCATGTCCGCGCCGCAGCCGTAGCTGCCGTCTGTGATGAACTCCGTATTTTTGCACTTGGGGCAGCGGTAGTGGGGAGGCAGGGAGTTCACCTCCGTGATGCCCGACATGTACGCCACCAGACTGGAGCCCACGGAGCCTCGCGAGCCCACCAGATAGCCGTTCTCCAGACTGCGCTGCACCAGCTTCTGGGCGGACATATACACCACGTCGTACTTGCCCAGGATGCTTTTCAGCTCCACGTCCAGACGGTCCACGATGAGCTGCGGCGGCTCCTCCCCGTACAGCTCATGGCACTTGTCCCACACCATGTCGTGCAGCTCCTGCTCGGAGTTTTCCAGACGCGGCGGGAACAGCTGCCCCGGTGGCAGCAGCTCGATATCCTCGATGCAGTCGGCAATGTGCCGCGGGTCGTCGATGACCACCTTGTGGGCCGTCTCTGTCCCCAGGTACGCAAACTCCTTCAGCATCTCGTCTGTTGTCTTGAAGTAGATGGGCAGCGGTGCATCGGCGTCGGGGAACTTCTTGCTGACCAGCAGGATGTGGCGGTACACCTCGTCCTCCGGCTCCTGAAAATGCACGTCACCGGTGGCGCACACCGGCTTGCCCAGCTCCTGCCCCAGCCGGACGATGGTGCGGTTGAAATCCCGCAGCTCCTCCTCCGACTGGACATCCCCCTTGCGAAGCATGAACATGTTGTTGCAGATGGGCTGGATCTCCAAATAGTCGTAGAACGACGCGATGCGCTTCAGCTCCGCCCAGTCCTTGCTGCCGTCAGCCACGGCGCGGAACAGCTCGCCCGCCTCGCAGGCCGAGCCGATGATGAGCCCCTCCCGATGGGCCGCCAGCTCCGTCTTGGGAATGATGGGCACGCGCTTGAAATATTTCAGATTGGACGCCGAGATCAGCTGGTACAGGTGCTTCAGGCCCAGCTTGTTCTTGGCCAGAATGATGATGTGCTTGGGATGGCGGTTGCTCTTTCCGCCCTCCGGCCGCAGCTTCAGCATCTCCCCGTTGATCTGCTGGAGCCGGTGGATACCCATCTCCCTGCGCATTTTCTCAAAAAACGGGATGAGCATATACCCCACCATGGCCGCGTCATCAGAGGCACGGTGGTGGTTGAAGGCGGGCAGATCCAGATGCTCCGCCACGATGTCCAGCTTGTACTTGTGCAGCTCCGGCAGCAGGTTCTGCGCCAGGATAAGGGAGTCTACGTAGGTGGGGTCGAACTCCAGCCCCACCTTCCGGCACCCCTCGCGGATGAAGCTGATGTCGAACTCCGCGTTGTGGGCCG
>OGXJ01002584.1_pt1 | contig 11810 bp, 10 predicted proteins | sample 1576231 | NCBI WGS metagenome assembly OGXJ01 (sample SAMEA3541539, study PRJEB24748) | human gut metagenome | biome: human gut; feature: human-associated habitat; material: faeces | place: China | collected 2012
CCTATATTGTTGACCGCGCTCCGCGTACCATTATGTATAATGAAAATGATGGTCACGTGATCCATTTCAACGAGCTTATCGAGCGTCTCCTGCGTTACAGCATACTGCTCATAGCCCTTGAGTGGGTTCTCATACTGGAGGTTGTTCGCGCCGCCGTTGTTCCAGATCTTGGGAACGCAGATGGCGTCATGCAGGGACATCTTGTGATCGATTACGCGGCTGATAACCTGCGCGACGGAGGCAAAAATACGGGCACCGCCGGGAGTACCAAGTACCATAAAGGGAGTACCATCTTCATGCAGAACAACAGTGGGAGACATGGAGCTTAGAGGCTTCTTACCCGGCTCGATCTTGTTGACAGACTCCGGATTGGTGGAGAAGTCGTCCATCTCGTTGTTCATCATGAAGCCGTAGCCGTCGACCATTACACCGCTGCCGAAGTAGTAGTTGATGGTCTTTGTGATGGCGACGCAGTTGCCCTCAACATCCGCGACGGAGTAGTGCGTGGTATCGGTGTGCTCAAAGAGCGTGGGATCGCCATAGAAGAACTCCTGCGCCTTGTCGAGGTCGATGAGCGCGGCTCGCTCAGCGGCGTAGTCTTTGCTGGTCAGACCCTTGAGAGGCACATCGGGAGCAAAGTTAGTGTCCGCCATGTACTGAGCGCGGTCGGAGTAGGAGATCCGGCCGAAGTTCGCTCGCTGTCTCGACCGTTACGGCACGCGTGTGTTTTGCGGCGACCTGTACCAGCTTTTGGGTATTGGAAGAATGATGACCGCCAATGACAACAATGATGTCGCATTGTTGGCTGAGGTCTTCCGCTTCCTGTTGCCTCGCCCACGTCGCATTACATATTGTATCAAAAATTCGGGCGTTTGTATAGGCTTTTTTGAGAAACTCCGAACTTTCTTGCCATTTTGTAACCTGAAATGTGGTCTGTGCAACTGCAAACAGGGGTTTTTGCGGGTCAGAGGGGCCTTTCCATGCCTTCAACTCGGCCAGATCGGCAAAAACGAACACCTCTCCGCGGGTGTGGCCCACGATCCCCTGCACCTCCGGATGGGTCTTGTCGCCTGCCACCAGCAGCACCGCCCCCGCCTTTTCGGCCTCGGCGGCAATGCGCTGGATCTTCTGCACGAAGGGACAGGTGGCATCATGGTAGGTGATGCCGCGCGCATCCAGCTCGTCGTACACAGTGCGCGGCACGCCGTGACTGCGGATGACCACCTCGTACCCGGCGGGCACATCGGTGATGGCATCCGCCACAAGGGCACCCTTTTTCTGCATATCCTCCACAGCCTGCGGGTTATGGATCAGCGGGCCGAGGGTGGCCACCTTGCAGCCTTCGTTCAGCAGGCCATAGGTCAGGTCCACCGCCCGCTTGACACCAAAACAGAACCCCGCCGTTTTGGCAACTCGGATCTCCATCTTTTACGCCCCCATCTTTTCCCACGCATCCAGCAGGGCCTGCTTGTTGGCACGCAGCTTTTTGGTGTCGCGGCGGCTCTCCATGGCAAACTGCTCTGCAGGCATCGGCTCGCCGTAGATCACCCGTACTTTGCAGAACAGGTGCATTTTTCCATCCGGCGTATCGTACAGGATGCGGCAGGGCACTACGTCCACCCCGGCCCCCGCCGCAATGACGAACAGTCCGCTCTTGGGCGGCAGAAGCTTCCCGTCCTTTTCGCGGGTGCCCTCCGGGAAGATGAGCAGTGTTTCGCCGTTTCTGCACTTTTCTACGGTCTGCTCAATGGCAGCCATTTCATCCTTTGTGCCGCGCACGCACACCGCGCCGCAGCACTGGAAGAACCATGTGAGCAGGGCGTTGATCTCGAACAGTTCCTTCTTGGCGAACACGATCATCCGCCTGCCCCACCGGGTGACCACGATGAACACCGGGTCGATGGCGGAGACATGGGTGGGCGCAAGGATGCAGCCCTTTGTCTGCACCTTTTTCAGGTTTTCGCGGCCCTCTACATGGATGCGGAAGCCGATATGCCACAAAAGCCACGCAAAGGGCACTAAAATGTAATATAATATCATTTTATCGTTTTATTCACTTTCTCCGCAATGATCTTCTTCATTGCAGCAAGGCTCTGTTCAAAATCCAGCTCCGAAGTGTCCAGCAGTACGGCATCGTCCGCCTGCTTCAGGGGTGCAGCGGCACGGTGGGTATCCTGATAGTCCCGCTGCTTCACGTCGGCCAGCACCTCTTCATAGGGAGTATCGATGCCCTTGGCCTGATACTCTTTCCACCTGCGTGTGGCGCGGGCTTCCGGCGTGGCGGTGAGGAAGATCTTCACCGTGGCATCCGGCAGCACCACCGTGCCGATGTCGCGGCCATCCATCAGCACGTCCTGCTTTTTGGCCATATCCCGCTGCAGTTCCAGCAGAAAGGCGCGCACAGTCGGGTTTGCGCCCACGGCAGAGGCAGCCATACCTGCGGCCTCGGTGCGGATGGCGGTGCTCACATCCTCTTCCTTTAAATAAATGTGCTGCTCGCCCTCAATGGAGGCCAGCCGCAGCTCGATCTGGGGAAGCAGTGCGTTGACCGCTGCGTTGTCCTTGGGGTCCTTGCCCGCACGCAGGGCATACAGGCCGATGGCGCGGTACATGGCACCGGTATCCACATAGATATAGCCCATTTCAGCCGCCAGACGGCGTGCCAGCGTAGATTTGCCTGCACCTGCAGGCCCGTCGATTGCAACAGATACCATTTTATATCTTCTCCTTTTTAAGCGGAAAATTATTTTAAATATTTACAAATCTGGAAAATCTGCGTATTTTCCAGATTTGATTTTTCACAAGCGGGGCCGCAGCGGCCAACTGAATCTGCTGCTCGTTCCCTTCGGGAACAGTTGCGCAGCGGTCTGTGAGACTATCCCGGCAACAACCCTTTTTGTGAAAACGTATTTTGAAAACGACCGCAGTCGTTTTCAAAATACAAATCAAAAAAATCTATTCCTATAAATATGCCCAGAGCGGCGCGGAGGGCATTTAAAATTGTTTTATCTGTAATTACAGATTATTTGCAAAGCTCTGTGCGGTGCAGAAGGCGATTTGCAGATTGTAGCCGCCGGTATAGGCATCCACATCCAGCACTTCGCCTGCAAAGTAAAGGCCCATCGCCTTTTTGCTCTGCATGGTTTTGGGGTCCACCTCCCGCACCGACACACCGCCGCTGGTGATCACCGCGTGGGCCAGATCGCCCCGGGCATCAATGGACACCCGCCAGTGCTTCATCAGCTGCACCAGCTCCCTCTTCTGCTCCCGGGTGATCTGGTTTGCCTTGGTAGCCGGGTCGATGCCCCAGCGCGCCACCATCACCGGCTGCATACTGGACGGCAAAAGCTTTACCAGCGCGCCCTGCGCCGCATGGTTTGCCAGCAGGGCAAAATCCCGCGTGATGCGGTCGTAAAGCTGCTCCTCGCTGAGAGCGGGCTTCAGGTCGATCTCCGCATGATACTTGTGTTTTTTCATGTCGCCCAGATGGCTGGATGCGCTCAAAGTCAGCGGGCCGCTGATGCCAAAATGAGTGAACAGCATTTCGCCCTGCTCGTCAAAAATGGCCTTGCTGTCCTCGAACAGGGTCAGGGTGACGTTTTTCAGCGCCAAGCCCATCATCTTTTTGCAGTCCGCGTCATGGCTCACAAGACTGACCAGACTGGGCACCGGCTCGATGAGGGTGTGCCCGGCCTGCTGGGCCAGTTTGTAGCCGTCGCCGGTAGAGCCGGTGGTGGGGTAGCTCACGCCGCCGGTGGCCACCAGCACGGCATCCGCCCGGTACTCCCGGCCGGAGGTGCCCCGCACACCGATGCACCGCAGTGCCGGGCCTGCCTTTTTCTTTTTGGGGTGGCGCGGGTTTTCCGGTGCGGCGGGAGCTGCTTCCGACTCCGGTGTTACCTCTTCCAATAGCAGCTTTTTCGCGCCGTCATGTACGAGTTCAGCATCCTGCGCATAGCGCAAAAGAGCCTGCCGGATCTCCTCGGCCTTGTCCGATACTGGAAACACCCGGCGGCCGCGCTCCACCTTCAGCTCCACGCCAAGGCCCTCGAACAGTTCCATGGTCTTTGCCGGTGGAAAGGCCCCCAGCGACGAATACAGAAAGCGCGGGTTGGTGCGCACATGGCGCAGAAACTCCTCTGCCGGGCAGTCGTTGGTCACATTGCAGCGGCCCTTGCCGGTGACAAGGATCTTCTGGCCGGGCTTGTCCATGTGTTCCAGCACCGTCACCTGATGCCCCTGACGCACAGCGGCACCCGCTGCCATCAGTCCTGCCGCGCCTGCACCTACGATCAACACCTTCGCCATCCGTTTTCTCTCCCATCGCCTAATAATACGAGTATATCATACCAGAATCGACACACAAAAGCAATGTGTTGCCGTATTTCTGCCAATTACAACAGCTGGGCAAGGATGCTGTTCTGCACGATGAGACCTGCCGGGGTCAGGGCAAGGGTGCGGCCGTCAAAGTTTGCATAGCCCGCCCGGACGCAGTTTTGCACAAAGGCCAGCTGTGCGGTGGAAAATTCTTTCCCGTAAAGTTTTTTGTATGCATCCAGCGAAAGGCCTTTGCGCAGACGCAGCTGTAAAATAAGGTAGTCCTCTGCGCCGCAGCTGCCGTCCATCACCGGGGCGGCGGCATCGTTCAGGAAAGCGGCGGTGTCCGGCGGGTAGTAGAACCGTCTGCCGCCCATGCAGGAGTGCGCCGCCGGGCCAAGGCCCAGATAGTCGCCGCAGTCCCAGTAAATGAGGTTGTGTCTGCCCTCATAGCCGGGCTTTGCAAAGTTGGAGATCTCGTACTGTTTGTAGCCGTGGTGTTCCAGCTGTTCCACTGCATAAAGGTAAAAATCGGCGGCTTCATCGCCGGTGGGCAGGCCTTCGGGCGGATGTCTACCGAAGGCCGAATCCGGCTCGATCTTCAGCAGATATGCCGAAATATGGGTAGCCCCACCACCCTCGATCAGTTCCAGCGTTTCGTCAAACTCGGCTTCGGTGTAGTGCGGCAGTGCCAGCATGATGTCGCCGCTGATGTTCGCAAAGCCTGCGCGCTGCGCGGCGGCAAATGCAGCCCGCGCCTGCTTTGCCGTGTGCGGCCTGCCCAGTGTGCGCAGCTGGGTATCCCGGGCAGACTGCACCCCGAAAGAGATACGGTTCACACCCGCCTCCCGGAAGCCTGCAAGGCTTTCTTCCGTCACCGTCTCCGGGTTTGCTTCCAGTGTGATCTCGGCCCCTGGCATCGGCCGGGCTGCATCGATCAGCCGTTTTGCCTGCTCCGGGCGCAGCAGGCTGGGCGTGCCGCCGCCAAAATAAAGGGTGTCCGGCTGCAGAGGTGCTTCCGGCGCAAAGCGGGAAAGCTCCCGCAAAAGAGCATCCACATAAGCTTCCGGTACGCCGCGCTCACCGGGATGGGAATAGAAATCGCAGTATCTGCATTTGGAAAAACAGTACGGAATGTGTAAATAAAGCCCAAGAGACATACAATATCACAGCCTTTTTCATGAAACGTTCATTTCTATGCAGTATACTATATTCTGTAGACCGGAGCAAGGAAAAAGTGTTCCGGCAGAAAGAGACTGGAGGAGTCCCATATGGATTACAATTACAATGGTTACGATCGAGGCTACACGGAGCCTGCCATGACCTCGGCTGACTATATGAACCGCACCTACCGCTGGATGGCGGCAGGCCTGCTCATCACCTTTGCAGCGGCGTTCGTTACAGCCGCTACCCCGCTGCTGTACGTTGTCAACTCGCTGTATCTGGTGTTCACCATCGCAGAGCTGGTGCTGGTGTATGTGCTCAGCTCCCGCGTGCAGAACATGTCGGTGGGCGGTGCAAGAGCTACCTTCTTTGCCTATGCACTGCTCAACGGCATGGTGCTGAGCTACTACTTCCTGGTATTTGATCTGGGCACTCTGGTGCTGGCCTTCCTTGCCACCTCGCTGTACTTCGGCCTGATGGCGGTCTACGGCACTACTACCCACAAGGATCTGTCCGGCTGGGGTCCCAAGCTGATGATGGGCCTGTTCGCGCTCATCATCACCGGCTTTGTGGGCATGCTGTTCGGCATGAGCTTCCTTACCACGGTGCTGTACAGCGCTGTCGGTCTGGTGGTGTTCATGCTGCTGACCGCCTACGACACCCAGAAGCTGAGCCAGATGTTCTCCTACTACGCCTATGACGGTGAGCTGGCCGAGAAGGCTTCCATCTACGGCGCACTGACGTTGTATCTGGACTTCATCAACATCTTCCTGTATGTTGTGCGCCTGCTGGGCATGAACAGCCGCCGCCGCAACTGATTTTTGATCCGCAAAGGCTCTCCCGAAAAGGGAGGGCCTTTTTATTTGGTAATATCATTTAGAATATCCTCCGCTTCGCTCTGGGTATCAACACAGAAGGCCACAGAGGGAAGATGCATTTTCCGGCTGCGGCCCCTCTCGTGAAAACGCAGAACCGGTCAGACCGCGGTCTGACCGGTTCTGCATCACTATAAATGCAATTCCGCTATTATGGCCAGAATGAAATGGAGGCCATTTTAAATCGTTCCGTGCATAAAACCTGCCCTGCTGTCCCACACTAAGCCCAGAAGCAATGCGTACACAATGCAGCAGATGGGAGTAACGACAATGGAGCAGATCAAAAATTTTTTGCGCAGCAGGGGCTTTACACTGGCACTGCTGGCCTGTCTCGTCGCAGCCGCAGCGGCGGGCGTGTGGGCAGTGCGCACCGTGCGGGATGAACTGAAAAAGAGCTACGACGACCTGACGACCCCGCAGGAAGAACCTGCACCGGAGCCGCAGCTCACCCTTGACCCACAGGAGGACGATGTATGGCAGCAGCCCGTGACCGACGCCGCAGAATCTTCGGCAAATGTACCCAAGCCCGCATCCTCTGCGTCCTCTTCTGGGGCGCAGTCTGGCTCTGGTTTGGTACACGAACCCTCCGCACTGCAGGGCGCATCCTCGCCTGCCAGCAGTTCAGCTGCGCCTGCCTCCACGCAGCCCGTCTCGGGCAGGGTCTTGAACGCCTACAGCGGCGATGAGCTGGTGTATAGCAGCACCCTTGGCGACTGGCGCACCCACAACGGTGTGGACTACGCCTGTGCGCAGGATGCACAGGTGTGTGCTCCCGCCGCCGGTAAGGTGACCGCCGTGGACACCGATAGCCGCTGGGGCAGTGTGGTGTGCATCGAGGACAGCGCCGGGCACCTGTGGCGGGTGTGCGGTACAGCCGACCCCACGGTGCAGACCGGCGATGAAGTGAGTGCGGGCCAGATACTTGGCCGTGCAGGCAGCATTCCCAACGAATGCGCCGAGGAGACGCATATCCATCTGGAAGTACTGCAGGGTGAGCAGTACCTTGACCCGGCAAAGCTGCTGAACTGATGCAGTTCGCCGTATCCCCTGCGTATTTTTCAGTAAAATATTCCAAGCAGCAAAAAATCGGAAAGGCCGTTCTGGTCTTTCCGATTTTTCATTCTATAGGATAGATGCAGGCTCAGGCATTTTCCAGCTCAACCACCGGCCAGCCCAGAAGGCGGATGGCTTCGCGGTCGTGGGTAGCCAGCAAGACAGGCTTTTCTCCGCAGCGCTCCCGCAGCAGCGCCGCAGCAGCGGCAAGGGTGTCCGGGTCCATGCCGGTAAAGGGTTCGTCTAACAGCAGCGTATCGCTGGCGGCCCACAAAGCCCGCAGCAGAGCCGTGCGGCGCTTCTGTCCGCCGGAAAGCCGTGCTGCAGGCAGGGCCAGTGCGGCAGCATCCATACCAAACTGTTGAAAATCTTTTATGATTTGCTCTTTGTATTGTTCTGCACTGCCGGGCAATACCAGCGTCACGTTCTGCACAGCTGTCAGCTGCGGGCAGAGCCGGTCTTCCTGAAACACTGCTGCCACCCGGCCAACGCCCTGTACTATGCCAGAAGTGGGTTCTTCCAGCCCCATGAGGATGCGCAGCAATGTGGTCTTGCCCCAGCCGCTGGGTGCCCACAGCACCGCCGGGCCTTTCACCGTGAGGCAGAGATCCCGGAAAAGCGTTTTCTTCCCGAACTGTTTTGTCAGATGCTTGATGGTCAGCATTGCGGCACCTCCCCGGTCACGGCGCGGGTCACGCAGTCCAGAAGCAGCAGGAACAGCTTTTCAAACCCGGCGCTGAGCAGGATGATCATAAACGTCCATGCGAACAGCTCCCCGGTGGAAAGGGTGATCTTGGCCCGGTAGAGTGCATCGCCGATGCTGCCATTGGGCAGGCCGATCACCTCAGCGGCAACGCCGCTCTTCCAGCAGATGCCAAGGGCCACGCTGCATCCCTGCCGGAAAGCCGGCATCACCGCAGGCAGCCACACCGCCCGCAGCCGTCGGCCCAGCGGAAGGCGAAACACCTTCGTCATCTCCAACAGCTGTGGGTCTGCGCTCTGGATGCCGGTGCGCACCGCACCGTACAGCACGGGCAGCACCATTAAAAAGCTGATGAGCACCGAAAGCGATGCCCCCCGCACCCACACCAGCGCCAGAATGATAAAGCTTGCCACCGGCGTGGCTTTGACCAGCTGCAGCACCGGAGCAAGCAGCACATCTGCCGTGTGCCACGCCTGTGCGGCCACAGCCAGCACGATGCTTACGGCCACGCCCAGCCCAAAACCCAGCAGAATGCGCCCGGAGCTGAAACCCACCCGCTGCCAGAATTCTGCCTGCGGCAAAAGCTGCAAAAGAGTGCGCACCGCCTGCACCGGCGAAACAAGGAACACCTCCTGTCCCACCGCCATGGCGGCGCACTGCCACACCGCCAGCCAGAAGGCCGCAGCGCCCAGCCGCTGAAAAAATTGTTTATGTTGCTTCATAAACTTACCTGCTCCTGATTACAAATAAATGCAGGACGGCAAGGTGTTTCGCCAGCGAATGATCCGAGGATAGGACCCTGTTGCCATAAGGCAACAGGGCGGGAGCTGGAAGCCCCGAATTTCGCGGAGAAAGCGCCCTGATGGCCTGCTCAGTTCTACATTATACATTATAATACCATATCTCTTTCCAAACGCCAATGACCCGTGCATCATGATGCATAAGAGCTTATCATGCCTGTCATTACTTTTCTTCATGTTTTTCTTTCTTGACATGAAATCAATAAAACGATAAACTGAACTGTATAAATCTCTGTCATCTTTGATGCAAGAAAGAAATGAGGTGTCTGTCCTATGCAGAAGCTTTCCGGCAAAAATCTGCTTCTGGTCGGCTTTACACTGTTTTCCATGTTTTTTGGTGCAGGCAATCTGATTTTCCCGCCGCATCTGGGCGCACAGGCCGGTACCAGCCTCTGGCCTGCCTTTGCGGGCCTTGCCGTCAGCGCCGTCGGCCTGCCCATTGCGGGCGTGGTGGCTGTGGCACGGGCAGGCGGTCTGGATAAGCTTGCCGGCCGGGTGCATCCGGTGTTCGCCATGGTGTTCACCATTCTGGTGTATCTTTCCATCGGGCCCTGCCTTGCCATCCCCCGCACCGCCAGTACCTCCTTCCAGATGCTGGTGCCGCTGATAGGCGGCGGTACCGGGCTGCAGCTGGCCTACTCGGTGCTGTTTTTTGCAGCGGCCTTTCTGGTGGCGCTGCGGCCGGAAAAGCTTACCGACTGGCTGGGCCGCATCCTCTGCCCCTGCCTGATCGTGCTTATCGTGGTGCTGTTTGCCGGGTGTCTCATCCATCCGCTGGCGGCACACTACGGCACACCCAGCGCAGAGTACGCAGCCCTGCCCGCTGTGCAGGGCATCCTGTACGGCTACCAGACCATGGACACGCTGGCCGGGCTGAATTTTGGCACGGTCATCGCCCTGAACATCCGCGCCCGGGGTGTCACAGAAAGCCGTGCCGTGGAGGGCGGCACCATCCGGGCCGGTTTTATTGCAGGCGGGCTGCTGTTGGTGGTCTACGCCATGCTGGGCCACGCCGGGGCCGAGACCGGCACGGTGTATCCGGGGCTTGCCACCGGTGCCGAGGTGCTTACCGCTCTGGCGCAAACGCTGTTCGGCCGGGCGGGCCTTGTGCTTATTGCGGCCATTTTTGTGATCGCATGCTTCAACACCTGCGTGGGCCTGATCGCCTGCGTGGGTCAGTATTTTCATCAGCTGCTGCCCCGCATCCCCTACCCTGCCATCGCAGCTTTTTTTGCTGTGGCCAGTATGCTGGTATCGAACCTCGGCCTTGCTGCCATCATCCGGTTGTCCACTCCGGTGCTGAACGCCATTTATCCCGCAGCCATCGTGCTGATCCTGCTTTCCTTTATGCCGGGCCTTGAAAAGCATCGGGCGGTGTATCCGCTGTGCATGGGCCTGACCGCCCTGCAGAGCATCGCCGCTGCACTGCCGCTGGGGGCAGTATCTGCCGCCGCCAACGCTCTGCCGCTGGGCAGCATGGGCTTTGGCTGGGTGCTGCCTGCAGCGGTGGGACTGGCAGCCGGACTGCTTTTAAGCAAATCTGATCTGCAATAAAATAACCTGAAAGGCCCGGTTCCCATGTTACAGGGAGCCGGGCCTTTGCTATTTACTGCAGTTTTTTGCGTTTTTCGTAGTCGTTCAGGGCGGCAAGCGCTTCCTTTGCCATGGGTACCAATGCTATCATGTTGAAAATGGTCATCAGGCCGATGCCCACGTCGCCCAGATCCCACACCACCGTGTAGGCCTGCATTCCGCCGATCACCAGCATGGCCAGCGCGATCAGCTTATACACGGTCTGGCTCCACCAGTTGTCGCCGCACAGATAGGCCACATTGCCGCGGGCATAGTACAAAACGCCCAGAAAGGTGGAAAAGCTGAACAGCGCCAGCGTGGCCGCAATGAACACGACACCAAAGCCGCCCAGATGGTACTGCAGGGCAGTCTGCAAAAAGTCCATGCCCGCAAGTCCTTCCGTGATCTCCTGCGGCACCAGCAGCATCAAAAAAGCCGTGCAGCTGCAGATCACCACCGTATCGATCAGCACGCCCAGTGCCTGCACAAAGCCCATCTTGACCGGGTCGTCGCACTCTGCGGCGGCAGCTGCACAGGGTGCCGAACCGCTGCCCGCTTCGTTGGAGAACAGGCCGCGCTTGACACCGTTCATCAGCACAGCACCAAAGCCGCCAGCCACGGCCTGCCGCAGACCGAACGCTTCCGCAAAGATGCGCCCGAACACCGCCGGGAGCTTGGGCAGGTTGAACAGCACGATGCCCACGGTGATGACAAAATAGCACACCGCCATGATGGGTACCATCACGTCCAGACTTTTCACGGTGGCATTCTTGCGCAGCACGATCACCGCCGCAATGGCCGTGAGCACCAGTGTGGTAGTAAGCGGCGGAATATGGAACGCATTTTCAAACGCAGAACTGACCGAGTTGGAGATCACCTGACTGATGCCGCACCAGCAGATGAGGCCAGACGCCGCAAACAGTGCCGCTACCACAGAGCGTTTGAGCTTTTTGCCGCGCCTGCGCTCCGCCAGCACGTGCAGATAGTAAGCCGGTCCGCCGCGCCAGCCGCCGTACAGCGGGTCGGGCTGGCGGTATTTCTGGGCAAGGGTGGATTCGATAAAGGAAGTGGACGCACCCAGAATGGCAGTGACCCACATCCAGAACACCGCACCGGCACCGCCTGCAGAAACAGCGGCCACCACGCCCACCAGATTGCCCATGCCCACGCGGGTGGCGGTGGAAATGATCAGCGTCTGGAAGGAGGAAAGGCCGTCCCTGCCCTGCTTTTTCTCGCACACGGCGGCGATCATATCCCGGAACAGCCGCACCGGCAAAAGACGGGCAGGCAGCAGACCAGGGTGCAGGCGGACGGTTTGCCGCTGGC
>OGXJ01002592.1_pt1 | contig 11786 bp, 10 predicted proteins | sample 1576231 | NCBI WGS metagenome assembly OGXJ01 (sample SAMEA3541539, study PRJEB24748) | human gut metagenome | biome: human gut; feature: human-associated habitat; material: faeces | place: China | collected 2012
TATATGTAACATTGACTTGGGCTCCTAATCCTCGTAATGTAACCCCGACTGGTACTTTGGCAAATTCTGATAAGACTAAACAAATCTGGTTTGCTAGCAATTCTAATGAAGGAGGTTCAGGCTATGATGAAATCCATGTAAACACTGAAGTTCCTGCTGCAACAGGTCATGATATCATGCGCTTTAATAAATTCATTTTGGATACCTTTAATGGTCATGATGTTACAATTTCTGAAATAGCTTCTGTTTATACAGACTTTGCAGATGCTGAACTGACTAAGACTTTCAGATTTGTTGATCCGAAGGATGCTAAAATGACTGGTGTATCTGGAACAATTTATACACTGAGTGTAAACGCTGATCGTACTCAGTTGTTAGCTAGTACTCCAACTATTGCAAATACAGTCATTGCGACTATTACTGATGCTGTAGATAATAATGGAGAAGATCTTATCGCATTGGCTAACAATGATATTGCTAAAGATTTGTTGAATGTTGCCGGTCGTGATGCATTGGCTGACAACCTGACTGCTAGACTTTCTGTTGAAACAGTAAATGAATGTGGCAAGTCATTGAATGCGGTAGCAAACAATGAATTCGACGTTAAGTTCTTGCGTCCTATCACTGTAGAAGCTGATAAGATGGATAACTTTAAGGATGGTGTAGACGTTGGTGCAGAAGGCTCTAAGATTGATCTTAAGTTGGCATTCACTGACTGGAGAAATGAAGCATTCAAGATTGCTCCGATTAACTATTATACATATTATGGTGTTAAATCAGTTACTATTGATACAAAGGAGGCTGAGACTACCATAAATGGTAAATATGAACCGATCCCTGCCAATTTACAGGTTAAATACGATGGTGTTACTACAGAAGAAATTGCCAAGGGCAACTTTGGTACATTGACTTATATCAACAATAAAGTTGAAGTAGGTGAGTTTGATATCAAACTTCCTGTAGTAGTTGAATATGCGTGGGGTACAGTAAAATTTGATATTGTATGTCATGTAGCTAAGACTGTAGGATAAACTGAGTGAGTAACTCTATTTATAATAAACTTGAAAAAAAGAGTGCCCGAAAGCACTCTTTTTTTCTCTTTACATTATAGTACGTATGAGAAAAACTAATTTGTTGATTCTTGGGCTTGCTTCAATACTCATTGTTTCGTGTGGTCAGGGTGGTAAGAAAGAGGAAAGAGACGATCCATCTACTGTAAAACAAACTATGGCTTTGAGTAAGAAAGATACTATAAAGGTATTGGAACTTACTAATCAGTTTATGACCGCAGTAAAGGAGCAGCGATATGCTGATGCAGCTATTATGCTGCACGAAACGAAAGCGGATGATCCTTTTGCTCAGCCGGAACTTTTGGATAATACTCAGTTAAAGAGTGTGTTGCATAGGCTGAAAGCTTTCCCGATATACGATTATAGCATTACTGACTATATTTTTAAAGAAGCTCTTGATAATGAAGTCCGTTGTAAGGTGATTTTGTTTCCCAAAAATGATGAGAAAGATACACGTCCCAATACTACTACCTGGTATTTTAAGCCGGTTCGTTTTCTAGGGGAGTGGAAGCTTTGTTTTAGAAGCAGTACACAGGGGGATCGTACTTTTGACGCTTCCAATTAAAAATGCTATTGTGAGGAATTAAAGATAGTTTAGGTAAATATCTTCTAAATATGCAGGTGCTGATTTAAAATTAGTACCTGTTTTTTTATGCATAATAAAGATGCACTGTCTATAGAATACAAAAACTTTTTTCTCTTTTCATCCACTTCAAAAGAACCTTTTCTATCTTTGTGCAGATTTGCGTGTAACGAATTGCTTATTTTCATCTTTTATTTATCGGGAAATATCCGTCATTCATCGGGGAAATTTATAGAAATACTCTTTCTGTATTGCCTTCATTTGATGAACTTTGTGACCGTAATCCTCGATTATCAATCATTAAAAGAAAGAACAATGAAAACAAAACAAAAAATTCAGTTCAACAGAGGACATGCGTCTGTAAAGTACTTGATGGCATTTTTCTTTATCGCCTGCGGAGGACTCCTTTTGGCACGTAATATGCAATGGATCACAGTTCCCGTTTATGACCTGCTGGTATCCTGGCAGGCAGTTGTGGCAGTAGTCGGCGTTTATTCATTGGTACGTCGTCATTTAGTGTTCGGACTGATATTACTGGGTATCAGTGCCTACTACTTGAATGATCAGCTCAGCGCTTTGTGTGGTACGGATATGCAGGCATTTATGCTGCCTGCTATTCTGATTCTGATAGGAATTGTCACTGTTTTTAGTCATGGTGGGAAATCTAGAGACCATGGGTACGGTCGAACTCCGGAAGAATTTAAAACGATGAATTATACCTCGGCAGATGGCTTTTTGCATTCGGAGAATGCTTTCAGCGGAGTCCGTCAGGTCATATTGGATGAAATGTTGAAGGGGGGAAGTATTCAGACCCGCTTTGGCGGCAGCATCATTGACATGCGACGTACGGACATTCCCGTAGGAGAGACACCGTTGGATGTAGATTGTAAATTTGGGGGCATTGAACTCTATGTGCCTGCGGACTGGACCATAAAATGTCTTTGCACTGCTTCCTGCGCAATGTCAAAGGCGCGTCCCGCAGCTTCGGCCGAGCGGCCTTTTTGCGCTGCGGTAAGGAAAGCCTTCCATGCCAGTTCCGAGTCGCCGGACTGCACGGCGAATTCACCGACGAGAAGACTGCGGATGATGTCGGCATCCTGCGCGGACTTTTGGGCAGCAGCGTGATCGGCACGGCTGACCGTGCCGGAAGCCAGAGGGGATGCGGCGTGGACGGCGGCAAAACCCAGAACGGCACCGAGAAGAATGCTAAGCGAAGTACGAATGGCAGACATGCGAAAAATACAAGCGGTACGAAAGCAAACAGGCAATCAGCCTCTTTCAAACGATCAATGAGTATAGCGGGCACAGCCCGCAAGCGGCTTAAACGGCAGGTCGAGTTGTTACAATCGCTAGGCTTAAAGAGGATTTTTTACTGCTCATGATTCTTAACCTTCTATCGCGGTTCTGGATTGCGGTCATCAAAAGCTTGCGCCACGTACCCGTGAGCGTTCGCTCGGGCCTGGCCGCCCTGCTCGCTTTTGTGTTTTGGCTCGTCATTCCGAAGCGCCGTCGCGTGACGCTCACCAATCTGAGGTTGTGTTTCCCGGATAAGACCGAAGCCGAACGCCGTCAAATTGCAAAAAGTTTTTACCGAAAACTCATGCGCGCCGCACTCGATCACGGCGTGCTCTGGGCTGGCTCGCGCGATGAGGTCGCGGCCATGGTGCGCTTTGAAGGAGTCGAAAACATCACGGAAACAGTTGCCCGCGGTGAACATCTGATCGTGATTTCTCCGCACTTTGTGGGGCTTGATGCCGCAGGCATCGGGCTGAATCTGCACTGCTGCTGTAATAATTTTCGTTTCCGGTTGACCACATAACGATGGAAGTGCGGTTTTTCAGTCTGTTGAATGCGGTAACCGTACGGTCCATTGCCAGGTTCTTGAAGTTTGCCTGTTTTTCTCCCTGATTCATCAGTGCATGAGATTCCAGGTTGGTCTCACCCATCACGTAAATACCGTATTTATCACACAGATAATACAGATACTCGTCGTTGCTGTAGTGAGAGGTACGCAGTGCATTTAAGTTGTACTGTTTCATCAGTTTGATATCTTCTTCCTGTGTCTCATGCGGTACATATTTGCCGTATTCCGGATCGGTATCATGACGGTTTGTACCTTTGAGCAGAAGCTGTTTACCGTTGATCGTGATCGGTTTGTACTCAGAATCGGTTGTGGTACGATTACCATTTGTATCTACTTTTGATTTTGTAAACTCGATCTCACGGAATCCAAGCTGCTGGGAAACGCTTCCCATGTAGGTGCCTGTCTTGGAATCGTACAGGGACAGAACCATCGTGTACAGATTCGGCGTCTCAGCAGACCACAGTTCCGGTGAAAGAACCAGTTTGCTGCCAGCTGCCGAAACGCTGCCGTCGGTATCACCGTCTGCTGCCGGAACGGTATCCAGATCCATCGTCATATCGTTGACAAACATCTTTCCGTCCTGATCATAGAGACGTACATCCACTTTATAACCTTCTGCAGCTGCCTTGGAAGCATTTGCTACGGTTACATTCAGGTTCATCGTTGCATTTTCGTAGTTCTCATCGAGATCTGTCTCTACTTTATAGTCCTGGATATGTACCAGCGGTGCAGAATACAGATATACATCACGGAAAATACCGCCATCATAATACATATCCTGATCTTCCATCCAGGTACCGTCACAGAATTTGTGAACTTCAACTGCCAGAAGGTTGTCACTTCCGTCTGTTGTCAGATAATCGGTAATATCAAAGCTATGTGGACTGTAGCTGTCCTCGCTGTATCCTACTTCTTTGCCATTTACATATACATAATAGGAAGATTCTACGCCCTGGAAGGAAAGATAAACTCTTCCGTTTGCTGCCTTCATGTCATCGGTCACCTTAAAAGTCTTGCGGTAAAGACCTACCGGGTTATAATTTGCCGGTGCATTCGGGGCACTGACATTACTGTCATATTTTGACTGCCAAGGCATAGTTACATTGGTATAGATAGAAAAATCAAATCCCTGTCTCGTCCAGCTGCAAGGAAGCTGCAGATTTGTTTTCCAGTCGTTCGTCGTTGCTTTGTAGTCGGTCTTATAGAAATTTTTGTATGCATCACCCTGTGCGAGTGCCTGGTTCTGTAACACAACAAGTGACCAGTCTGCCTGATCCTTCCCTGTTAAGAACTGTACATATTTTGACGCTGCTTTGTCGTAATCTTTTGCACCTTTGATTGCTTTGTCTACGCTGTCATACACCACATTGGTCGTTGCAAAAGTGCTTGCCTGTTCTGTGTTGATGCCATATACATCTGCTGCTTTGACCTGATTGCCATCCACATCGGTATAGGTTTCTCCAGTCCATTCTTTGTGCGTGAATTTTGTTTTGTCCACGTCGGATGTTACTTTTGCGGCCTGATTTGGGACAGCTGTTTTTGTCCACGGGTCGGTGTAGCTGGCATTGGTGTTGGACTTACTGTCTGCCTGCGTCTGCAGTGCAGACTCGGATGCTGCTTCAGCTGCAGGTGCTGCACTTACTGCCTGTCCTGCGATCATGGAAGCCGCCAGGGAAAATGCCATAACTTTTCTCCACTTCATACTTCTTGCTCCTTTCTTTTTGCATCTTTTGAAGCTGCAGTCTGCAGCTTCCTTCTAATACATGCTCTAACAAAAATTTCAGTCCGCTTTCACCGGACTTAGTAAAATTTTACCATATTATTCACAATTTGTCCATAACATTTCTATATATTTTACAATGTTTTACCAGATTTTTCACTAAACTTTTCACTATTTTTCAGTAATTCGCACAAAAAAAGTGCGACATTTTTGTCACACTTTTTTCCATAAGATTTCAATAACAGTCGCATGTGCAAATGAACGGTATCGTAAAAAGTAGTGCATAAAACAATACAGCCATGATGAACCCAAAAACAAATCGCTCTGACGATAGCAAGGCTTCCGTCGTGAGGTTTGCGATGTTGCCGCCCCAAAGAGCCGCTGTCTGAGCCTCGAAGAGGCGAGTTTAGGCGAAGGGCGGCTAACAGGCGAGCGAACCGAACAGGAAACGCAGCGTGTCAGGAGATTGTTTTCGAATCATCATGGCGTTATATATTTTATAAAATCATTTCTATGGCGTTCATTTGCACATTTACACAAACCTCCACCACAATTTTTTATTTATCTGCATCCTCTGATGCATCTTTGCTTTCTTCTATTTTATCTTCCAGCTCTGCCACTTCTTTTGCTTCTACGGCAGCTTCTTCACCTTCAGAAGTCTCTGCATCTTTTTTTTCTTCTTCCGGTACTGCATTATAGTCTTCTTTGATTGCTTTATAGCTCTTGGTGACTCCCATGATCACCATCCCTGCACCGATCACAGCAAACACTACCATAAAAATGGACATCAGTATTTTATCGGTTCCGCTGCTGGTCGGGATATCTTTATACATATAGTAGGCCTGTGCCAGCAGATATACGCCTGCCATGGCATAGATCGCCATACGTCCTTTATACTTTGCTCTGTCATTCATAATATTATGCTCCTCTCTTTTTGCCTGTATTTCACATATTATGATGTTTGGTCAAAAGATATTTGCCCTCTTTGATACTGGATTGTTCCGTAGACATCATAGTTGGAGACTTTTGACACCCACATCATAATATCACATTTCCAACAGAAAAGATAGATAATACTTATCCGTTTTTCTATTTTCAGTTCAAATACAGGCTCTTTTTTTCTCCGATCAAGAGAAAAAAAGAGCCGAACAATATGTCCGGCCCTTGAGATTCTGTAAAAAATTATTTACGAACCAGGTATTTTCTCATATCGATAGAGCAAGCTACCAGAATGATGAGACCTTTGATGATGTACTGCATACTCTGGTTGATTGAGAGGAACTGCAGTGCAACGAAGATAATTCTCAGGATGAATACACCAAGAACGATACCACTGATCTTACCAGTACCACCTACGAAAGATACACCACCGATAACGCAGGCTGCGATAGCATCACACTCGTAGTTCAGACCTGTGTTGGCCTGGTTGGAACCGATACGTGCTGACTCGATGAAACCTGTAATACCATACATAGCACCAGCCAGGGTATGTACTGCGATTGTTGTCCAGAATACACTTACACCAGATACGTTTGCTGCTTCCGGGTTAGAACCTACAGCGAACATATTTTTACCAAATGTTGTTTTGTTCCACATGAACCACATGAAAGCAATCATGATAATTGCATACCAAACATAGTTCGGGATTGGAACGCCAAAGAATTTAACTAAACTTCCTGTTACGAAGTTTTTGAAGGAATTGTCCAGACCTGACAGAGGCTGTCCATTGTTTCCGTTGATCATGATGTACAGAAGCAGTACACCGTATGTAATCAGCTGAGTTGCCAGTGTTACGATGAATGGATGCAGTTTAAACTGTGCTACGAACCATCCATTGACGAAACCTACGATACCACCAACAACGACAACGATCAGGATTACTACCGGGATTGGCAGTGGCTGAAGATTCGGGAACATCTTTGTTGCATAGTCCATAGACTGCAGTAAAGATGCGGAAATACATGCTGTCAGACCTACAACTCGACCAGCAGAAAGGTCGGTACCGGTCAGTACGATACATCCTGCGATACCAAGTGCGATCGGAATATTTGCAGCTGACAGAGAAATAATATTTACGATAGAAGATACACTCAGGAATTTGTGGTTCTGTGTGTATGTATAGATTGCAGCAATGATGATCAAGATATACATCAGGTTGTTGATGAATCCCTCTTTCCAGAAGGTTTTCTTGTCTTTGCTGTCCAGTGTTTTATAATTTGCGATACTTGCTTTTAAATTTGAAAATGCTCTCACTTACTTCAGCCTCCTTATACATATTTTGCCGCAAGGGTCATGATCTCTTCCTGGTTCGTCTCGCTGACATTTACTTCACCTGCAAGACGTCCACCGGACATAACGAGAATTCGGTCACAGATTCCCAGAAGTTCTGGCATTTCAGAAGAAACTACCATAACTACCTTGTTCTTATTTGCAAGATCCAGAATCAACTGGTAAATCTCGTATTTAGCACCAACGTCGATACCACGTGTCGGCTCATCCAGCAGCAGTACTTCCGGATTGGTCAGCAGCCAGCGTCCAAGGATAACCTTCTGCTGGTTACCACCTGACAGTGAACGGATTTTTGTTTCCTGTGTCGGTGTTTTGGTATGCATCGCATCGATGGACCACTGAGTATCCTCTCTCATGGACTTCTCGCTCAGATACAGACCTTTCTTTTTATGTTTCTTAAGGCTGGAGATAACCGTATTTTCACGAATACTGAGGATTCCGAAAATACCGGTTGCACGACGTTCCTCTGTCAGAAGAGCGAAACCGTTCTTGATAGATTCACGTGCGTTGCGGTTTGTGCAAACCTTACCGTCAAGTTTGATCGTTCCTGATTTTCTTGTTGCAATACCGAAGATGTTCTCCAGTGTTTCGGTACGTCCGCTTCCGTCCAGACCGGCCAGACCAACAATCTCACCACGGCGAACTTTGAAAGAAACATCACGCAGCAGAGAGTACTGTGCGGTCAGGTTTTCTACTTCCAGAGCAACATCACCCGGTTTGTTTGTCTTTGGCGGGAACTGGTTTGTCAGCTCACGACCTACCATCAGTCTGATGATCTCATCCATTGTCATTTCTTTTGCCGGTTTGGTAGCTACCCATGTACCGTCTCGCATGACTGTGATGTCATCAGAAATTCTGAGGATCTCTGCCATTTTATGGGAGATGTAGATGATACCACATCCCTGATCTCTCAGCATATTTATGATTTTGAACAAATGTTCTACCTCTTCTTCCGTCAGGGAAGATGTCGGCTCGTCGAACACGATAATTTTCGAATTAAAGGAAACTGCTTTTGCAATTTCTGCCATCTGACGCTGTGATACCGGCATAGTGCTCATGATCCTCTTCGGATCAACATCGATCTCCAGTTTTTCGAAAAGTGCTTTTGTATCATCATACATTTTCTTTTCGTCTACCATCGGACCTTTTTTGGGATAACGTCCCAGCCAGATATTGTCCATAACACTACGTTTCAGGGCCTGGTTCAACTCCTGATGAACCATTGCTACACCATTTTCCAAAGCTTCCTTGGAGTTTTTGAAATTGATTTCTTTCCCTTCCAGAGAAATGGATCCACCGTCTTTTACATACATCCCAAACAGGCACTTCATCAATGTAGATTTCCCAGCGCCGTTTTCTCCCATCAGTGCGTGAACCGTTCCTCTTCTTACGGTCAAAGAAACATTATCCAACGCCTTAACGCCTGGGAACTCCTTGCTGATATTTTTCATTTCAAGCAAAACATCATGCTCCATATCCTGACCTCCTGTCTTTCTACTGCTTACCTTATACTTAAGGAACGGCCGCCGACCAGCGGCAGCCGTTACCCTTGTATACTATTTCACGAATGAACTTCCATCATTCATTTCCCGTTCTGTTTCAGAATCAGATCTTATTCTTCTCCTGTGTACATAGCGTATGGGATGTAGATCTTATTCTTAACGTTTTCAGAGATGTTGTAAGAATCTGTGCCAGCCATTACATCCTGACCTGAACCAGCGTTCTTTGTCAGATCTGCGATACAAGCTGCCATACCTTCAGCATCCTGTTTGATTGTACCTGTCATCTTACCGTCTTTGATCAGCTGTTTAGCTGCATCTGTAGCGTCTACACCGAATACAGGAATTGTCTTGCAGTCGTCTGTACCCAGGTTGTATCCTTTGTCATTCAGAGCAGAGATAGCACCTTCAGCCATACCGTCGTTGTTGCAGATAACAAGTTCGATCATGTTCTTGTTTTCTTCGTTGTACTGTGTCAGGTTGGTTGTCATGTAGTTGTTTGCAGCTGTTGCACTCCAGTTACCATCCTGGTCAACCTGGTAGCAGTCTGTGTTGGAAGAATCAAAGTATTCCAGAGCCGGTTTTCCTTTCTCTTCCAGAACTTTGTTAGCATCTTCTACACCATACTGTGTACGGTAGATAGCTTCTACGTTACCAAGCTGTCCCATGAACATAGCGTAGGAGATCTTTCCGTCACCGTTCAGGTCTACAGAATCGTAGTTGTCAACCAGGTAATTTCCGATCATTTCGCCCTGCATATGTCCTGCTTCCGGAGCATCTGTACCAACGAATGCACACTTGTCATAGCTTCCAAGTACTTTTCCTTCGTCTTCGTCACCTTCAACTGCACGGTTGAAGAAGATTACAGGGATACCTGCTGCTTTTGCTTTTTCAACGATCTGAGAAGAAGCGTCTACAGAACCAGATGTTACGATGTTAACGATCAGTACATTTGCACCTGTCTGGATAGCTGTATCGATCTGCTCGTTCTGTGTTGTCTGGTTGTTGTTTGCATCGTAGTCCTGATATTTAACACCCAGTTCGTCCAGTTTAGCATCCAGTGCTGTACGTACGGAAGCGATGTATGTATCGCCGTATGTATAGTACATAACTGCTACGTCTGCGTTAGACAGGTCAACATCGCCTGCTGCATCTGCTACGGACTGTGCTTCTGACTCAGCATCAGCTGCTGCTGTATCAGCTGTTGTATCAGCTGCTGCTTCTGTTGCTGCTGCTGTATCAGCTGTTGTATCTGTTGTGTTGTTAGATGATCCGCATCCTGCAAGCAGAGATGCTACCATTGCTGTTCCAAGTAAACCAGCGATTACTTTTTTCTTCATGATAAGTTCCTCCCAAAAAAAATGATTTGTTTTTCATTACTCTAACAATATAGCACAAAGTTCTCAATTTTCCAATATGATAATTTACGATTTTGATATAATTTTCTATTTTTTTCTTAAGATTTAAACCACCGTTTCATACTTTTGCACGAAAACGAGATTTAATTTTTGTTACTTTTTTCGAAAGCAAAGAGTCTTCTCTGACATTCTTCATCATACATGTTCTCTTTGTCCACTGCGATCGTATCCGTATAAATGGTATCTTTGATGGAATATCCGTTGATCAGCTTGTAGGCGGTCTCCACGCCGAGATACCCCATGGCATAGGAATTCTGTACGATCAGGGTGTCCACTTCCCCCGTCTCCAGCATGCCGACCGAAACCACATTGCTGTCAAATGCGACCACACGGACATTGTCTTTCAGCCCAAGTTCCTGGATTGCATAGCCGACCCCGAGTGTTGTCCATTCGTTAAAGGTGACGATCACATTAATCTTCGGATGCTTTTTCAGCATTTTCTTTGTTCGTTTTTTTGCATTTTCTGTATCGGAAAGCACATTGATCACGGCATCAATTCCGGCTCTTCCATCACGCAGAATGGTATCCCGGAATCCTTCTTCTCTTTTCTGTCCATTGTCCGAGTTTTTATCGTAATTCACAATGCCGATATGGATTTCTTCGTTTTCATCTTTCATGGCTGCTTCCGCTGCCTTACATCCAGCATCGTAATTATCGGTTCCGATCCGGCAGCTGACCGCATCGCTGTCCACGTCGCTGTCGATGACCACAACCTTGACCCCTTTGCCTGCCGCATCATTGATCGCATCGGCATTTGCCTCATAATCTACCGCAGAAAAAATAATGACTTCCGCTCCGTCTTCCACTGCCTTTGCAATCATCTGATTCTGTGTCTCATAATCTTCTTCGTTTTTCGGTCCCTCGAAAGTCAGATCCAGATTGCATGCCGTGGCAGCATTGCTCGCCCCTGCATATACCGATTTCCAGAATCCGGAAACGGTTGACTTTGCAATAAAAACAACTTTGTGCTTCTGATCGCTGCTGCTTTCACTTTCTTTTCCGTTGAGAATCGGACGGTGAAAAGCCGTCAGACAGAAGATCAGCACCAGACAGACCAGAAATGCCATCCACAGGATGCGGTTTCTCCACCTATTTGTCTTCATAGCTTCCCTCCGTTACTTTCGGCATCATAATCGTGACACAGGTGCCTTCATCCAGCTCACTCTTTATGGTCAGGCCGTATTCTTCCCCGAAATAGATCTTGATACGGTCATTTACATTCTTGATTCCGATTCCGGCACGGTCGCTTCGCTCCTTTTTCAGTACTTCCTCGCACTGTTCTTCTGTCATGCCAACTCCGTTGTCCTCCACCGTAAAGATGATCTTGTCTTCGCTCTGATGGA
>OGXJ01002593.1_pt1 | contig 11781 bp, 6 predicted proteins | sample 1576231 | NCBI WGS metagenome assembly OGXJ01 (sample SAMEA3541539, study PRJEB24748) | human gut metagenome | biome: human gut; feature: human-associated habitat; material: faeces | place: China | collected 2012
ACAACCTTTTTAGTAACCAGCCTCTAATAGTGACAACCATTTTTAGGATAAGACATGGGCATTTGCTTTCCTGGCTTGAAACTCCCGTTCCAAGGCAGGAAACTGCAGTTTCCCTATGTGGGAACTGTCGTTTCTCTACGTGGAAACTAGCGTTTCTTCCCGGGGAAACTGTAGTTCCTATGCGTGGAAACTGAATTTGTCTGCGTGCAAAACAGGATCATATAAGGTGTTGCAGATAAACATCTGCAACGGTATCTGCAACAGTATCTGCAACGCTGCAATCGGTTGATTGCAAGTAAGATACAAGCAAAACGTTGCAGGTGGCAGATAAAAACAAAAAATAAAACTCGTAGGAGGGGATAAAGAATATGAAAACACTTAGGGTTAAAATGGTAGGGCTACTTGCAACGGCTCTTATTCTTTTTTCTGCATTTCGTGCAGACAAACCGGTCATCACTATCTTTATGATAGGTGATTCGACAATGGCTAACAAGAAAATAGACGGAGGAAATCCCGAACGTGGTTGGGGAATGGTACTTCCCGGATTCTTCTCCGAAGACATACGGATAGACAATCATGCCGCCAACGGTCGAAGTTCCAAGAGTTTTATCAGCGAAGGACGCTGGGAAAAAGTAATTTCTAAGGTGAAGAAAGGAGATTATGTCTTTATCCAGTTCGGCCATAATGATGAGAAAGCAGACTCTACTCGTCACACCGATCCAGGTAGTACTTTTGATGAAAATCTTCGTCGGTATGTGAATGAAACCCGCGCCAAAGGTGGAATACCGGTGTTGTTCAACTCTATCGTCCGTCGAAACTTCGTGCAGCCGAAGGATGATGCCATCGCAAAAGATGTCCGCCGCACACCGGGGGAAAAGGAACAACCGAAAGAAGGAACTGTTTTATTCGATACACATGGCGCCTATCTGGATGCTCCCCGCAATGTAGCAAAAGAACTGGGAGTGACTTTTATAGACATGAACAAGATTACTCATGACCTGGTGCAGGGACTTGGACCTGTAGAATCAAAGAAACTATTCATGTTTGTCGAACCCAATCAGGTGCCCGCTTTCCCGAAAGGTCGTGAAGACAATACTCACTTAAACGTATACGGAGCACGAACAATTGCCGGACTGGCAGTAGATGCCATCGGCAAGGAAATTCCGGAACTGGCGAAATATCTCCGTCAATTCGATTATGTAGTGGCCCAAGACGGTAGCGGTGATTTCTTTACCGTGCAGGAAGCTATCAATGCTGTTCCCGATTTTCGCAAAGACGTCCGTACCACTATCCTGATTCGTAAAGGAACTTATAAAGAGAAGCTCATCATCCCCGAATCCAAGATTAATATCTCTTTGATTGGAGAAGACGGTGCGATACTGACTTATGACGGTTTTGCAAACAAAAAAAATGTATTCGGCGAGAACATGGGAACTTCCGGTTCGTCCAGCTGTTACATCTATGCCCCCGATTTTTATGCGGAGAATATCACATTCGAGAACTCATCAGGTCCCGTAGGACAGGCAGTTGCCTGCTTTGTGTCTGCCGATCGTGTCTATTTTAAGAACTGTCGTTTTCTAGGTTTCCAGGATACCCTCTATACATACAGCAAGCAAAGCCGCCAATATTATGAAGATTGTTACATCGAAGGAACGGTTGATTTTATCTTCGGTTGGTCTACGGCTGTTTTCAACCGTTGCCACATTCATAGCAAACGGGATGGTTATGTCACCGCTCCCTCTACTGATAAAGGAAAAAAATATGGCTATGTATTCTATGATTGTAAACTGACTGCGGAACCGGAAGCCACAAAAGTGTATTTGTCCCGTCCCTGGCGTCCGTATGCGCAAGCTGTATTTATCCGTTGCGAACTGGGGAAACACATTCTTCCCGTTGGCTGGAACAACTGGGGCAAGAAGGAAAACGAGAAAACTGTCTTTTATGCCGAATATGAAAGTCGGGGCGAAGGAGCCCATCCGAAAGCGCGCGCTGCTTTCTCCCAACAATTGAAGAATCTGAAAGGATATGAGATAAATGCAGTTTTGGCAGGAGAAGACGGATGGAATCCGATAGAGAACGGAAACAAGCTGATAACGGTAAAGCGTTGATCTGACGAACAGATATGATTGTTTACTCAAGTTTCGGAAGTAGTTTAATAGGCTGAAAGCCTTCTATTATATAGCGTAGGGCATTGCCCTACGTGATAGGTATACGCCAAACATAAGCCCTGAAAGGGCGGAACTGCATATGCTCAACTGGTACACTACTTTATTGATCTGGTACAACTTTATCGATCTGGTACAACTGATAGTCAATATGCCTCTGCAATGAAACAAAAATCAAGTGAATTTACCCCTGCAATGAAACAAAAAATAGGTAAATTTACCTATGCAATGAAACAAATTTGTATATTTGTAACTGTAAATAAACAAATTACGATATGTTTGAACGAAGGATACAGAATCAGTTGCATGAGTGGGCAGAGAAAAATAATAGAAAGCCTCTGATATTGAGAGGAGCCCGCCAAGTAGGGAAGACCACTATTGTTGAGCAGTTCGGCAAAGAGTTTGATAATTTCCTGTCTTTAAACCTTGAAAAGAAAGAGGCAAAGGATTTGTTTGAGTCTACTGATGATGTAAAGATGCTGCTGCCTTTATTGTTTTTGTATGATAATAAGCCGCAGAGGCCGGGACGAACCCTGCTTTTTATCGACGAGATACAGTCGTCGCCACAAGCTGTTGCATTGTTGCGGTACTTTTACGAGGAATTGCCGGAGTTGTATGTTATTGCAGCAGGTTCTCTTCTGGAAAATATGTTGGACAAACACATCTCGTTGCCTGTAGGACGGGTGGAGTATATGGCTTTGCATCCGTGTTCCTTTATTGAGTTTCTTCAGGCAATAGGAGAGGGACGGTTTGTAGATTGGATTTTGGAAGCACGTTTGCCGGAGGCTTTCCATCAACAATTAATGCTACTTTTTAATAGTTATGCACTGATAGGCGGGATGCCCGAAATTGTAGCGAGGTATGCTGCCAACCGAGATGTTGTATCCTTGTCCGATACTTACAATCAACTGCTAAATGCCTACAAGAATGATGTGGAAAAGTATGCGGAGACAAACACGCAAGCTGCGGTGATTCGTTACATACTGGAAGAAGGTTGGGGATATGCAGGGCAAGCTGTCACTTTAGGAGGATTTGCACAGTCCGCTTACAAAGCCCGTGAAACGGGCGAGGCTTTCCGTACTCTGGAAAAAGCATTGTTGCTGGAGTTGGTATATCCTACCACTCATACGATAATGCCAGCTACCACAGATTTGAAACGCGCTCCTAAATTGATCTGGCTGGATACAGGACTAGTAAATTATGCGGCTGAAATACAAAAAGAATATCTTCTTAGTAAAGATTTGACGGATACATGGAGAGGTATGGCTGCCGAACAAATCGTTGCGCAGGAATTAAAAGCTCTTTCCAACGAAGTAGGTAAGAAGCAAAAGTTTTGGGTACGGGCTAAAAGGGGGAGTTCTGCAGAAGTGGACTTTGTATACATATATGGCGGGAAAATCATTCCAATTGAAGTGAAAAACGGACACAACGCCCACTTAAAATCCATTCATCAGTTTATGAATGAAACGGAGCATGATTTGGCAGTTCGAATCTGGTCGGGGAATTATGCTATAGACGAAGTTACTACTAATGAAGGAAAACATTTCAAACTTATCAACCTTCCTTTTTACATGATAGCCGCATTGCCTAATATTTTAAAAAAAATAGAGACATAAGTCATGTTGGCCCGATTCTGTTAAATAGCCACTAAAGATTGCATGATACTACAAGTATTTTTCTATCTTTACGCCACAGAACCGAGTGATATGATGAAGAAAACCTTAATTTCAGTAATTCTTTTGTTAGCTGTTGCGTTCTCAACATACGCGCAACAGCACTGTTTTTTCACCCACTATTCTACTGAAGATGGATTATCCCAAAATACGGTGATGAACATCTTGCAGGATCACAAAGACAACCTTTGGTTTGCCACCTGGGATGGTATCAACCGTTTCAACGGTTATACCTTCAAAACATACAAGGCCCGTCAGGGAAACTACATCAGTCTGACCAATAACCGCGTAGACCGTATGTATGAAGATCGTTACGGCTTTCTGTGGTTGCTGACTTATGACAACCGTGTCCATCGTTTCGACCCGAAGACAGAGACATTCGAGCAAGTGCCTGCTGCCGGAGAAGAGGGGAGTGCTTTCAATGTGCATACCATTGAAGTGATGCCCAACGGAACCGTCTGGCTGCTGACAGAAAACGACGGAGCCATCCGCATCCTGACGCATCCGGATGAGAATAATCGCTTGACATGGGATATTTATTCCAGCAAAACAGAACTGTTTCCTTCTTTACATGTATTCAAAGTTCATCAGGATAAAGCCGGCAATGACTGGTTGTTGACGGATAATGGCCTCGGTATGATCCATCCCGGAAAGAAAGAGCCGGATTCTTATTTTACGGAGACAAAAGGAAAGTTTGGCGGAATGAATCAGGCTTTCTATGCTGTGCAGGAACGTGATAAAGATATTTGCTTCGCCTCGGATCATGGACGCATCTGGTCTTATCAGAAAGAAAGCGGAGAGTTTACGTTGATCGAGCTTCCCACAAAAGGACAGATCACCTCCATTCATCCCATTGCACCGGACGTATCCGTTATTACTACCGATTCGGATGGCTTTTTTACCTACAACCTGCGAACAAAAACAAACGTACATTACTCGTTCCTGACTTGTAAGGCGTTACCCGCAAAGCCGATCCTTTCTGCTTATGTAGATCGTTCTTCGGAAGTGTGGTTCGAACAGGAAGAACCGGGTGTTGTAGCTCATTTTAATCCCTCGACCGGAGTGGTGACCCGTGAGCAAATTCCTATAGAATACAGCAATCCCGAACGTTCCCGTCCGGCTTTTCATATCCATGAAGACGTAAACGGTTATCTTTGGGTACATCCTTACGGAGGAGGTTTCTCTTACTTCGATCCTCAAAAAAAATGCTTGGTTCCTTTCTATAACGGACTGGGCAGCCGTGACTGGCGTTTTTCCAATAAGATTCACTCGGCCTTTTCCGACAAACAAGGTAATCTGTGGCTTTGTACCCACTCTAAAGGATTGGAGAAAGTGACTTATCGAAATGTACCCTTTGCGATGATGACCCCTATGCCTCATGAACACGAATCGTTGCATAATGAGGTGCGTGCCCTGTGTGAAGACAAACTGGGTAATTTGTGGGTTGGCTTGAAAGACGGTATACTTCGTATATATGATGCCGGCAAAACTTATAAAGGATACCTCACCGAAAGCGGCACGATCTCTACCACCGGTACTCCCATGCTGGGAACCGTTTATTTTGTTATTCAGGATTCAAAAGGAATCATCTGGATTGCGACAAAAGGAGACGGCCTTGTTCGTGCCGAGCCGATTTCTTCCAACGGAATGTCTTATAAACTGACCCGTTATCTTCATCGTGAAGATGATATGTACAGTTTGAGCGATAATAATGTATATTGCGTCTATGAAGATCATTATGGTCGTATCTGGCTGGCAACTTTTGCCGGAGGTATCAATTATATCACGGAGAATGAAGCTGGAAAGACATTGTTTATCAATCACCGGAACAACCTGAAAGGTTATCCCATTGATCCTTGTTACAAAGCTCGTTTCATCACTTCCGATAACAACGGACGCTTGTGGGTAGGAACAACTACGGGTGCCGTTGCTTTTGATGAGAACTTTAAGAAACCGGAGGATGTGAAGTTCTATCATTTCTCCCGTATGCCGAATGATACGCAAAGTTTGAGTAATAATGATGTCCATTGGATTATCTCCACCAAGAAAAAGGAACTTTACCTGGCTACTTTCGGCGGCGGACTCAACAAACTGGTATCTATCAGTAAGGACGGTCACGGAGAATTCAAATCATATTCCGTATTGGATGGTCTTCCTTCTGATGTTTTGCTTTCCATCCGCGAAGATAGTAAGCAGAATTTATGGATTAGTACGGAGAATGGAATTTGTAAGTTCATCCCCTCTGAAGAACGTTTTGAAAGTTATGACGAACGTAGTATCACTTTCCCCGTACGTTTTAGTGAAGCCGCTTCGGCATTAACTGCTAAAGGAAGCATGCTTTTCGGTGCCAGTGGCGGAGTCTTTATATTTAATCCTGACTCTATTCGTAAGAGCAGCTATATCCCGCCTATCGTATTCTCCAAACTGACAGTGGCCAATGAGGACATTACCCCCGGCGGCAACTCATTGTTGAAAGTGGATATTGACGACGCTGATAAATTGGTTCTTTCGCATAAAGAGAATATTTTCTCCGTTCATTTCGCGGCACTCGATTATACCAATCCGCAGAATATACAGTATGCTTATATTCTCGACGGATTTGAAAAACAGTGGACCTTTGCCGATAAACAGCGTAGCGTGACTTATACAAATCTTCCGAAAGGAGAGTATGTGCTCCGCGTCCGTTCTACCAATAGCGATGGTGTGTGGGTGGATAACGAACGTATCTTGGATATTGTCATTCTGCCTTCTTTCTGGGAAACGCCGATAGCATACGTGCTTTATATACTTTTTATTCTGATTATTATTCTTGTGGCCGTTTATATCCTGTTCACCATTTACCGGTTGAAGCATGAAGTGTCGGTCGAACAGCAGATTTCGGATATAAAACTGCGCTTCTTTACGAATATATCCCATGAGTTGCGTACTCCGCTTACGTTGATAGCAGGTCCGGTAGAGCAGGTCTTGAAGAATGATAAATTGCCGGCTGATGCCCGTGAACAGTTGGTGGTGGTGGAACGGAACACCAGCCGTATGCTTCGTCTTGTCAATCAGATATTGGACTTCCGTAAGATTCAGAACAAGAAGATGAAGATGCAAGTACAGCGTGTGGACATCGTTCCTTTCGTGCGCAAGGTGATGGATAATTTTGAGGCTGTGGCCGAAGAGCATCGGATTGATTTCCTGTTTCAGACGGAAAAGGAGCATCTTTATCTTTGGGTGGACGCCGATAAGCTGGAAAAGATTGTATTCAACCTGCTTTCCAATGCATTTAAGTATACGCCGAATGGCAAGATGATAACGATGTTTATCCGTGAAGATGAGAATACAGTTTCTATCGGTGTACAAGACCAGGGAATTGGTATCGCGGAAAATAAAAAGAAGTCCTTGTTTGTCCGTTTTGAGAATCTGGTGGACAAGAATCTGTTCAATCAGGCTAGTACGGGTATCGGACTTTCATTGGTGAAAGAGCTTGTGGAGATGCACAAGGCTACAATTTCCGTGGATAGTCGTTTGGGAGAGGGAAGTTGTTTCAAAGTCGATTTCCTGAAAGGGAAAGAACATTATGATAAGGAAACCGAGTTTATCCTGGAAGATGCGGAAGCTCCGGTAAGGATGGGGCAGGTAGTGGATATAGCCAACTCTTCCATTCAGTCTGAAACGCTGATACCCGATGAATCGGAGAAAATTGAAGCCGTTTATGAGGAAGATGCTGCGAAAGAAGAAAACTCCAAAGAACTGATGTTATTAGTCGAAGATAATCAGGAGTTACGTGAATTCTTGCGTAGTATATTTACTCCGATGTACAGGGTAGTGGAAGCTGCCGATGGTAGGGAAGGAGCGAATAAAGCATTGAAGTATCTTCCGGATATTATTATCAGTGACGTGATGATGCCCGAGAAAGACGGTATTGAAATGACGCGTGAACTGCGTGCGGATATGACAACCAGCCATATACCTATTATCCTGCTTACTGCCAAGACTACGATTGAAAGTAAACTGGAAGGATTGGAATATGGTGCGGATGATTATATCACGAAACCTTTCAGTGCTACCTATCTGCAAGCCCGTGTGGAAAATCTGTTGATGCAGCGTAAGAAACTGCAAAGTTTCTATCGGGATAGCCTGATGCATATCAATATGTCCGTTACTTCCGGCGAGTTGCCTGCGTCGACAAAGGCTATGGCTGAAGAGGAAAAAAAGATAGTGTCGGAGCGAGAAGAAGAGCAAACGCAATTACAGTCACAACAGCAACCGACCATTCCTGATATGTCTCCAAATGACCGTAAGTTTATGGATAAACTGGTGGAATTGATGGAGCAGAACATGGATAATGGAGACCTCGTAGTGGATGATTTGGTACGTGAACTGGCTGTCAGTCGTTCCGTGTTCTTCAAGAAGCTGAAGACATTGACAGGACTGGCACCTATTGAGTTTATCAAAGAAATACGCATCAAGCGTGCTACGCAACTGATTGAAACCGGAGAGTTTAATATGACGCAGATTTCATATATGGTCGGAATCAACGACCCGCGTTATTTTAGCAAATGTTTTAAGGCACAAGTGGGTATGACACCAACTGAGTATAAGGAAAAAATAGGCCGGTAATACGTAATAATAATCTTTTTGTTATTCTATTTTAGGATATAAATGATTTGAGAGACTATTCCTATGAACTTCTCAATTCATATATTCCAAACTCAAAGTGTATTTTATATGCTTTGTTTGTAAACGTTCATTTGCTTGGGAATGTATATAAAAAAGTAGGGCGAGTGTATATATTCAAATATACATTCGCCCTATCTTTTTTATATGTTTTTTAGGTAAAAACTATATTATTCACTGAACCATTGAGGGTCGCCTGCACGGTTCTTGAATAAAGCGTCTTTAATTTTGAAATTACCGTTTTCAGGATCTTCAAAGAGTTCGGCAGATGTTTTGCTATATTCGGTGCACATCGCTTGTGCCTCACTGTGCCATGCGCAATCGGTGGTATACCAGTTGTCGGAGGTCTCTTTAACGATACCCTTTATGCTACATAGTTTGTTTTTGGCATCGCTGCTACCACAGTTGGCGAATAAGCAATTTGTGATTCTGATATCATGTAGTTCCACTTTGTTTGCATCAATGAAGTGTTTTCCACTTTTTTGATCGCAAGCATAGAATGTACATTGATCGATATTGAATGTGATAGGATGCATTGTATTTTTTGCTGTTAGTGTAAATGTCGGTCCGTCGGTAGCTGCTACATTATTGAATGTACATTTACTGATATGAATGGAATTCAGATTTCCCGTCATGTCTTTAGTGTTGATGACACCATACGAACCGATTTCACTGAAGGTGGTATTAGTAAACTCTATACTATTGATGGAGCAATCCACACCGCCGCCTTGCACACGCAATATACCACGAGTTTTGGATACGTTGCATTTGTCGAAAGAGATGTTTACATCCGTTGTCATGGCATCCTGATTAATCATATAGTCGCCACTCTTACCGTTGTTGTAGAGGTTCATGTTATAAAACTTGATAGAAGTCGTATTTTCTGTGGCTGTCACTTCTTTGGGCTTGAAGTTAGGCTGTGTCCCACCGGAGGCGCCCCAGAAGATAATTGCATTTACCGATGCGGGAATGCTGAGTTTTTCCGTACGTTCGAAAGTGCTTCCAGCAGGGAAGACGAGTACTACATCTCCTTGTTGTTCGGCAAGAACCGCATCAATATCATCGCCCTCTTTCAGGTTGGCTATGTTGTATCCTTCCGGAAAGTCTTCTGTTGTTTCAAATTTACAGTTTCCTCTCAACTTCTGATTGTTATAGATAGAAACTTTGTAAGTGGTGGCAGCTTTGAGTCCTGTCAACGTAGCTTGACCAGCATTCTTCTCGTTGGCGGTGATGTCGCGGCGTGTCTCCTCTTCGGTAGATTCGATGAGGAAGTGGGTAACGTCCACTCCTGCAGTCCAGTGGATGGTGGCGTTCTTGCTGGTCACGTTGCTGCTGCTTTCGATAATTTGTTCGCTCTTCGTGGTGAAAGTGCCATCCTCCAAAGTGCACCATTTAGACGGTTGGGCAGATTCGGAACAGGAACGCAGACGCAAGTAATACGTCGTTTGCTCTTCTAGTCCTGTGATACTGTAAGGGCTGCTTGTAATGCCTTTGTCTTCTCCGTAGATGATAGAGCCTTCTTGCAGTTCGTCATTTGTAAATTCGTTTTTATTTACCTCTATGATATAGTAGTCGGTGTTGGGAGTTGCGTTCCAAATAACCTCTGCTTCGAATGTTTGGGGAGTAACCGCAAGATTGTTGCTGCGGAATAAGCGGTTGTATCGTTCGTCCGAACTCCAGTCATTACTTTTGTCGCAAGACGAAAATGAAATAACTGTTAAGCAAATGATGCTTAATAGCGTGTGTATATTTGTACTAATTTTCATAATAATCGTTTTTATCAATTAGAATCCGTATGAATTGGCTAATGTTCCGTTTGATTCTGAAATCGTTTTACTACCTAGTGGAATCAAATGCCTGTTTTTTACGGTCTTGTTCAGACCTGTGCTAACATAGTCCGTTAATCCCGAAAGGTTGGAGTCGTTGGAGGTGCTTCCGTCCTCTTTGAACACTTCTTGCTTTGTAGTTGCGTCTTTCTCTATCTTTCCATTTGGGAAAGTTCCCCAGCCCGGAACGTATTTCCAGTTGGGATCTGCGGCGTTCTTTATGGCATTCTTGACATCCAATTCGTTATTGATTTCGCTGACAAAGGAGGGATATTCATACCAGCAAATACTACTCATGTCGATGGAATATTCATCATCGGCTTTCATCTTATAGAATATGTATTTGGGAGCTATGGTAGTGAGTTGGCGGTAGTCTTCTTTGAATTGGTCGATCTTCTTAGAGAGTAATCCCCAACGAATCAAGTCATATTTGCGGACACATTCTCCGGCAAATTCCCATGCGCGTTCATCCACAATGGCGTTGAAGAAATCGTCACCTGATGAGATAGCAGCTACATACGCTTGTGCATTGGCTTTGTTGTCGAACGCGCGGCTGTGAACTTCTGTCAGTGCGGTACGGGCTGTCATGGCAGTTCCACCCAATGGATTGGCTGCATCAGCTCCATACAGTTCGTTCATAACTTCAGCATACATTAATAGTATGTCGGAATAACGCATTGCAATCCAGTTGATGCCATATCCAATTTTTGCATCGCTCGCACGGACAGCATTCAGCCATTCGTCGTTCATTTTGCGGATGTCCCATTTTGCTACATAGATACCGAATGGGGCGTTTTTCTGCATATTTTCTTTGATGTGCCCGTTTTCTTCTTTGAGTTCATAAGTGGCACATGTGATGTCACGACGCAGGTCAGAGTGGTCGAATGACCAGAAGAACGGAGCGGTTAATTTCACTTTTCCGCTTGAGTTTCCTTTAGCACCGTAGTAGCTGCTTGCACCGCTGATTCTCACGCCAATGGTATATCCCATTTCTCCGGATTTATTCAGACCGTGTGCTACTTCGTATAGGTTTTCTTTATAAGTATTGTCCAATTTCCGCTGGTTTACTTGGAACCATTGGTCTGCATACGAAGGATTCAACTTGTGTACACCGCTTCCAATAACAGCTGTCAGATGTTTCAGTGCACGTTCATACAACAGTTTTCTTTCTGCTTCTCCTGGGCGTTGGGTAGGGTATGTACCGTCAGAGCCGGCAAGTGTCTCATAGCCGGGTTTGGAGGATTCGCGGATACTGTAGCCGGCTTTGTAAATAACTTGACCTCTTGTCTTCTAAGGTCCCGTGCAGCGACGCGGGCTTTAGCACTGTCTCTATACATCGCGGACTCCTTTATGTGGTATTTCGTTAAATGAATTATATCGAAATTAGGGAAACATCTAAGGAACCTCTGCACAAAAGGTGGGTGATATGCTATAATTAGCACACTACCGAAA
>OGXJ01002597.1_pt1 | contig 11771 bp, 10 predicted proteins | sample 1576231 | NCBI WGS metagenome assembly OGXJ01 (sample SAMEA3541539, study PRJEB24748) | human gut metagenome | biome: human gut; feature: human-associated habitat; material: faeces | place: China | collected 2012
ACAGGCCGCCGACCACGGAGGGCTGCCTGAGGGCTTTCTGCCACTTCGGGAGTTCTGTTTGTATTCAAAACGCCAATTTCTACAAAAAAAATACAAAAACATAAGATTTTGCTATGTAAAAAGTCTCTATTTTCGCTACACAAGCAAAATAAAGAAATTCCGTACAAAAAATCCTGATTTCGGAACTTTTTTGTACGGAATTCGTTGTTTTGGGGCTTTTTACACCAAACTTTCTATTTACCGAAACTTCCCCGCCCAATATTCGTCTTATTATAATGTGATCACCATAACACTTCACGATTTTGGGAGGGTATCTTTATGAAGAAGGCTATTTTACTATCAACACTGACAACGATTCTTACGCTTTCCTTGGCAGGATGTGGTTCTACCGGGGGTCTGGAGGATTCTGTAGGGGTGCAAAATTCCACGGCCCCCACCGGGCCAATCGCCCCGGTCATCGCGGAAAGCCTCGTTCCTACAGAATGCCCGGAAAACGGGCCTGACGACGATCTGGCGATATCCATGGGGAATGAAGCTATCTGTGATCTGGGACCGGTGCAGTTCTCCCTGTCCCTTCCGGAGACCTGGGACTATGAGATCCGCAATTTAACTTTCGCAGGTACCACCACGACCGATGCTATCATCTTCTGGAACATCGCATACCCGGAGGATACCTTTACGCTTATCTATGCTCCCGTCCCGGGAATCTGCGGCACCGGCGTCACCAGCGAGGAGATCACTCTGCCCGACAGCAACTTAAACGGCTGGAAAAATACCGAGATTTACCAGACAGAACAAAAATACTGGATTTACATTACATTATCCAATCCCGATGTCCCTTTACAGGGAAATACCCTACAGCTGGAAGCCACTATTCCGTTAACAGACTGGTACACTCTGGAAACAGATTTCAACCGCATCCTCGAAACCATCCAGCTTCAATATACAAGTTTCGAAGCTCCTGTGACGCAGGATATTCTGATCCTGCCGGAAGAAACGCAGTCAACGACTCCAGACATTCTGCCCTTGCCAGAAGAAACGCAGTTCGCTCCCCAAGACAAGTTGCCCTTGTTAGAAGAAAGACAGTCTAACTGTATCGAGCTGGATACGGATTTCGGTGCACCTGTGACTCAGGATATTCTGATCCTGCCAGAACAAACTCAACCTGCAACTCAGGAGAAACTGCCCCTGTTGGAACAAAGGCAGTCCAACTGTATTGAGCTGGATGCAGATTTCAGAGCCCCCGCATCGTAGGATACTCTAATCTTACCGAAAGAATCACATCCTTGTCTCACGACAGCCGCCATCCTTGGCCGCCAGATAAGGGAATCTCCACAGATTGCCCACAACCACCGCGCTTCCGGCCGCCGCCAGCACGAAACCGATCTGCCCGGAGAAATTACTTGTTTTCTTTTCCATATGATTCACGCTCCTTAAAACACTTGTGACATGAGGATAGCATATGCTATACTATCAGTAAAACAAATGTTTTTACTTATATGCATAAGTATTTGTAATGTAATAAGTGCAAGAAAGCCAATCTGCTCGCATAATTGGTGAACGATGAATTTGAAATTCATAAATTTACGGGGTGAAGATCATGAAAGAACAAAAAGACCGTTACGAGATATTTTTAAAAGTATGTGAAACGGGAAGCTTCTCCAAGGCGGCGGAAGCACTGAATTATACCCAGTCCGGTATCAGCCAGATGATGGCGGGACTGGAGGAAGAACTGGGTGTGCAGCTTTTTGCCCGGGTTAAACGGGGTGTCAGCCTCACCGACAACGGTGCCCGCCTGATCCCTTACATTCAGGAAATGGTCAACCAGAAAGACAAGCTGCGCCAGGCCGCCTTCAATATCAACAATAAGATTGAGGGGAAACTGCGGGTCGGTAGTTTTTCCAGCATCACCGCTCTGTGGATGCCGGATGTGGTTCATTTTTTCCGGGAAAATTATCCGAAAGTGGATGTAGAAATTTTTGACGGCAATTATGATGAGATCCGGGACTGGATCATTCACGGGCAGGTGGATTGTGGATTTTTATCCTCCATCGTGGCGGATGATCTGACCTTTTATCCACTGTTGAATGATCCGCTGTGCGCTGTTTTCCCCGAGGGACATCCGCTGGCTGCCAAAAACAGCGTCACCCTGCCGGAACTGTTCGAATATCCTCTGATCATCGAGACCCCCGGCTGTGACAACGACATCCAGCATCTGCTGACCAAATGCCCTGTCCGCCCAAAGATCTCTTACAGCTTCCGGGACGATACCCTGATCATGTCCTTCGTCCGGAACGGTCTCGGTGTCACCATCTCTCAGGAACTGGTATTAAAAGCTTTCGCACGGGGTGTGGTCTCCAGACCCTTATCTCCCAGTTGTCACCGTACGCTGGGACTGGCTTTCTCCAAGACCGCCAACTCCGTGGTGTCACAGACGATGCTGCGGTATTTGCAGGAAACGATCCACTGATCCACCCCAGCTCAACTATTCTGCTATTCTACATTATGATAGCTTCCGCAATACGGGCAGCGTCCGGTATATCCTGCTGCCGCCTGATAGGAAGCACCGCAGTTCGAACACTGCACGGCGGTCATGCGAAGCTTGGAAGGATCCACGGGCTTATCGTCCATCAGTTCCTGCTCTCCCGACAGAATCTCATCCCGGACGGAATCCGGATCCCAACCGTATTTTCCCTGATATTCGTAGATATCCATGGTCATACCGATGGGATAGGTCGAAGCGCCCTTTTCAAACGCAGTGGGAATCACTGCCTCCCGCTCGATCTGATTCTTGTCAAAATAATGCACGATCACATTCACCGGGAATCTGCCGTTTACCATATACGCCGTATTCTCCACGTAACCGTAGATCTTGGCGGCATATCTGATTCCGTTTTTTACGATGAGTGACTTTTTATGCTGCCCGAATAATACTGCTGCGATAAAACAAATGCCCAGTATCAGGAAAAACAGCGGCAATGCCAGAAATGCCCTCATGGGCCGGAACACCATGCCGATGCTTCCGAATATCATTGTCAGCACTGCGCCGATCCCCGCAAATGCGCCTCCTATGATCAGTAAAACTTTCTGAGCCATGTTCATTTTCATGTCAGTTTCCCGCCCTTCTCCTATTTTTCATGCCAATCTCCATCCCGCAGCCTTCGGCTGGCGGCACAAATAGTAATTTATACCATCTGGACCACCCAGACATTACTCTTCACCATGAGGTAACCAATGATCACCTTGATCAGTTCCGTACCCTGCACCAGAAAATAGATGCTCACGATCCCCAGGCCGGTGAAATGCGCCAGCAGATATGCCGCCGGCACCACGATCACCCAGGTAAATACGGAATCAAACAGGAAAGTCACCACCGTCTTACCACCGGAACGCAGGGTAAAATACGACGCATGGCTGAAGGCGCAGAAGGGCATGATGATGGCCGATACCGCAATAAAACTGGTAGCCAGTTCCCTGATCTCCTCCGTGGTATTGTAAATACCCGGGAAAAATCCTCCTACCACGAACATCAATGCCGCCATGATCACACAGCAGAAGACGCTGAATACGATCATCTTGTTGTCTGCATCCTTGGCATCCTCCAATTTACCTGCACCCAGATACTGTCCCACCACAATACTGATACAGGAACCCAGCTGAAGATAGACAATATTGAACAGATTCGTGATGGTGGAGGCAATGTTCAGTCCCGCCACCACGTCCAGACCTCTGACAGAATAGCACTGGGTCACCGTTGTCATGCCCGCTGCCCACAGCACCTCGTTCATCATCAGCGGAAATCCCTTGATCAGGATCGCCTTCAATTCCGCAAGCGGAATACCAAAGCCGGTGTAAGCTCCCTCCAGATAGCGGTTTTTTCCCCGATGGATGTGTGCCCAGATCACCACGATCAGTGCCTCAATGTAACGGGCAATAACGGTAGCCAGCGCCGCCCCCTGCACTCCCAGCTCCGGGAAAGGACCGATGCCGAAGATCATCAGATAGTCCAGAATCGCATTAGTACCCACCGCCACAAAGCTGGCCAGCATCGGGATAAAGGTCTGCCCGGTCTCTTTTATATTTGTCGCGTAGGACTGGTTCACCGCAAAAGGGATCAGTCCCACCATCATGATGGCCAGATATTCCAGTCCGTACTGCAGTGCCAGGTCCGTGGCCCCGTTCCCCACCGTATCCGTCAGATACAGGGAGATCAGTGCGGAACCTTTCGTCAGGAACAGAAGGATCGCTCCGCCTGTCACCAACAGCGTGGCATACAGCTTAAACCGAAAGGAATACATATGTCCCTTATGATTGCCTTTTCCGAAATACTGGGCACCGAAGATGCTGGCAGCTGACACAGCTCCGAAGATTGCCAGATTGTATACAAAGATCAGCTGATTCACAATGGCAACGCCGGACATCTTCTCCGTTCCCAGCTGTCCCACCATGATGTTATCCAGAAAGCTTACCAGATTGGTAATGGCATTCTGCAGGATCATGGGAATAGCCAGTAAAAGATACTTCTGGTAAAAATCCCAGTCTCCAATATATTTTTTCTTAAATTTTGCTAACATAATTTCCCTCAATTTTCTAAATAATCCCTACATACGCTCGATCATCCCGGGACTTCCACTCCCGAAAACCGACCGCTTATAATGGTTCTTCCTGCGGCATGGTGCTGTGTACTTTCTTTCTGACAAAATAGAAACATATCGCCTGCAGCAGGATCGTTGCCAGCCAGGAGGCCGGATAAGATAAAAACAGTACCATCAACGACCGGTGCGTTGGGAATACTCCGTAGATCCAGAAGATTCTCGTTCCCACCGTACCGATAATGGACAATATCATAGGTACCGCCGAATGTCCCATGCCCCGCAAGGCTCCCGGAATCAGATCCATGATGCCGCATAAAAAGTAAGTCAACGTCGTATACAGCAGAATCTCCGTTCCACAGGCAATAACGTCCGCATCCGTTGTGTAAATGTGAAGCAGCTGCGGACCGAAGAGATTGGCGCTTCCACCCAGCGTTACCGCTACGATCACCGACAGGATCATACAATCGATCAGTACCCTGTCCATACGTTTTTTCTTCCCGGCACCGTAGTTCTGACTGGTGAAGCTCATACACGCCTGGGTAATGGAATTCACCGACACGAACAGGAATCCAAAGATATTATTGGCCGCCGTATAGCCTGCCATGGCGATGGAGCCGAAGGAATTCACCGAGGACTGCAGCAGAACATTGGAGAAATTGATGACAACGCTCTGGATCCCCGCCGGAACCCCCACCTGAAAGATCTGCAGCAGATACTCCCCTTTTATTCCCAGCTTTGAAATCTGCAGCCGGTAACAGCTGTCCGTAGTAAACAGGCACCATAATACCAGCACACAGGAGATCACCTGAGAGATCACTGTAGCAATGGCTACCCCCGCCACACCCATGGAAAAAGCAATGACCAGAAACAGGTTCAATACCGCATTGATGGCTCCGGATATGATCAGGAACAACAGCGGACGCTTCGTGTCTCCCACTGCCCGCAGAACTGCAGCTCCGTAATTGTACAGCATGAAAAAGGGCATGCTGCAGAAATAAATTTTCATATATAATGCCGCCTGATCAATAACATCCGCCGGGGTATCCATCAGTTCCAACGCTCCCCGGGTGCAGAACAGCCCTACGAATACCATGACAATACCGCTGATCAATGCAAAGGTCATAGCTGTATGTACTGTCTCGCTCATCTCCCGCTCTTTCCCGGCAGCATAGAATCTGGCGGACAATACATTGGCTCCCAGAGAAACGCCGATAAACAGATTGACGAACATATTGATCAATGCCGTGGTGGAACCTACAGCCGCCAGCGCCTGACTTCCGGTGAACCGTCCCACCACAATGATATCCACTGCATTGAACAGCAGCTGCAAAATGCTGGACACCATCAGGGGCAGTGCAAAGGAAATCAGCTTGTCCATAATCGTGCCATTGCACATATCTATTTCATATTTGTTTTTCTTCTGTGTTGCTTCCATAATTTCATTTCCTGTAATTCTCTTCCAAATCCCGTTATTTTCCAGCACCGCTCATCCGCATCTGCAGAAGAACCGCTATAACTTATGATTCTATCACATATTTTGCTATATTTCTATTCCCCATTTTAGCTGAAAATATGATATACTATATTTTGAATGTTTTTGGGGGTTCAAAATGAGTATACATCCCACAAATCCTTACAAGAGAACAAAGAGAAAGGAAACTTATCCCTATGAAATATGACGTAATCATTATCGGTGCCGGTCCCGGGGGTATCTTCTCCGCTTATGAACTGGTGCAACAGAATCCCGACCTGAAAATTGCCGTTTTCGAATCCGGTCACCCTCTGGAGAAGCGCCACTGTCCTATCGACGGTGACAAGATCAAGAGTTGCATCAACTGTAAGAGCTGTTCCATCATGAGCGGTTTCGGTGGTGCCGGTGCTTTTTCCGATGGAAAATACAATATCACCAACGCTTTCGGTGGCACTCTCTACGAGTATATCGGCAGGAGTCAGGCCATCGACCTGATGAAATATGTGGATGACATCAACATGAAGTTCGGCGGTGAAGGCACGAAGCTGTATTCCACTGCTGGTACCTCTTTCAAAAAGATCTGCATGCAGAACAAGCTGAACCTGTTAGACGCTTCCGTACGTCACCTGGGTACAGATATCAACTTCATCGTGCTGGAAAATCTGTACGCAGAACTGAAGGATAAAGTGACTTTCTATTTCGATACCCCGGTGAAAACGGTGGAGACCGTTGGTGACGGTTACCGTATCTGCTGCGAAAACGCTTCTTACGACTGCGACAAGTGCATTATTTCCGTAGGCCGCAGTGGCAGCAAATGGATGGAGCAGATCTGTAAAGATCTGGACATCAACACCAAGTCCAACCGCGTGGATATCGGTGTCCGGGTGGAACTGCCCGCAGTCATCTTCTCTCATCTGACCGATGAACTCTATGAGAGCAAGATCGTATACCGCACTGAAAAATTCGAGGATTCCGTGCGTACCTTCTGTATGAATCCCCACGGTATCGTCGTAAATGAGAACACCAACGGCATCGTCACCGTAAACGGCCACAGCTACGAAGGAGCCGACAAGCAGACAGAGAACACCAACTTTGCCCTGCTGGTAGCGAAGCATTTCTCCGAGCCCTTCAAGGATAGCAACGGCTACGGTGAAAGTATCGCCCGTCTCTCCAACATGCTGGGCGGCGGTGTTATCGTACAGCGTTTCGGCGATCTGGTGAGAGGACGCCGCAGTAATGCGAAGCGTATTGCCGAGGGCATGGTAGAGCCTACCCTGTCCGCAACTCCCGGTGATTTAAGCCTGGTACTGCCTAAGCGTATCTTAGACGGTATCATCGAAATGATCTACGCACTGGACAAGATCGCACCCGGTACCGCCAATGACGATACCCTGCTCTACGGTGTGGAAGTCAAATTCTATAATATGGAAGTGGAACTGGACGAACATCTGGAAAGCTGTCACAAGGGCCTGTACATCATCGGTGACGGCAGCGGTGTGACTCATTCCCTGTCCCATGCATCCGCCAGCGGTGTCTATGTCGCAAGGCAGATCGCCAAAGGGGAATAATTACTAATAAAAAGGAAGGTAGATTCTATGGCACAGACAGTTAAGATCATCTCTGACAGTACCTGTGATCTGTCAAAGGAATTAGTGGAAAAGTATGACATTACCATCCTGCCTCTGCACATTCTGCTGGGCGAGGATGAATACCGCGATGGCGTGGATATTACGCCGGAAGAAATTTTCCGGTGGTCCGATGAAAACAAGACCACGCCCAAGACCTCTGCTCCTTCTCTGACCGAGGCCATGGAAGTCATGCAGCCTTTTGTGGAAGAAGGCCGGGAGATCATCTGTTTCTCCATCTCCGACAGCATGTCCACCTCCGGCAACGTTATGCGGCTTGTTGCAGAAGAACTGGAAGCTTCCGACAAAGTCACCATCATCAACTCCGCAAACCTGTCCACCGGCATCGGTCTGCAGGTAATACAGGCTGCCATTCTGGCTTCTGAAGGGAAAACAGCCGCAGAGATCACTACTGCCATCGAAGCCATCCGTCCCAAAGTCCGGGCCAGCTTCGTCGTAGATACCCTGACCTACCTTCACCGCGGTGGCAGATGCAGCGCGGTAGCGGCTCTGGCCGGTGGTATGTTAAAGCTTCATCCCCGGATCGTCGTGGTGGATGGTGCCATGGATGCCTCCAAAAAATACCGTGGAAAATTAAGTTCTGTCATCCTCTCCTACACCAGAGACATGGAAGAGGATCTGAAGAATGCCGTTCCCGACAGAATCTTCATCACCCACTCCGGCTGCGACCGGGAGATTGTGGAAGCGGTTCGTTCCTATCTGGAAAGCCTGGGAATCTTTGACGAGATTCTGGAAACCAGAGCAGGCGGTGTAGTCTCCAGCCATTGTGGTCCCGGCACGTTAGGCGTACTTTTCATTGCTAAATAAAAAATCCGAAGGAGTTTCGTGTGAAAATTAATTTTTCACACGCAAATTTGTGCCTGCACAAGGTGCCAAGGCACCTGAAAGTTTGCAGGTTACTGAAAGGCATTGGTATTATTATGATCCGTTTTATATTCGTCGTATTATTTGTAGTATTATTCCTGATCCTGTCCACGCCGTTAATGCTGGTGGAATGGATCATCGGCAAATTTAACCCCGGTCTTAAGGACCGCAGTTCCCTGGCCATTGTAAACTGGGCCTTCCGCTGGGTCATCCGTCTTTCCGGCACGAAAGTCATTGCCATTGGGGAAGAGAACATTCCCACCGACACTGCTGTGCTGTACGTCGGCAATCATCGCAGCTTTTTCGATGTGGTGCTGACCTATGTCCGTGTTCCCAGACCTACCGGTTATATTGCGAAAAAAGAAATGTTAAAATGGCCCCTGCTTAACATCTGGATGAAAGATCTTCACTGTCTCTTTCTGGATCGCCAGGACATCAAGGCAGGACTGAAAACCATTCTGCAGGCCATTGAGAAAGCCAAAAACGGGATTTCCATCTGCATCTTCCCGGAGGGCACCCGCAACAAGACCCAGGATACCTTCCTTCCCTTCCACGATGGCAGTTTCAAGATCGCAGAGAAAGCAAATGTTCCCATTATCCCCATGACTATTGTGAATTCCGCTGCGGTATTTGAAGATCATTTTCCGAAAATAAAAAAGGCCACCGTAGTCATTGAATACGGTAAGCCTATTTATCCGAAGGAACTGGACAAGGAGACTCGCAAGAGCATGGGCACCTATGTACAGAATATTATCTCCGAAACTTATTTCAAAAACAAAGAACTGATCTGATCTTTCTAATGTCTATCCGTGAGGGAGACCTGCTGGGCTATCAGTAACAGATAATCCGCAGCGTCTCCCTCTTCGGGATAATAACTCACCGAATCCCGGTTCCGTCCCATCAGGTAATGCAGAAAATCCTCTAAAATCTCCGTGTACTGATAACTGTATAACACATAATTAGCACAGGACAATTCTTCTGCCCGCTTCAGCAGATCCTCGGTTCCATTGTTGACATTCATTACGGCATCGATCATGTTATGGGAACGTTTGGCCAGCTCCTCGCCCCGATTCCGGATGCTTTCCATGAATACAGTGCACAGGTCCACATCCACCGGCTGTCTGGTGGCCAGATACGTCATGGAGCCATACAGATAGGCCGTTTCTTCCAGATAACTGGTATTGTCCTCGAAAAAGTCCTTATACTCCAGGATCTGATTGCGGTAAGTGTATAGTCCCGCCGCCCGGTAAAGCTCCGTCAGCGCCATGAATTTCTCCGCATCTCTGCCGGATGTCGACATCAGCTTGGTGTACACCGACGACGCATGCTGCAGACATTGTGTGGCATATTGCACATCATATTTCTGGTACAGATAACTGAATTTTGCCATCACCGCCACGTAACACATGTTCTCCGGTTCCGGCTTTTCTGTGTCGTTGGCCGTTTTTTCCAGCCAGTCGGCAATAGATTCCAGCAGATCCGGGATATCATTGCCATTATCATCCGCAAGCACCTGCGGATACCACTCACAGGCCTCCAGCAAAGTGATGATCTCATCCTCGGTAATACTGCGATCCTGACATCTGTCATGAACATCCGTGCACAACGCTTCCAACAGTTCCTGATAGTGGTCTTCTTTCAGAGAAAATGTCAGGGATCTTCCCACATTGTCACACTCCAGATAGAACTCACCTTCCCCGGTATAGTCCGTGAAATCCGCTGTTCCGATGTACAGAGACAGCTCCCCGTTATAATCTGTCTGCTTTACCGTGCCTTCATAGACCGTCTCTCCGGTCTCCCGGTCCACCAGCCGGAAAGTCTCTACCGGCTGTCTACCCTTCACCACTGCCTGTTTTTCACCGACCGCGGCATACCCCTGCTGATCCACCAGCACATTGGGTGTCAGCGTAGGCACTGTATAGTTGATGACCGGTGTGTTTTCCATGCCGGTCATACTTATACTTACATGCCCTGTCTCTGCCGTTGCCTGCCCGCAGGCGTTCATACCTATACTGTTAAATAGTAATAGCAGGGACAGGATCCCTGCACTTTTCCTGCTGTATCTCAAAATATTCCTCCGGTCATTCCCTGGGGACATTACAATACACGATCTCCCCGTTGATAATAGTATAAAGGGTTCGTGTGAAAATTTCCATAGGATTTCCGTCGAAAATGGCAATGTCTGCATCTTTCCCCACTTCCAGGCTGCCAATGCGGTCTGCCACGCCACAGATTTTCGCAGGATAAATGGTGATGGCCCGGAAACCTTCCTCCATTGGAAGTCCCGCTTTTACCGCAAGTCCGGCACACAACGGCAGTGTCTGGATCTGTGACACCGGATGATCCGTGGTGATGGCGACCATCACACCGGCCCGGTTCAGCACTCCGGCGGTCTTAAAAGACATGTTCTGCACCTCGATCTTGTTCCGGCTGGTAAGATCCGGTCCCACAATGGCCGGAAATCCTTCCTTCGCCAGTTCTTCCGCCACCAGATGACCTTCCGAGCAATGATCCATCGTCATTTTTATACCGAATTCTTTTGCAATGCGGATTGCTGTGAAAATATCGTCCACCCGGTGGACATGGGCTTTTAACGGGATGTCTCCCCGCAGTACCGGAAGATAGCACTCTTTTTCAAAATCCGGTGCAAAATACTCTCCCTTCTCCGCCGCTTCCTGCTTTTGCCGCAGATATTCTCTGCTCTCCCAGAGTTCCCTGCGCAGCATGGCGGCGATGGCCATACGAGTGACAGGACTTTTGTTCTGCCCGGAATAATTGACCTTGGGGTTCTCTCCAAAGGCCACCTTCATGGCCGCCGGTGATTTCAGGATCAGGTCGTCGATCCGGCGTCCCTTAGTCTTTACCATGGCAAACTGGCCGCCCACCACATTAGAGCTTCCGGGTCCGATCATGGCTGCAGTAATTCCGGCCCGCACCGCATCGTCAAAGGCTGCATCCATAGGATTAATACCATCGATAGCCCGCAGAGCCGGTGTCAGGGGATCCACTGTCTCATTACAGTCATCCCCTTCCGTGCTCTTTTTTTCTTCCATGATACCCATATGGCAGTGTGCCTCAATGATGCCCGGCATGATCAGCGCATTTTTTGCGATCACTACCTGCTCTCCTTCTTCCGGCTGTAACTTCCCTGCCTTGTTCGAATGCCAGAAATTTCGTTTCGCGTTTGTCGTACCC
>OGXJ01002617.1_pt1 | contig 11683 bp, 7 predicted proteins | sample 1576231 | NCBI WGS metagenome assembly OGXJ01 (sample SAMEA3541539, study PRJEB24748) | human gut metagenome | biome: human gut; feature: human-associated habitat; material: faeces | place: China | collected 2012
CTGGCAGCCTGAGTTCACAGATAAAACACTCTCCAGGAAACCCGGGGCGGTTCATGCCATTATAAATTGCAAAGAAACGCTTTCTTTCTTCTTCGCTAAACTCAGGTTGTTCTGGAAAGTTGAGCAAGCGCCCCAGAGAGACCTGGCAATGGATATGACAATAATGTCCAAACCATTTCTCCAGATTATCGAAATACATTTTTTCACAACGCGTGATTAACCACTCTTTTCCTTCAAATAAAATACCTTCGGCAACCATTCCCTGAAATAACTCATCTCGTTCTTGCCAACGAGAGTCACGATAGGTTTTCTGCGGTATATAGGTCCTTGTCGACGACTTAGCAGCAGGGGAAGTTGCAGATGAAGGGACTGGTTGCGATTTAGCGATGATTACCGATGAGGCAACTTTTCGGAGTGTCAATTTTCTGGCAACAGCAAAACCGGCGACAAATGCAATTGTCAAACAAGTTACAAAAGCCATAAAGCTCATAATTAATTTTCACTTATCCATGTTGATTATATTTCATTACCAATGTTACTCGCTGAAGCGTGTTACATGCCAACAATGCAACGATCAATATATAGTTAGTATCATGTTTTGATTATTACAACCATCCCTATTTTGCCATTGCAGCTTGCCTTCCACAAAAAAAAATAACAACAAACAATATTAGCCAAAGAATTAATTAAGATTAACCTTGCATTTATAATATTATCCCTAAAGAATAAATCAGAGGAATATATTCGGTGTTAATCAGTCAGTCAAATTATGGCCCATTGTTGATTAAACCTCATAAGCAAAATTGGCACCAGATCTCCTGTACAGGTTGAATGGCCGAAAAAAGATAGGCAGATGCTCGCTTTTTTGGCTTCTGGAAGAAAAACTCTCCGCACTGGCAGTATTACACTGGTCTGATGCTATGACGAAAAATGCCTGGTAAGAGTATCTAAACCAGACTCCAGTTCAGCTTATCAACACGCTCAAAGTCGCCCCCCTGAACGCTAACCTGAAGTTAAAGTCTTTGCTGTTAATGAAATAAAACAAAGCCCGGTTCGCCCGGGCTCTGCACCGATAACACACTTAACTGTATGCATGCAGCGTACGTTGGCAAAGTGCCGAACGTACGCAATCCTCTTTACCGAACCGGACGATCCCAACCATTTCATCTTCTTCGAAACGTTCCAGCGCGTCACTTAATCCGGAGCACACGCCGCGAGGCAAATCGCATTGCGTGATATCACCGTTGACGATAACTGTCACGTTCTCCCCGAGGCGGGTTAAAAACATTTTCATTTGCGCGGCAGTCACATTCTGCGCCTCGTCAAGAATGACGACTGCATTTTCAAAGGTACGTCCACGCATATAGGCGAAAGGCGCAATTTCCACCTTCCCTATTTCCGGTCGCAGGCAGTACTGCATAAAGGAAGCCCCTAAGCGCCGGACCAGCACGTCGTAAACCGGGCGAAAATAGGGAGCAAACTTTTCTGCGATATCTCCAGGTAAGAAGCCAAGATCTTCATCGGCTTGCAGAACTGGACGGGTGACGATAATCCTGTCGACATCCTTATGTATCAGGGCCTCTGCCGCTTTTGCTGCGCTGATCCAGGTTTTTCCGCACCCGGCTTCGCCCGTGGCGAATATCAGCTGCTTACTCTCAATAGCCTTCAGATAGTGCAATTGCGCTTCATTACGCGCGAGGATGGGCGAAGTATCGCGACTGTCGCGGGCCATACCAATGGCTTCTACGCCGCTCATTTGCACAAGCGAGGTGACCGATTCTTCTTCACGCTGCTTATGGCTGCGCGAATCCCGTCTCAGCACACGTTTTGCCTCGCGACGAGCTTTGATCACTGCTTTTTGTCTTCCCATGGAGAGCACCTTGAGTTGTTTGTATTCATCACACGCGCCGTTGGCAGCGCGATTATGCGCACGAACATCAGAGGGTTGGCTTCCTTGTAAGCCATAGTTTGCTTTTGGATAAAATGCCGAAAAACGGCTACGCACACCGTTTGCGGCGTCGGTAACACGAGTAAAGAGAGGAAGTGAGAAAAATACAGAGTGACGAAGTTGCTACCGGAGGAGAAAACTCCGCGAGTGGTGGCGCGTTGATTATCTAAAACATGTCCAGTATAGGACGTTACCATCCGCGATCTCCATAGTGACTGACTATCACTGCCGGGAACTTCCGCTGCTACTTAATAAGTACAACAGATCTCGCATTTATTGCAACAATATATTTACTTATATTTAACTATAAAACACCATTTTAGTGACATTAGTTTCTACTGGAAAGATGACAGAGTGATGACAGTGATGAAAAAAGCTGTGTGCTTTCAGCAGGATTTGCATCAGGCATCAGCGCACGAACGCCGGATGCGGCATCAACGCCTTATCCCGCCTACCGAACCCGCACCGATTGTAGGCATGATAAGACGCGCAAGCGTCGCATCAGGCATCAGCGCACGAATGCCTTATTCGCCTAAAAACATTAAACCCGCAATAACGCGCTTCCGAGATAATCATTCGCGTCCTTCACTCCCGGCAGCGCAAAAAAATAACCGCCGCCGATGGGTTTAACGTATTCCTCCAGCGCTTCGCCATTGAGCCTTTTTTGTACTGTCAGGAAGCCTTTTTCCAGATCGTGTTGGTAGCAGACAAACAGTAGCCCCATATCCAGTTGCCCGGAGTTGGTGACGCCCAGTGAATAACTGTAGCCACGACGCAGCATCAGGCTGGACTCACTCTCCGCCGTACGGGGATTCGCCAGCCGGATATGGCTGTCCAGCGCGATCACCTTCCCTTCAGGGTCGCTGGCGTAATCAGGCACATCATGCTCATGCTGCATTCCCAGCGGCGCACCGGTTTGCTTATCACGGCCAAAAATCGTCTGCTGTTCTTTCAGCGGCGTTCTGTCCCAAAATTCCACTCGAAACTGAATCAAGCGTACTGCCTGATAGCTGCCACCAATTGTCCACGCAGGCTCCTGCTGATCTGCCGTTACCCACACCACTTTTTGCATCAACTTATCATTCTGGCTATCGGGATTGGCAGTGCCGTCTTTGAAACCCAGCAAATTAATCGGCGTCTCTTTGCCTTTACTACGCGCTGCGTGATCGGAAATAAACCCTTCCCGCTTCCAGCGCACACTGAGCAAATCCGGCGTGTGTTTGATGATATCGCGCAGCGCATGGATCACCGTGTCCTGGGTGTTGGCGCAAATTTGTAGCAACACATCACCATGACATAACGCCGCATCCAGCGAGTCGTTGGGGAAACGCGTCATCTTCTGCAACTTTTTCGGCATCTGTGGCGCAAGGCCAAACCGCTCATCAAACAATGAGTGGCCCACCGATAACGTTATGGTGAGATTATCGGGCGCAATGTAGCCGCCAAGAATGCCGGAATCGAGTGGTGGCAGGCGCGGATTTGGCGTTTCTGGTGCCGCTCCGCCCTGAGTCAGAAAAGCAAAACGCTGAGTCAACAAGCGAAACAACCGTTCAAGATCGGCTTTATCGCTGGCAAGCACATCAAACGCCACCAGCATCATTGCGGCCTGTTGTGGCGTCAGGATCCCTGCCTGATGCTCACCATAAAACGGCTGTTTCTCATTGCGTGCATCCGGTGAAAGCGTGCCCGGTGCACTTTGCGTTTTTTGTGCATGAACGACCGGACAACTTCCCGCCAGCGCCAGCGCACCAATCCCTTTCAGTAAACGTCGGCGTGACGGTTCATTCACGCCGTTTTCATCTTCATACTGCATAACGCTTAATCCAGTCCCAGCACACCGCGAAGTTGCGCCAGATCTTCCGCCAGCGCAGTAATCGGTCCTTTCAGTGCATTCCGGTCGGCATCGGTCAATTTGTCGTAGGTTTCAAAACCGTCTTTAGTACGGTATTTCGCCAGAATGGTATCGACCTTTTTAAAGTTGGCATCGACTTTTGCCAGCAGTTCCGGGTTGGCTTTTTGCAGTTGTGGACGCAGCAAATCGACAATTTTCTGCGAGCCTTCAACGTTAGCCTGGAAATCCCACAGATCGGTGTGGCTGTAGCGATCTTCTTCACCGCTAATTTTGCTGGCTGCCACTTCCTCAATCAGTCCGGCTGCGCCGCCGACCACTTTTGAAGGTGGGAAAGCCAGTTCACTGATGCGTTTTTGCAAATCGACCACATCTGTATAAAGCTGCTCAGCGTACTGATCCATCCCTTTGGTGGTGTTGTCGCCAAACAATGCTTTTTCCAGACGGTGGAAACCAGTGAATTTTGGGTCGGCGGCTTTTTGCTCGTAATCATCTTCACGGGCGTCAATGCTGCCATCCAGATCGGAGAACAGTTCAGCAATCGGTTCAATGCGCTCATAGTGCTGGCGCGTCGGCGCATACAGTGCTTTCGCTTTTTCGATATCGCCAGCTTTAATCGCGTCGGTAAAGGCTTTGGTGTCGGTCACCAGCTGCGTGGTTTCCGCCATGACATACGCTTTATATGCAGTAATTGCACCACCAAGACTTAACAGCGCATCACTTTGCGCCGCATCCGCCGTTGCCTCACCTTTGACGATCAACTTCCCTTTCGGGTTAGTCAGCAGACCGCAGGTCATATCGTATTCGCCAGGCTGTAAATTCGCCGTCATTTTCTGGCTAAAACCAGGGGCGATATTTTCCCGCTCTTCCACCACCATCACGCCTTTGAGGATCTCCCACTCCAGCGCCTTCTGGCTATGGTTCTGAATAATGAACTGTGTTTTCCCGGCGTTAACCGTAATGGTCATCGGTTCGCACTGCTTATCCGTCACGGTCACTTTGACCTGCGGCACATCAGCGGCGTTAGCCATAAAAGCAGAAGAAAACAGCGCAGCCACGCTCAACTGCAATGCGTTACGGCGGAAGTTAATGGTCATGACGAGACTATCCCTTTAAAGTATGTTGTAACTAAGCAAGAGTTTGCGTCGTATTTGTTACGCGGAGCGAGACGCTGTCGCCCCTGCGCGTGGTGGCAGAGCAAATGCCACCAGCGCCGGGATGAGATAAATAAACCAGACGGCGACTTCGCTGACGCTCGGCGCTTCCTGATAGCCAAAAATCCCTTCCATCAGCGTGCCAAACAGCGAGTGAGTTGAGAGCACCGCACTCATATCGAAGGCGATTTCCTGAAAGTGGTTCCACAATCCGGCTTCATGAAATGCGCGAATGGCACCAGCTGCCAGCCCTGCGGCGACGAAGAGAATAAACAGGCTGGTCCATTTAAAAAATGCACCAAGATTGAGGCGAATACCGCCCCAGTAGAGCAGGAAGCCTAGCACCACGGCAGTAGCAAGACCGAGCATTGCACCCAGCGGCGGCCAGATCCCGACATCTTGTTGAAATGCCGCCAGCAGGAAAAAGACCGACTCCAGCCCTTCCCTTGCAACGGCAAAAAAGACCATCATCACCAGCGCCCAGCCATGATGATTTCCACGCTGCAATGCGCTATCGACTGCCTGTTCCAGTTGCACTTTGACGTTGCGCGACACTTTGCGCATCCAGAAAACCATCCAGGTAAGGATCACCACGGCGATCACCGCCACGATACCTTCAAACAGTTCCTGTTCTTTTTGCGGAAATTCGCCGGTGGTTTCGTTAATGAAGATACCCAAGCCCAGGCACAACGCAGCGGCAAGCAACACGCCAATCCACATCACACCAATCCATCGGCCTCGCTGGGTACGCTTAAGATAGCTGGCAATCAAACTGACAATCAGCGCGGCTTCAAGTCCTTCGCGCAACATAATGAGAAACGGAACAAACATGCCACCCACCCTTAAACGTTTTTCTGAGTCAATCTATGCAAAGAAAAGTAAATCGCAGTGATAGCGATTATCATTACGACAAAGAAAAACACAAGCGGAATGTTTATAAAATGATGTTGGAATGTAAACAAAGAGAGGTAATGCCAGGGGATATAAACGATTATTCCAGGGTAGAAAGATGGGATTGTTTGCAAAGAACCATGTGTTCTTGCCGGATGCCGCGTAAACGCCATATCCAGCCGACAAAACTGTCCAGACTCAATGCATCAGAGCTTCCATGTAAAACTGATAAGCGGGTGTATCAAGCAATTTCGTCCATCCGCGATTATCAAATCTAACTTTTTGCCCGGAACATAATAACAGCTCGGGTGTTGGTGGCGTCAAAATCGCTGAAGCGTTCCCCGAAGGCCGGGACAGCAGGGGGCGGCGGCGATTGGCCGCCCCCTGCGCGCTCCCTGCACCATTCAATTTATATGGCGAGGCACATTAAGGGAGCGCAACCCGCTGCTGAAGCCAAACAAAACCGCCGCAGGCTAAGTCCCTTAGCTTTCCTGCAACCGTGACGGCGGAACCGAATGATAGTGCGCATCGGCCTCGGCAAAGCGTTTTTGCATCGCCGCTGACGGCGCTTTACCCAGCAAACTAAACACTACAATCCCAATACTGCCGAAGATAAAGCCCGGAATAATTTCGTACAGTCCCAGCCAGCCGAACTGTTTCCAGACGATAACCGTCAGCGCCCCGATGATCATCCCCGCCAGCGCACCGTTGCGCGTCATGCGTGACCACATCACCGAGAACAGCACCACCGGACCAAACGCCGCGCCAAAGCCTGCCCACGCATAGCTCACTAGCCCCAGCACACGGTTTTCCGGGTTTGCCGCCAGCGCAATGGCCACCAGCGCCACCACCAGCACCATCACACGCCCTACCCACACCAGCTCTTTCTGGCTGGCATGTTTACGCAGAAACGCTTTGTATAAATCTTCGGTAATCGCACTGGAGCACACCAGCAGCTGGCAACTTAAGGTTGACATTACCGCCGCCAGAATTGCCGACAGCAGAATCCCGGCAATCCACGGGTTAAACAGAATTTGCGCCAGTTCGATAAACACGCGCTCAGCATTCTGGTTTACCGCACCTGCTACCGCCGGGTGCTCATTAAAGTAAGCAATACCAAAGAAGCCGACAGCTACCGCCCCTGCCAGGCAGAGGATCATCCAGGTCATACTGATACGACGCGCATGGACAATGCTGTGGTGAGAGTCTGCCGCCATAAAACGCGCCAGGATGTGCGGCTGCCCGAAGTAACCCAGCCCCCAACCCATCAGTGAGATAATGGCGACAAAGTTCAGCCCTTTGAGCATATCAACGTTTTCGATGCTCTTTTGTTTGATCACTTCCAGCGAGTCACCAAAGCCACCGACACTGATAATGACGATAACCGGCGTCAGGATCAGGGCAAAAATCATCAGGCTGGCCTGTACAGTGTCAGTCCAGCTCACCGCGAGGAAACCGCCAATAAAGGTGTAAAGGATCGTCGCCGCAGCTCCCGCCCACAGAGCCGTTTCGTAGCTCATGCCAAAGGTACTTTCAAAAAGACGCGCGCCTGCCACAATGCCCGAAGCGCAATAAATGGTGAAGAACAGCAAAATCACCAGCGCGGAGATAATGCGCAAAATGCGGCTTTTATCTTCAAAGCGCCCGGTGAAATAATCCGGCAATGTTAAGGCGTTATTGTTGTATTCGGTATGCACACGCAACCGCCCCGCCACCAGCTTCCAGTTGATCCACGCGCCTAATGTCAGGCCAATGGCGATCCAACTTTCGGAAATCCCGGAAAGAAAAACCGCGCCCGGCAACCCCATTAACAGCCAGCCGCTCATATCCGACGCACCCGCCGATAATGCCGTCACGAATGGCCCAAGGCTACGACCGCCCAGAATATAGTCGTCAAAGTTTTTCGTTGATCGCCAGGCGATAAACCCAATCAATATCATGCCAAAGATATAGACACAAAATGTCACCAACATCGGTGTGCTAATAGCCATCTAAAGTCTCCAAAAAATTATTATCGGCAATGTCGAAACTTGCCGTTATATCTGCCACCGGAACGGGGTAACAGAGTTTATGTTTTACCAGGGCGACCGTATCCTGCCGGAAGCGCTGGTTATTCACAATCGATTTAACACACCATTTACATTAAATTTTAGTGCTCAGCGACACTATTTTTCATCAGGTTGCACTCTCTCACATTTTTTGCGGTTGCACCTTTCAAAAATGTTAACTGCCGCAGAGAAAAAGTCTGAGTTATTTTTTTAATCACTGTCATATCGATTTCTTTTATTAACATTTCATTCATTTTTAAGCTTGCTACGCAAGTCACATTTAACATGGTTGCACAAAGTTGCAACATCATGGATATTTCACGATAACGTTAAGTTGCACCTTTCAGAACAACAGGAGTAATGGCATGGGAACCACCACCATGGGGGTTAAGCTGGACGACGCGACGCGTGAGCGTATTAAGTCTGCCGCGACACGTATCGATCGCACGCCACACTGGTTAATTAAGCAGGCGATTTTTTCTTATCTCGAACAACTGGAAAACAGCGATACTCTGCCGGAGCTACCTGCGCTGCTTTCTGGCGCTGCCAATGAGAGCGATGAAGCACCGACTCCGGCAGAGGAACCACACCAGCCATTCCTCGACTTTGCCGAGCAAATTTTGCCCCAGTCGGTTTCCCGCGCCGCGATCACCGCAGCCTATCGCCGCCCGGAAACCGAAGCGGTTTCTATGCTGCTGGAACAAGCCCGCCTGCCGCAGCCAGTTGCTGAACAGGCACACAAACTGGCGTATCAACTGGCCGATAAACTGCGTAATCAAAAAAATGCCAGTGGCCGCGCAGGTATGGTCCAGGGGTTATTGCAGGAGTTTTCGCTGTCATCGCAGGAAGGCGTGGCGCTGATGTGTCTGGCGGAAGCGTTGTTGCGTATTCCCGACAAAGCCACCCGTGATGCGTTAATTCGCGACAAAATCAGCAACGGTAACTGGCAGTCACACATTGGTCGTAGCCCGTCACTGTTTGTTAATGCCGCTACCTGGGGGCTGTTGTTTACTGGCAAACTGGTTTCCACCCATAACGAAGCCAGCCTCTCCCGCTCGCTGAACCGCATTATCGGTAAGAGCGGTGAACCGCTGATCCGCAAAGGTGTGGATATGGCGATGCGCCTGATGGGCGAGCAGTTCGTCACTGGCGAAACCATTGCGGAAGCGTTAGCCAATGCCCGCAAGCTGGAAGAGAAAGGTTTCCGTTACTCTTACGATATGCTGGGCGAAGCCGCGCTGACCGCCGCAGATGCACAGGCGTATATGGTTTCCTATCAGCAGGCGATTCACGCCATTGGTAAAGCGTCCAATGGTCGTGGCATCTATGAAGGTCCGGGCATTTCAATCAAGCTGTCGGCGCTGCATCCGCGTTACAGCCGCGCCCAGTATGACCGGGTAATGGAAGAGCTTTACCCACGTCTGAAATCACTCACCCTGCTGGCGCGTCAGTACGATATTGGTATCAACATTGACGCCGAAGAGGCCGATCGTCTGGAGATCTCCCTCGATCTGCTGGAAAAACTCTGTTTCGAGCCTGAGCTGGCAGGCTGGAACGGTATCGGTTTTGTTATTCAGGCTTATCAAAAACGCTGCCCACTGGTGATTGATTACCTGATTGATCTCGCCACCCGCAGCCGTCGCCGTCTGATGATTCGCCTGGTGAAAGGCGCGTACTGGGATAGTGAAATCAAGCGTGCGCAGATGGACGGCCTTGAAGGCTATCCGGTTTATACCCGCAAGGTGTATACCGACGTTTCATATCTCGCCTGTGCGAAAAAGCTGCTGGCGGTGCCGAATCTAATCTACCCGCAGTTCGCGACGCACAACGCCCATACGCTGGCAGCGATTTATCAACTGGCAGGTCAAAACTACTATCCGGGTCAGTACGAGTTCCAGTGCCTGCATGGTATGGGCGAGCCACTGTATGAGCAGGTCACCGGGAAAGTTGCCGACGGCAAACTTAACCGTCCGTGTCGTATTTATGCTCCGGTTGGCACACATGAAACGCTGCTGGCGTATCTGGTGCGTCGCCTGCTGGAAAACGGTGCTAACACCTCGTTTGTTAACCGTATTGCCGACACCTCTTTGCCACTGGATGAACTGGTCGCCGATCCGGTCACTGCTGTAGAAAAACTGGCGCAACAGGAAGGGCAAACTGGATTACCGCATCCGAAAATTCCCCTGCCGCGCGATCTTTACGGTCACGGGCGCGACAACTCGGCAGGGCTGGATCTCGCTAACGAACACCGGCTGGCCTCGCTCTCTTCTGCCCTGCTCAATAGTGCACTGCAAAAATGGCAGGCCTTGCCAATGCTGGAACAACCGGTAGCGGCAGGTGAGATGTCGCCCGTTATTAACCCTGCGGAACCGAAAGATATTGTGGGCTTTGTGCGTGAAGCCACGCCGCGTGAAGTAGAACAGGCGCTGGAAAGTGCGGTTAATAACGCGCCAATCTGGTTTGCCACTCCTCCGGCTGAACGCGCGGCAATTTTGCATCGCGCTGCCGTGCTGATGGAAAGCCAGATGCAGCAACTGATTGGTATTCTGGTGCGTGAAGCCGGAAAAACCTTCAGTAACGCCATTGCCGAAGTGCGCGAAGCGGTCGATTTTCTCCACTACTACGCCGGACAGGTGCGGGATGATTTCGCTAACGAAACCCATCGTCCATTAGGGCCTGTGGTATGTATCAGCCCGTGGAACTTCCCGCTGGCGATTTTCACCGGGCAGATCGCTGCCGCACTGGCGGCAGGTAACAGCGTACTGGCAAAACCGGCAGAACAAACGCCGCTGATTGCCGCGCAAGGGATCGCCATTTTGCTGGAAGCGGGTGTACCGCCAGGCGTGGTGCAATTGCTGCCAGGTCGGGGTGAAACCGTGGGCGCGCAACTGACGGGTGATGATCGCGTGCGCGGGGTGATGTTTACCGGTTCAACCGAAGTCGCTACGTTACTGCAGCGCAATATCGCCAGCCGCCTGGACGCTCAGGGTCGCCCTATTCCGCTCATCGCTGAAACCGGCGGCATGAACGCGATGATTGTCGATTCTTCAGCACTGACCGAACAAGTAGTAATAGATGTGCTGGCCTCGGCGTTCGACAGTGCGGGTCAGCGTTGTTCGGCACTGCGCGTGCTGTGCCTGCAAGATGAGATTGCCGACCACACGTTGAAAATGTTGCGCGGCGCAATGGCCGAATGTCGGATGGGTAATCCGGGTCGCCTGACCACTGATATCGGTCCGGTGATTGATAGCGAAGCGAAAGCCAATATCGAGCGTCATATTCAGACCATGCGTAGCAAAGGCCGTCCGGTGTTCCAGGCGGTGCGGGAAAACAGTGAAGATGCCCGTGAATGGCAAAGCGGAACCTTTGTCGCCCCGACGCTGATCGAACTGGATGACTTTGCCGAATTGCACAAAGAGGTCTTTGGTCCGGTGCTGCATGTGGTGCGTTACAACCGTAACCAGCTGCCAGAGCTGATCGAGCAGATTAACGCTTCCGGTTATGGTCTGACGCTTGGCGTTCATACGCGTATTGATGAAACCATCGCCCAGGTCACTGGCTCAGCCCATGTTGGTAACCTGTATGTTAACCGTAATATGGTGGGCGCAGTGGTTGGGGTGCAGCCATTCGGCGGCGAAGGGTTGTCCGGTACCGGGCCGAAAGCAGGCGGTCCGCTCTATCTCTACCGTCTGCTGGCGAATCGCCCGGAAAGTGCGCTGGCAGTGACGCTCTCGCGTCATGTAATTTGTACGCCTATTGTGACAAATACCCTGTTACCAATTTTGGAAATGCT
>OGXJ01002619.1_pt1 | contig 11677 bp, 16 predicted proteins | sample 1576231 | NCBI WGS metagenome assembly OGXJ01 (sample SAMEA3541539, study PRJEB24748) | human gut metagenome | biome: human gut; feature: human-associated habitat; material: faeces | place: China | collected 2012
CAGCTCAATCATTATCATAGAAGATTATTATTTACAGACTTTTCTTCATAGTCTCGGAAAAATTAATCCCAAGGATTTGTTAATCGTCTTTCATCACGAGGAATATCAGACCATAATGAACTAATATTATTAGCACGACAATAATCTGCAACTTTTTTTCCTAAATAAAATTCAGTTTTATCAAAATTATGGGCTTTTCTTTTATCTGCTTTATGATCGTTCCAACCACAAAAGTATATTTTATCTTCATCATCAACATGACGATAAGGAAGATAATTTTGCAACTCTCTGTAATCAACACCTCGCATATTAGAGTGTAAAGGAGCATTTTGAGAAAGGAGGTGGAGGAACGTAGCAGAACTAAAATGATCAGCATTCCAATTTAAATTTAATAATGAACAAAGGGAATAGTAATCATTATCTTGCACTTCAATATTAAAATCATCATCCATTGTTAAAACACATCCCCAATTATGTGTATGAATTGCGACAAGAATTTCATAACCAGTTGAGACAATAGATAAAATAGTGTCAAACCTAAAATTATTATAATTAAAAAAATAATGTTCTTTATCTATGTCGTGTTTTTCCATATCAATAATTAATGGCTCAAATGCAGGACATCTCATAGTCGTTTCCTCCTAAAAATATGTTTATTGAAAAAGGTACATTAGTGAAAGTTACTTATTGTGATAATACAACTTATACGGGAAGAGTATATAAAACAACCATACAATTATGTAAAGATGATAATGATAGACCACATGCATTGGTATTTATATCTCAAGATAAGCGTTATATAAAACAAGAAGGTGAATTTGGTTGTGTATCACTTTGGGTTGATAAAATAAAATCTTTGGAAATTTTATAAAATCTATATTTTATTATATCTGAAAAAATAAAAATGACAATATATATACTAAAAAATGCAGCTTCAGAAATGGATTTGTTTTTTCTTGCTTTTGAATGACTGAAAAAATATATTATACATGATCTTGTTTAACTACCTATTCATATTCTTTGTGAATAGATGAACAGCTATCCTCTGGGGTGGCTGTTTTTCTTTTTGGCTGTAATCAACAGCTTAAATTTCCCAACTTTTGAATTACTTAATACGCATATTTTAAATGTACTATATTAGAAAGTTTGAAAAAGAGGAGGGGTATGAATGGGAAATATAGTAAATAAAATCAAGTTAAACGCAAGAACATTAAAAATAGTTGCTGATTCAACAGTAAGTGCAGCATTAGTAGGAACATCATTTGCATTTGCAAAAGATGGTAGTGCAGCGGCCACTGGTGGTTCGGCAAAAACTTTAGTAACAAATATGTTAGGATATGTATTTACAATATTCAAATATATAGGATGGTTACTTTTAGCATGGGGTATCGGTCAATTAGTACTTGCATTTAAGAATGAAGATGCAGATAGTAAATCACGTGCAATGATGTTAATTGTTGTAGCTATTATACTTACTGTAATAGGAACAATCTTCAATGGACTTAAACTTGGTGTAAGTGCAGATACAACTAAAGATATTTAATGAATTTGCGTTTAAGCAGGAAGGACTCCTTCGGGGGTTCTTTTTTTATGCAAAAAAGAAATTAGTGTAAAAATAGGGTAAAAAGGCATTGCAAAAAAGTATCACAGGAAGAAAATCAAAGATTTTGGGTTCCTGTGATGGTAAAAGAAGGGACTTCAAAAAGTATATATAAAGGAACTACAGGTAATAAATCATATACAGCAAATTGGACACCAATAAATTATACAATAACATATAACTTAGATGGTGGTACTGCAAATAATAAGACTTCTTATAATATAGAAACTGCAACATTTACACTTAGTAATCCTACAAAAAATGGTTATGTGTTTGTAGGCTGGACAGGTTCAAATGGAACAACACCACAAAAAAATGTAAGCATTGCAAAGGGAACTACAGGTAATAAATCATATACAGCAATATTTGAAAAAATTATTTATACAATAACAACAAGTAAAGTTGGAAGTGGAGCATTGTCGGATAATAGTAAAGTTGAATATGATGATAGTACATCAGTATTTATAATACCAGCAGAAGGACATACAACAAGCAGTCTAAAAATAGATGGCGTATCAGTAAACCCAACAAGTAAATATAATTTCTTAAATGTAAATAAAAATCATAAAGTAGAAGCAACATTTACAATAAGTCAAAATAGAAAGATGGAGCTTATGCAAAAAGGATATAGTTGGATTAATCTAAAATTATAATATAAAATTGACAGCTTCGGCTGTCTTTTTTATTGCGGAAAAATGAAATTAAGTATATAATCAATTTAAATGACAGGAGGGATTATATGGGAAAGATAGATACTTTACAGAAATATATAGATGCGTGTGATGAAAAAAGAAACAATACGCATGATAAATATGAATTTATTCAGCAAGTATTTGGTGTTTATGATAATGAAATTGAAAATATTCATAGTGGATTAGATATGTACAGATGGGGACATGATGGAAAGACACCAGATTATGATGGTGACATTATAAAAATAAAAGAAAAATTGATTAATTATAAAGATAACTTAGAGATGGAAGAACAAAAGCGAAAAGATGAATTAGAACTTGTAAGATTAGGTCATAATAATATAAATTTATCAGCAAATGCAAATAATTCTAATAATATCAATATAAGTATTACATTGGAACAGGCGATAAAGAATATTGAACAGATTCCAGAAGAAACTATGTCAAAAGATGAGAAGGATGATTTGGAGGATAAATTATCTGGAATAGATGCAGCAGTAAAAAGTGGGAAGAAGGAAAAAGCAAAAGAAAAAATAGCAGGAGTTTTAAAGTTTTTGGCTGATAAAGGAGCAGATGCATTAATTGCAATGTTACCATATTTAGGACAAATGGCTGGAATGATAAAATAAGTATAAAATCAATGAAATTGGATATATATATAATAGTGTGATGATTTTTTTAAAAGTTTATTGACTTTCTTAAAAATCTGTCATATTATGATTATAGGAGAGATGCCTATAAAAGTAAAAGTAGACGGGGCGACCTACTTTCCCTATTGGGGGACAATAAATTACCATAAAATATGTCGGTGTATTCCGAACGTCGTCCATATAAAGATTATGTTAGCATCTGTGATATTTGATATTACAGATGCTTTTTTTAGGAGATAACATGTTAGCCAAAGAAGATTTGTTAGTTTGTAAGACACCTCCCAATATAAGAGATGTTTCGTTGCAATTATATAAAGAATTTGCAGAAACATATCTTATTGATAAAATATTTCATTATTCCTTTTTGGATGGAACAGAATTGGATGTTGAATTTACAGAATGGGGTATTTATCATATGTTAAGTATTCAACATATTAATGGTAAGATAAACAGAAATAATTTTTTTCAGGAAATTAGTAATGGATTATCATTTGATGATTTTGTGAAAGATAAGTCTATTAATAATAGATTTAAAAAATATAAAAAAAGAATCACTTTATTTGCGTGTGTATATGATACATTAAAAACAGGAACAGCTTTTTATATACCTTCAGGAAAAGTTAAAGGAACAGGCAGTGTTCAAATGGATTATATGGTGCACAAGAAATATAATATTGTAAGTCCAACAGGTAATGTACAGAATGGTAATAATATTGGAATTAGAGAAGAAAATGGTGTATATGTTCCGCTTACAATTTTAATATCTAAGCAATCTGATTTGGAAGAATATATAAATGATGAAGAATTAAAAATAGTTCGTCAATTAGAAATAAAGGATAAACAGGGAAATATAATAGATTTTGTTACATATGAATTTACATTTTAAGTGATTTAACATAAGATTTATTTAATGTATTTTATAATGTAACATATAAGAATGACCTTTGCACATTGCATAGCTTTGTGCATTGGGAATGACAATAGAATGAATATCACAATACCTTGTGATATGAATGATATGAAATGCCTTATGATGCAAATTGCATCATAAGGCATTTTTGTAAATGGGGGTAGGGGTTCCCATTTACGAAATACGAAACAAATACCTTTGTGAAGTATTTCCCTTTTATGAGATATGCCAGACCTGAAAAGGGCTGGGATGTCCATAAAATCCCCGTAGGGCACTATACGAAATATAGTGCAGCGAAGCTCCCTACGGCGGAATAAAATAGCTATAGGAATGAAGCAGGACAAACTTTGCTGGCATAAGCCAGCATTGAGCGTCCTGAGCAATGGATAGCTATTTTATGTAGCGCGCGATAGTTGATTTTGCTACATTTTTGCTTAAAATAATTTATTTTGGCTATACAGCAATTAAAAAATGAATGACATACATAATTTATGAAATAAAAGAAGATGCGGATGGATGCTGTCAAATAGAAAATGTAATCTTATCATTTTGAATTTATAAATCAAAAATTAAAATGGAAACAATGCAATTACAATTAAATTTGAAAAATATTTTGTGGTATAGAAAAAATATTGACTTATAATTGAGCCATTTAAAATGGCTATACAGTAATTTTAAATTATTTTTGTACTTATTTACCTGTGCTGATAATCATATTAATTTTAGTAATGATTGTTCAACAGATGTAAGTGAGATTGAAAAGGAAATAAAATCTTATGAAAAGAAGTTGAAAATATTAGAGAGAAATAAGGAGAGCCTATACAAAGATATTGATAATCTTGTGGATGATGATAAGATTGCTTCTCGTAAGAGAGAAGACATGAATAAAAGACTTGATAATATTTATAAGGACATTGAGGAAGTAGAGACCTTGAAGTTGGAGTGTGAGGATAAAATAGACATTATTAGAAAACAAGAATTTAATAGAGACAAAATTTATGAGATGCTCTTACATTTTGATAAAATCTTTGATAAACTAGATGATGAAGAAAAACAACAATTAATTCAAGCATTAATTTCAAAAGTAGAAGTATATAAGAAAAATGAAATAAAAACAACAAAGACCTATATAAAGGAGATAACTTATGCTTTTGATGTGTTTAATTTAGATACTAATTTTTTAGGCAACAAATCCAACAACGTCGAGACTGTATGTTTGCTGTCAAGAAAAGATAAATAAAGGCTGAAAAGCAGCGTATTTCCAGGCTTTTTGTAAGGTTAGTATCATCAGGGAAGCCTTGCGGAAAGCTTGGTTTTCTTGTATGGAAACATATCTACTTTGCAGCTCGACCGGAGAAAAAGATGATGACCGGAAAAATGCGGTAGGGTTTAGGCAGTGGAATAGATAACAGGAGGATTTTGAGATGGCAGAAAAACATACAGACGAGAAACTTTATAGAGTAGTTCGTAAAGATGGCAGTCACTTAAATACAAAAGTAAATCCGGATGGAACGAAATCTGCATTGCAATTTACAGATGACAATAATGATTTAAGTGGTCCCGTTGATTTGATAGAAGTCGATGAAGAAGAATTAGTAAGAACTGAATATGTTCAAGTTCCACAAGAAGAGCGTTCTCTGGGAGAACGACTTGTTGATGAAGTTGTTATTCCTGTGATTAGGGATGCAACTACGCAGTTACTTGAATATGGAACTGAAAAAGCAGAGATGTGGATAGAAGAGAAAGCAGTTCCAGCAACCAAAGCAAAAATGAAGGCTGGATGGGAAAATCTCAAATTATTTATATCTGCGATAAAAGATTCGGATAAGCCTATAAAAGCTACTCAAATCATCGCTGAGCAGAAAAACACCTCTAAGGCAAGTGAAATTGAAGTTGTTAACAAGGTCGAAAATCAGGAAGAGAAAAAATATGCGCTCTCCCAAGAGGAAGTAGAACTCTTATTAGATACAGCAAGGCGAAGCGCATTAATGATAGCGGCAAGTTTAAGTATTCTCAATAATTCAGTTGTAATGGATGATGGAACGGACCCGGAGAGAATTGAGATGATTCAAAGAGGAATAGAGCAGTTATCTTCTAAAGATATTACAACCCAGATTGACCTGCTGCTCGAAGATAAAAATAGTGGCCTTATAGATGACTCCTCGATTTCTATGCTGAGAGCTTTCAGAGAAGGAATGTTTATTGGAAATGGAACGCCGATACCTATTAGTAGATACACCGAGAAGGAAAAACAGAGTTAACTATTGGAGAAATGGATATGAATAAATTTGAAATTGAAAATGCGATTATTGAAGAACTGAAGATTTTTATGCTGTCAATAAAAAATGTGCCATTTGACAAAGGACTTCCTTTAATGCAAAAAGAAGCATGGAGACTGGCGGATAAATATGATACAGACGGTGCGAATGTGATTAACATTATGATGAAAAGATTTGAGGAATTAAAAGATGAAGACTAAAAAGGGTCTGGCACTCGTTATAGCGAATGCAGATTATTTGCAACAAAACAAACTTCCTACCTGTAAAAAAGATGGAAGTGATATGCAGAAAGTATTAGAATATTTGAATTTTGATGTGATATTCGGAAACGATTTAAGCAGAGCATCTATGTATGATGTGATATCAAAATTTCTTGAAACAGCAGAATTGTATTCAACAGTTTTAGTTTATTACACTGGACATGGCGTTCAAATAGATGGCGAAAACTACTTTGTTCCCGTTGATTGTGAATATAAAAGCTCGAAGGCTATTTTTACAGACACCCAGTTAGTAGGGATTAATGCTATTACAGATTTCATGACTGCTAATCCAAATAAAACCAATATTATGATATTGGATGCATGCAGGTCGAATCCCGGATTTACAAAAGATATTGTAGGTACTGGATTGACAGAGGTGATGGCTGGAAATGGAACACTGATTGCGTTCGCAACAGCACCAAATGAGGTTGCATTGGCATCTCAAAGCGAAGATGAAAACAGTTATTATACAAAGGCATTGCTAGATAATATTGTACGTTCAAATATTAAAATTGAGGATATGTTTAAGTTAGTAAGAAATGATGTTGTGTCAATGTCTAATGGGGAGCAAGTACCTTGGGAAAACACATCGTTAAATAGAGATTTCTATTTCAACACTATGTCTCAGGACGAAATTAATGAGCAGATATACCAGAGTGTAAGAAATAACTATGCAGCTGAAACATTTTTATTGCTAAGCCACTTGACGGGTTATTCAATATCCGATTTGTTACGCATTCATACAAAACAAAAAAGTGAAAAACCCGGTGGGATATATTTTGAAAAAGAAGTGGAATTAGAACATTATATTCTGGAGCAGGCATTAGATTTGGGTTTTGAAATGAAAAATTATAGATGGTGTTATAAAAATATCCCTGTTCGAATGGGAGAATTCTTACATAATCCAAATGTTAAATTAAGAAAATCGTAGTTCAGAGTAAACCAAAGATTCTTATATTTATCATATTCCGCATGAGCTTTTTCAATAGCCTGCTTGTGGCTGATATGACCGCTGCTGGTAAGAATATCACGGCGTGTCATTTTCAGATAATCGTCAATGGTTTCCAGCCAGTCTTTCATATACATTGGTTCTTTGTTAAGGGCGTGTACCTCAGCAATATCAAGGTAGGCGGTGACAATCTTATTGAGAGCGTCAAGCTCCTGTTAAGTAAGATAGTTCTTTGCTACTTCTACATCAGAACGACGGATTTCGTTATGTTCCCACGAGGTAAGCCCCATATTTTCTTTTTCTGCATCGGCATGCTCATAGATTACTTCGGCGGCGGTATGCTTGTGGGCAGCCCAGTGCATTTTGTTTTGCACCTGTTTGAAGAACAGGACAGAGCTTTCAGCATGTGGATCATAATCAATACTGGTAGCATAGATTTCCAGAACATTTCTCCAAAATACTTTTTTCTGAGGAGCGGATGTCTCTGATACGTGCAAGCAATTCGTCAAAGTAATTGCCTCCGCCAAGTCTCTTAAATCGGTCATCATCTAAGGCAAATCCTTTTTTCATATATTCCTTTAATATTCCCATAGCCCAGATACGGAACTGTGTACCACAACGGGATTTCACTCGGTAACCGACAGAGATAATGACGTCAAGGTTGTAGTAATCTACGTTATATTTTTTGCCATCTGTGGCAGTGTATGCAAATGAATCATATGAGCTATAAAGGTATTTCGAGAATTGACAGAGAATTTGTAGGATAATATAATGTGTATATTCCAGTGGCAAATGATGAGCAGGTATTACTATAAAAAAAGAAAGCAATAAGAGGAGATTAAGTTGAAAAAGAAAAAAGATGAGATAACCATCCGTTCCAGCGCAGCGGAATACTTAACCTATGTTGCCTCTGTAGGTGATCAGCAGGACAGCATAGAAATGCGCTACGAGGATGAAAATATATGGCTGACACAGAAAATGATGGCCACCTTGTACGATGTGGATGTTCGTACAATCAATGAGCATATCAAGAAGATTTATTCTGATTCAGAACTTGAGAAAGATTCAACTATCCGGAATTTCCGGATAGTTCAAACGGAAGGTTCGCGCCAGGTCACACGCGATACCAAACACTATAGCCTTCAAATGATCATCGCCGTAGGCTTCAAGGTCAATTCCGAGCGTGCCGTACAGTTTCGTAAATGGGTAAACCAGATCGCCAAGGACTACACCATCAAAGGCTGGGTGATGGATGATGAACGGTTGAAACGAGGAACGTATCTGACAGAGAAGTATTTCGACGAGCAGTTAGAGCGTATTCCATGTTCCATTCCTCCTATCCTATACACTGATGTGATATTTTGTGAGCGTAAGGAGTGGATAGGAATTGAAGAAAGGAGTTCAGCATGAGAAGAAAAAAAAATAGAAGCAATGGCATTACTGCTTTGTATGAAAGACTGTCTCGTGATGATGATAATGCTGGAGAGAGTAACAGTATAGTTCATCAAAAGCAAATGCTTGAAGATTATGCTATGAAACATGGTTTTACGAATCTTGTTCATTTTACCGATGATGGTTGGAGTGGAGCGACCTTTGACAGACCTTCATGGAACAGACTTGTTGAAGGTGTTAAAAACGGAGAAATCACTACCTGTATCTGCAAAGATATGTCCAGAATTGGCAGAGATCATCTGCAAGTAGGTTTTTTCACTGACATTCTGTTTAGAGAAAAGGAAGTTCGATTTATAGCAATCAATAATGGTATTGACAGTGACCGTCAAGAAACCAGTGAGTTTGCCCCTTTTCTGAATATCATGAATGAGTGGTTTGTTAGGGACACAAGTAAGAAAATTAAAGCTGTACTGAAATCCAGAGGTTCTTCCGGCAACGCTCATACAAGTAATATCCCACCATACGGCTATTTGAAAGACCCAGAAAACCCCGACCATTGGATTATTGATGAAGAAGCTGCTGAAGTAGTCCGCAGAATTTATCGTATGACTATTGAGGGAAAAGGACCTTATCAGATAGCAAGAGAACTTTCAGAAGAAAAAATTGAAAGACCATCTTATTATCTTGGCAAAAAGGGACTTGGAAATCATGCAAGCAACTATGACAAAGAAAATCCATATATGTGGCGAGGAAATCAGGTTACTACTCTGATTGCCCGACCAGAGTATATCGGAAAGACTGTCAACTTCAGGACATTCAAAAATTCCTATAAGGACAAAAAAGTGAAAAGGGCAAATAAGGAAGATTGGGTGGTTTTTGATGATACACAAGAGCCTATTGTTGATGAAGAAACATGGCTGCTTGCTCAAAAGTTAAGACAGAATGTAAGAAAAGCAGATCCTATGGGCGAGCCTAATGTTCTAACCGGAAAGATTTACTGTGCTGACTGTGGTGCGCCGATGTATAATCACAGGCAACGAAAAGGGCGTGAAAGAATATACTATACTACCAAAGGCGAAAAGCGGATAAGCCATTCAAATCCGGCAGATTGTTATGAATGTTCCACTTATAATCTTGCTTATCAGAAGTATGATCGGCACTGTACTTGCCACCATATTTCAACAAAAGCACTTAAAAGCATCATTCTGAAAACCATACAAGAGACTTGCCATTATGTTTCTTTGAATGAGCAGGAGTTTGTCTATTCTCTGCAAGAAGAATCGGCGATGAAAGATATTGCTGTTTCTGAAACTGTAAAAAACCGCATTGAAAGAAATCAGAAGCGAGTTCACGAACTGGATATGCTTATCAGGAAAATCTATGAAGATAATGTGATTGGAAGATTGCCGGACAGACTTTTTCAGAGTATGCTTACTGATTATGAAAATGAGCAGAAAGAGCTAAACAAGATTATTGAGACTGACACCGCTGATATGCAACGGATTATAGGCGGTCAAAATAATGTGGAGCGTTTTCTAAAGCTGGTTAAAAAGTATGAGAACATTACAGAACTTACTCCTGCCATGATAAATGAATTTATCGACAAAATACTGGTTCACGAGCCACAAGGCAAAGGTGCAGACCGCACCACAGAGGTGGAGATATATCTTAACTATGTCGGGCAATTTCAAGTACCTGTGGAGCAGCATGAACCAACCGAGGAAGAAAGGATTGCTGCTGAAAAAGAGGCGGAACGACTTCGCAGAAAACGAGAATCCAATCGTAAGTATATGAAAAAGATTCGTGAGAAATCAAAAGAATTTGCGGAGCATGAGCGTATAGCAGAAGAAAAAAGTTCTGATAGCAATGTGTGTGTTGAACAGAACGCCACAAGCAAATCAAATCGGCAAAAAGTGAAAGGAGAAAAAATAGCATGACAGAATTGAAACCACGAATCCATGATGAATGTAACGGTCTGGACTATGTTCTTGTGGGCGATTACTATGTGCCGGACTTGAAGCTGCCGGAGGAACACCGCCCTATCGGTATGTGGGGCAGACTGCACAGGACATATTTGGAGCAGTACCGCCCTGCAAGGTTCTCTGCCCTCTGTTTATCCGGCGAACTGCATACTTACCTTGCTGACCTGAACGAACAGGCAGCGGAAAGGTGCAGCCTTATCATTGAGCAGATGAAAAAAGCCGAGGGCGTGACCGAAACCATGAAAGCAGACAATCAGATGTTGTGGGTACAGTCCATGAACTCTATCCGTAACCGAGCCGAAGAAATCATCAGACAGGAAATGATTTACTGCTGATTTTATCAAGTCTAAAACCAACAATTTTATATCGTCAACGAAGCGACAGGTATTTCCTTATGAAGTGTCTGTCGCTTTTCATTTATCAAACTTTAAGGAGGAAAACACAATGAAGATGAACCGGAATGAAATGGAAGCCCTTTATGCCTTTGGCTGTCCGAACCTGAAAGTAACCGTCGAGCGTTTGCGTATGGTAGCTGCCCTTGCACCCGATCCAGTGGCGAAGAAGCTGTTTTATATGCTTTCCGTCAAGCTGAGTGCTGAGGGTGTTGAAAGGTGGTATCGCTGCTTTTACTGCAAGCTGCGTGTGTTGAAAAACCATAGGGAGGGCTGTTATGGCGAGACTTACGAAGATTGAGAAAGAAACAATCGTTCTCTTTAATGAGGGCGAGGACAAGGCAAATATCTACACCCACAACGCCGGATTGAAAAAGAGGTTGGCTGCTTTTGCTAAGAAGTACCCTGACCTTTGCAGACTGGAAAAATCCAATGTTCAAGGCGGTGTTTCTTATGAGCTGGCAAAGTCCCGTCTGTCTATCCGCTTCCTGCCGCCTTACAGTGAGGAACGCAGACAGAAAGCCAGCGAATATGCGAAAAAGCATGGGCTGAACAGTCAGCAGGGATAATG
>OGXJ01002640.1_pt1 | contig 11631 bp, 11 predicted proteins | sample 1576231 | NCBI WGS metagenome assembly OGXJ01 (sample SAMEA3541539, study PRJEB24748) | human gut metagenome | biome: human gut; feature: human-associated habitat; material: faeces | place: China | collected 2012
GATGCTCTTCTTTGGCGGCTAACAATGTGCGGGGCGAATCAATCTGAGCGAGTCGTATGAAATCCTCGCATTGCACTCGTAAGATTTGCAGCATGGAATCGGTCTGCACACAACGTTTCCGGTAAGCCAAAGTGTCCTCATTATCCCATACCAAGACGGATTCGCCATAAGTCACCAATGCGGTAACATAGCGGTGGGCGGTGTTGATGTCATATTGGGTCTGGAAAATGGCGATTGATTCGTCTTCTATCTTCTGTACCCGGTTACGCTCATGGAGAACAATAGCGACCATGCTGCCGATGATCGCCATCAAAAGGAAATATCCAATGAATATCTTATGTTGCAACAGTATCTTCATTCATCTTTGAGTTTTTTACAATCCATATACTCATTTCATAAAGTACCCACATCGGCAGGGCGACCAGCGAAAGCGTGAACACGTCCGATGTCGGCGTAATAATCGCAGCAACCACAAGGATTATCACAATGGCGTGTTTGCGGTACTTGCGCATGAAATCAGCTGAAAGGAAACCCAGTTTGGCAAACAGCCACGAGAGGATAGATATCTCGAAGATAACACCCATCGCAAGGCACATCATAACGAGTGTTGAGATATACGAATCAAACGTGATGAGATTATCCACATCACCGTTCACCTGATAAGTTCCCAAGAAACGGAATGTCAGCGGAAAGATTAAAAAGTAGCTGACGAGTACCCCCAGAGAGAACATCGCATAGCCACCTCCGACCATTCGGATTACATATCGCCGTTCATTATCATAAAGCGCAGGAGATACAAATCGGAACAGTTGGTAAAGTATGTAAGGAGAGGTACACAACATACCGACACACAATGCCGTCTTCATGTGAATGATGAACTGTTGTGCCAGCCCCGTATTGATAAGCCGCACGGAAAACGGTTCTACCGTACTTCCGACCCATGTCGCCATGCTGTCGAGCAACCGATAGGTAACGAATCCGTCATCCTTTGGAGCAAGTACAACGGAGAAAAGCTCCTCCTTGAAGAAGAATGCTGCAATGCCGAACACGACGGCCACGGCGACAATCCTGACGATTACCGCCCGCAGCACATCTAAATGTTCCCAGAAAGTTTGTGTGTTCGTCACGGCTGCCATCGTGTTACTCCTTACGTTCAGGTTCCTTGATTTCCTCAATTTCTTTTTCCACGTTGTTCATCCCCTCTTTGAAAGAACGAACACCTCTGCCGATTCCTTTCATCAATTCGGGAATCTTCTTGCCGCCGAAAAACAGCAATACTACCAATGCGATCAGCAGCACTTCCTGCATACCGATACCGCCAATAAAAAGTGGTGTTATCATCATTATTTGCGAATTAACCCATTTATCATTTCAAAGAGTTCATTTTCATCAAGTTCCGTATCGCAAGGAATACAGCCGACTTGTTCACAGTTGATTATGCCATCGTAATACATATCCACCCCGAAATCGGAAAACAACGCTACCAGCTTCCTCGAAGATTCCTCTATGGAAGAATCAAAACCGAATACGTCGAGATAATATTTTCTGACATCCTCTTTATGACGTTTTCCCATCGCTTCGAGGAATCTTGGGAAAATAGACGTCAGGCTTCTACGGTAAGAGCTGCCGAATAACTTTTCCGGAAGAAATTCCAACTCGTAAATGTCGTATGCGTAAGCCTCCTCTTTTCCTATGCCCATTCTGGACGAAGTGGAAAGAGATGCTCCTATCATAATAATACCTCTTGCATCAAGGTCATTCGGATTCGTTTGTAAAGTCTTTGTCGCTTCAAGTACGTTTTTGATATAAGAAATTCCTGCATTGTAGGACATCCGGTTTTTGTCGCCCAAAATACACGCCGACAGTTGAACCAGTGTAACAAGTCCCGTATATGTGGTCATTTCTTTGTCCAAAGTCAGGGAATATTTGGGACAAAGAATAGCATAGTCGGCCGGTATGCCGTATGCCGTCCCGAAATCGCCCGTCCTCGAATCGACAGATACAGCCCCAAGTCCATTCTCCGAACCGCTGGACGGATAGGTCGGTATCAATACGAGTGGCAGTCGTTTCAGCCCGTAAGAAGGTTTCCCTTTCAGGTAATCCCACAAATCGGATTCATGATAAAAGCCGAAAGCCATCAATTTGGCACTATCCATTACACTTGCACCCCCTGCTCCGACAATCAGGGTTACACCGTTGGACTTGGCAAACCGAATTCCCTCTTGTATTTTGGAAAATTCTCTTGAAGAAGCTCCATATTCCACAAAAGGAATATTGGCATCGGTCAATGTTCGAATTATATCATCGTAGCACCCGTTTCGTTTTACGGAACCGCTACCGTAAACAAACATCACTTTATGCTCTTTAGCCACTTCCGCGATAGTCTCCCGTATATCATTACGAAAGAGCAGTTTCGTATCGTTTCTGAAAATAAAATCTTTCATTATAATGTTTCTTGTTTAAGTTGTTCCACAAAGAAGTTGATTCGTTGCATTTGTGCCGGGATATTGATGCTTTGCGGGCAATGGTGTACGCATTGGTCGCAGCCGATACAATGGTCGGCCTGCCGCAGTTTCGGCACGGAACGATCGTAACCAACGAGAAATGCCCGTCGGGCTTTCCGAAAATTCTCGTCCTGCGAAGAGACGGGAATATTCCCTTCGTTGATGCACTTGTTGTAATGTGCGAATATGGCAGGAATATCCAGTCCGTATGGACAAGGCATACAATACTGGCAGGCAGTGCAGGGAACCGACGGGTATTTCAGCATGGTTTGCGCCGTCTCTTCCAAGAGTGCCAGCTCCTCTTCCGTACAAGGATCGAGCGGCGAAAAGGTACGGATATTGTCCTGCAAATGCTCCATATAGGTCATGCCACTCAATACGGTCAATACCTTTGGAAACGAACCCGCAAAACGAAATGCCCACGAAGCGATACTCTCTTCCGGACGACGCTGTTTGAGCCTGCCGTTCAGGTAGTTGGTCAGCGTGGTAAGTCTGCCGCCCAACAGCGGCTCCATGACAATAGCCGGTATATCACGTTTCTCCAACTCGGCATAGAGGTATTCCGCGTTGAAATTCATACCTGAAGCGTGCCGGTAGTCCACATAGTTCAGTTGGATTTGCACAAAATCCCATTTGAACTCATCGTGTCGGGAGAGCAAGTAATCGAACACTTTCACATCCCCATGATAGGAGAAACCCAAATGCCGGATACGCCCCGCTTCCCGTTCTTTAAGCAGAAAGTCGAGCAGTCCGTTATCGAAAAAACGCTCCATCAAAAAGGGCATACCGCTCCCGATACCCACGATATGGAGTAGGTAATAATCGAAGTAATCGGTCTGTAAGTCCTCGAACGACCGGCGATACATCTTTACCGAAGCATCGAACAGTTCTTCGGGAGAGAGCCCTTGCCCGGCCAGACGGTGGTTCGACATCTTCGTTGCCAGATAGTACGAATTACGAGGATGACGCTTCAATGCCGTTCCGGTAGCTTTCTCTGAAAGTCCACGACAATAGGGAGGAGCCATATCAAAATAATTTACTCCGTGCGCAAGTGCATAATCTACCAGCCTATTGACCGTTTCTTGGTCGATAACTTCTCCGTTTCCATCCGGCGACGGCATCATAGGCCAGCGCATACAGCCATAGCCGAGTAGCGAAACGTTCTCTCCCGTTTTCGGATCGGTGCGATAGGTCATCTTGTCGGTCGGGACTTCGCCTTGTGCGCTGCCTCCGGTTCCGGCATCCCGAAAGGAACATCCTGCAACCGTCGTTGCTGATACAGCGGCAGCTCCAGCCCCAGCCCCCAACTGCTTCAAGAACTCACGCCGGTCTATCCTATGTTTATCTGTTTTTTCCATACTGTTATCTGTTTTATATAATTCTATGGACTTCGTGTCCCTCGACGTAAATGGCACTGAACGGACGTGCCGGACACAGATTTTCACACGCGCCGCACCCGATGCACCGTTCGGTATCCACCATAGGGATCAAGGGTGAGAAATCATCGTCGGGGATGGAGGGTATCATCGAGATTGCCCCCGTTAGACAATGTCTTGCGCAATTTCCGCATTGTACGCCATCTGTTAGGACAACGCAATTCTCCTTTACCCATACGGCATGGCCGATCTGTATCGCTGACTTTTCTTCGGCCGAAACCCGTCGGATTGCTCCGGCCGGGCAAACTTCCGAACATTTCGTACATTCGGGACGGCAGTAACCGCGCTCGTAAGAAGATTCCGGCTGCATAAGCGTTTCCAACCGAGAGGAAGGGCGCAGCACCCCGTTCGGGCAGACCGACGCGCATAACTGGCAGCCCGTGCAATGGCGATTCATATTACGCAGGCTGCCTGCTCCGGGAGGAACAAGAGGAGTCGTACGCTTCGGAATTTTCTTGTCGAGAATAACAGCCAGCCCACCGTCCACATTCTTTTCCTGCGCTTTGGCCGCAGCCGTACCGAGAAGAAGAGCAACCCCGGTGAGGAAATGGCGTCGGGAAGGATTCTGTTCTCCTGTTTTAGATGATTGCACGGCTGTCCGTTCCCGTCGTCGGGTATAAGAGATAGCCCCGTGTTTGCAGGTATCGAGACAATCCATGCAAGCCACACAACGCGAACAGTCTATCTCGTGATTCTTGTAGTCGATACAAGACGCCTTGCATTTTCGGGCGCACAAACTGCACGAGGTGCATTTCTCGGGGTCGATGACCGGACGGAAAAGTGCATATTTCGAGAGCATACCAAGAATAGTACCTACCGGACAAACCGTATTGCAGTAGGTACGTCCGTTACGCCATGCCAAGACAAATAACAGGATACAAGTAACAATGGCTATAATGAATGTCGGCAGGCTTCTCATCCAGACCTCCGTTTCATAAAAGGTGTAACTTTCGGCTCTCTCGGCAAGGTAGGCCAAGAGGTTGTTTCCCCATCCATAAAACGGAGCCAGTAAATCCTGGACAATCCGACCGTAGGCACTGTACGGAGCTATCAAGGCGACCAGCGAACCTGCGCCTGCTGCTATCGACACGAGGAAAAGAGCCAATACACCGTACCTGATTCCGGATTTTGCCGGAGAATAGGAAAAACGGTTTTTTCCTTTTTTACGCCGACTGCCTACCCACGAAACAATATCCTGCATGACACCCAGCGGGCAGATGACGGAGCAATAAATGCGACCGAAAAGCAGTGTCAGCACAACGAGCAGAGCCACGACACCTACATTCAAGGCCAGCAGAGCAGGTAAGAATTGTATTTTTGCCATCCATCCCATCCATGTATGCCACCCTCCCGTGAAGTCGAGAAACAGCAACGTGACAGACACAAAAAAGATGATTGCCAGTATAAGCCTTATTTTCCGCAACATAGCTATCATTTAAGGGTTTGCATATCTATCACATACCTGAATTTTACATCTCCATCCACGACCTTCTGATAGGCTTCGGTAATCGTTTTTCCGTCAGCCGGAATAATTTCGACTTCGGGATAGATGCCGTTGGCGACCGAATAGTCCAACATCTCCTGCGTCTCCTTGATTCCCCCAATCTGGGAACCGAAAATCTTGCGGTTGGAGTTCATTACGATGGCGTTTACCGGAATACTCGGCATATTGGCTGCCGAGGGGATTCCGACGATAGCGAGCTGACCGTCCAGCTTCAACATTTTCACATACATTACCGGATCATACTTGGCTGGAATGGTGGAGAGAATGAAATCATATTGCTTGTTCAACCCTTGCAATTCATCGCTGTTGTTCACATTGACATAACGGGTAGCCCCCATGCGTGCGGCATCCGCACGTTTTGCTTCCGTTACATCGAATACGGTCACATCGGCTCCCAATTTCACAAGATACTGCACGGCCAAGTGTCCCAACCCGCCGAATCCGGCGACACCGACCTTGTCACCTTTCTTGATACTTACATTACGGATAGGCGAATAGGTCGTGATTCCGGCGCAGAGCAGCGGCGCGACTTTCTCGATTTCGGCATTTGCCGGAATCTTGATGGCGAAGTCTTCCGCTACAACGTAGTTGTCTGAATAACCGCCCTGCGTCGGTTCATTACCGTTATAGCGGTCTATGTCGTGGTAGGTCATGATAGCCCCTTCCTCGCAATACTGCTCCAGATCATGTTCGCAAGCCTCGCAATGACGGCATGAACCGATCATGCACCCGATACCGGCATAGTCACCTACCTTGAATTTCGTGACGTTGCGGCCTACTTTCACCACACGTCCGGCAATCTCGTGTCCGGGAACCATCGGGTATTTTTCAGGCCCCCAATCCTCGCGGACATGGTGGATGTCGCTATGACAGATACCCGCGTAGAGAATTTCAATCTGGATTTCATTATCGCCGACAGCGTGGCGGGTAAATGCGTATGGTTTGAACTGACCGTCGTTCTTGAAAACGGCGAATCCTTTGGTCGGCACGCCTCCGACACCTTGTGCCGAGGCTGCCATTGTGCATACTGTACACATGATTGCTAAAATGATATTTCGTTTCATATTGATATTATTGCTTATTCTCATTGGTGTTATTGGATGATATGGATGTCGCGCAGCCAACTTTCTACGCCACCGCCCGTATAGGTACGCAAATGAGCCGAAGCGGGCGTCACCCCATGGATCTTGTCGATGGACTGCTGGAGATACTTTGTCGAGTCGTAAGTGAAGAACGGGATAACGATCTTGCCTTCGAGGTCGTAGTTTTCGAGGAACGTACAGACGACCATTGCCGGATTGTGCCACCATATCGGCGAACCGACAAAAATCACATCGTATTCGTCGATACTTTCAGGCAGGTTGCCGACACCGGGACGCAGGTTGTTGTACGATTCGTTCTGAATACGGTCGCTGTCGTCATAGGGATTTGAGGCATAAGGTTCGGACGCCTCGATACGATAAACGTCCGCACCGGTCGCCGCCACGATCTCCTCGGCTCTCCGCTGGGTATTGCCCGTAGCGGAAAAGTAAGCCACTAAAATTTTGCGGCTACCATCGTATTCGATCTCATCGGAAGGATAATCCGCATCGAAATCATCCTTGTCACACGCGCTTGCCAGCGTCATTGTAGCCAGTGCTATAAATACATAATAAAAAAATGTTCGTTTCATAATCCTATCGTTTTTGAAGTTATTGTCTATTAGCTCTTATAATGTCATTCAGTGAAATATCCGGATGGCGGTATCGCGCGTCGGGATTTTTCTCTCCCGCACGGAGTGTGATGGCTTTTTGCGGACAATTCTGAACGCAGGAGAGGCAATATTCACAGGCTCCTTTACATTGAACACCTTCTCCCGTCAGGGCATAGTTCCGGCGCGGGCATACCTTTACACAGATTCCACAGCCGATACAGTTTTCCTTGATGACAAGCAACTTTTCGGCAGAAGGGGAAAGAGTGTGTCCCGCACGTTGCATGAACTCGGCGTGCTGCTGCCGTTCCTCTTCGGTAACGGGTTGTATCCAGTGCTTGCGTGTTTGTATATCCTGCATGATTTCGGCTATTTGCTTGTCCTCCTGCTTGTCGATTTTTACCTGTTCATTCATATCGAATGACGGGAGAAAGTTATCCACCATTTTCAAGGTGGTGATATAGTCGAAGCACGTCCCGTTTTCTGTTGCCAGATTGTTCCACAGTTCGGTTGCGCTGCACTTGCGGTTGCCGTAGGTAAGGATGGAAAACAGGTAAGGGGCTTTCAGTTTGGCTTTCCGGATAAACTCCTGCACCATTTGCGGGGCAAGATGTCCGTAAATAGGGTAAACGACACCTATTTCGTCCGCCTCGAACTCCAGCTTTTCCTGCCTGATAATCTGCGGAATACTCAAAGGATTTTCCGCGAATTTCCGAGCCACGTAGAGGCAGTTTCCGGTTCCCGTGAAATAGAATACCAGACGTTTCTTTTTCTTTTCCGTGCAGGAAGTGAAAGAGGAGAGTCCGGATGCGGTCAATGCCAACCCTGCCAATGTAGTTCCCATACATTTGAGAGCTTCTCTTCTGGTTATTTTTTCATTGTTCATATTCGTATTAAAACTACTTGTAATTCATGTCTTTATCTGATGCAAAATTACGTCAGACCAGCAAGGAAGACCTTATATGAATTACGGATTGGCGTATAATTATTACAGATTGAAATTATACTTGAAAAAGTATCCTCGTTTTATTTTATATATCCCTTATTAAGCAAGTTACCCGGCCGGAAATCCGGTCGGGTAACTTATTGGATAGGTTTGAACCATTATCACTTATTCGGCCATTCCGATTCTTTTCAGCCAGTTCAAGACATTGGGTTTCGCTTCGCTGACACGGTCACGGGGAATTGCGTAACCATCCAACACGGAGGCTTTAGGCTCCAACTCCCGTATGGTCTTGATGGCATCCGAGAAACGGCTGCCGCCATGCGTACAAAAAGGGATAACGGTCTTACCACCGAAGTCGTATTCGTCGAAAAACGAGTAGAGCGGCATCGGCATATCGTACCACCAGTTGGGGAATCCGACGAAGACCACATCGTAGTCATTGAGATTATTGATATGTGTAGCCAGCTTCGGACGGGCATTGTTGTCTATCTCAACCTTTGCCGCATCAATCAATGCCTTATGTGAGCCGGGATAGGTGTGTACAGTCTTTATCTCGAAAAGGTCGCTGCCGGTAGCTTCGCTGATGACGGATGCAATGTATTGCGTATTCCCCATTACTTTGCCATTGGAGACAAGGCGGCTGGCTCCGGAAGAGGCATCCACACCATCCGTTTCAGGAACGGAGAAATAAACTACCAAAGCTTTTCCTTTAGCACTTTGAGAGGTAGATTTTACTTGTTGTCTGGATAGGGACTGCGTCGTATTTATATTCTCTGATACGGTCTTGTTTCCGGCAGCCCAACAATAGACCGTTATCGTACAGGCAATGATAGCCAGTATACTCACTGTTATAATTCTTTTTTTCATTCTTCGCTTGTTTTATATGTCTATTCAATAATTCCGATTCGACGCAGCCAGCCTTCAGTACCGTTTGCACTGCCCGGCATATCGATACCCGCATCGTCGGGACGCCCCGGTGTCGTAATGTCGTCCGCATCGAGGTCTTCGGGAAGAGTTTCCGGAATATGCTTGGAATCGGGTGTTACCTTATAAATCTTCTGCATGGATTCGTTCAGATAAGTGGTAGCCCCGTAGGTAAAGAACGGAATGATAACCTTGTCTTTCAAGTCGTATGCTTCGAGGAACGTGCAGACTACCATCGCGGGTTGATGCCACCAACAAGGCGAACCGACGAAAATCGTATCATATTTCGCGATAGTCTCCTTGTCGAGCAGGTTCGCAACTCCGGGACGCAGGTCGTTGTAGGCTTCACGCTGGATGCGGTCGCTGTCATCGTAAGGATTTGCAGCATACGGTTCGGCAGCCTCAATCCGATGAATATCCGCACCCGTAAGCTCCACGATTCGTTCTGCTACGGCTTGGGTGTGTCCCTCGGCAGAGAAGTAAACCACAAGCATATTGCCGTTCTCGGATGGTGTATCGGGATCATCAGGCTCATCCGGATTAGTGGGGTCATCGGGGTTCTCTTCATCGCCCGGTTCTTCGGGAGTGGAGGATTGCTCCGTCTGTGATGCAGGATCATCGTCGGGAGAACAAGCAGCCATAGTCGTCAGAGAAAGGAGCAAGAGCGGAATAAAAAGTAATTTTTTCATATTCAATCTGTTTTTTGATGTTTATTTATTGTTGTATTCTTCATCGGTTACGGGGGCATCCCACTGGGTAACACCCAAATGAACCTTTGTATTGATTGCTATATGCGTGAATCCGCTGTCGGGAGCTGCTCCGTGCCAATGCACCACGTCTGCCGGAATAGCGACCACGTCACCGGGATTCAAAACTTGTATGGGTTTCCCCTTTTCCTGATAGTAACCTTTTCCGGCAGTGGCGATCAGAATCTGGCCGCCCGGATGCGAGTGCCAACTGTTTCGGGCTTTCGGCTCGAATATCACGTCGGACACTACTACATCGAATGTTTCACTGTCGGTCATCAACCGTTGGAGGTAGGCCGTGCCGTTGAAATTAGTACCTTCAATGACATTTCCTTTGGGAAAGATGGAAGAAGGTGCGGCAGGCTGGATTGTTTCAACCTTGTTTTCCGGTTTCGGGGTACAAGCACCGAGTGCCGCAACCAGTAAAAATAAGCAAGTTATCTTTTTCATATCGAATAGTTATTTCAGATATTGTTTGAAGAAAGCGTCCAGTTTCGGAAGCGTGATTTTCAGATATTCCGGTTGGTCATACAAATCCACGTGCGTTGCCCCGGGTACGACAAACAGTTCTTTCGGTTCGGCAGCTTTCTCGTATGCGTCTTCAGAAAAATATTTCGATACAGCATTTTCTCCCACGATGAAAAGCACGGGACGCGGTGATATGGTCTCGATTTGTGCAAACGGGAAGAAGTTCATCATCGGTGCAAGGCTCGTGTAGGAGTAATAACCCGTAGAGTTGGGATGCTGCCCGCGCTGCGGATTGTCGTAATAATCGAGGAAATCGATGGCAAACTTCGGTGTGTTCCCATCCACTTTTTCAGGCAGGGCACGAATATCCCGACGTGTGGCTCCTCTATATTCCGCCGTGCGTTGGTGGCCGATTTCATCGAGAATAGACATACGCTGCCCGTAGGTCTGCGTGTCACCCACACCCTGACGGCGGGCACGCCCCATATCATACATACTGATAGTGGCAAGAGCCTTGATACGATGGTCTATCTGCGTAGCACTGACAGAGTAGCATCCTCCACCACAGATACCAATTACACCTATTTTATCGGCATCAACCGCCGGATGATTTGAGAGGAAATCGACCGCTGCACTGAAATCTTCCACCCGGACTTCGGGTGATTCCATACGACGCGGATAACCGCCGCTCTCACCGTAATAGGATGCATCGAACGCCAATGTTACGTAACCCATTTCCGCCAACTTACGGGCATGAAGTCCCGAAGTCTGTTCTTTGACACCACCAAAGGGATGCCCGACGATGATGGCGACGTATTTCTTTGCGGAATCGTAGTTTGCAGGGAAATAAAGATCGCCAACCACATCGATTAGAAAACGGTTGTAGAACGTAACTTTCTGCTTTTTTACACCGTTTTCTACTTCCACGGCGGAAGTTCCAAAATCGGCTGCCATTCCTTTACTTTGCAGCACTTCGTTCAATATCATTCTGCTACTGTCAGCCTCGCTGCGTCCAATTTGTCTCTCAATAACAGTCATGACACCACGCAATTCGTTCGGAGTTACACCTACATTCAGCGCGATACCCATGTGTCCTTTCAGCATCGGTTCCACACCTTTGCCCAAAGAGGCGATTACGGCAACGGTTGTCAGCTCCCGTTCGGCATACGTCAGCACATCCCGCTCGAAAAGGTCAGCGAAGAGGTGCTCTTTAAGAAAAACCTCTATTTCCGGAGCCAGCACAGCATAGTTGGCTTTTGGTGCATCTGCCGGAACACCTGAAATTTCTGCAAGAATATCGCGTCCGCGCTCGTACTTACTGCGGGTATCGGTTATCGGTGACGCTTCGTGTCCCCAATCGTCTTTTACCCACACGGGTGAATATCTTATCCACCAAACCGATATGGGCACTCT
>OGXJ01002659.1_pt1 | contig 11551 bp, 9 predicted proteins | sample 1576231 | NCBI WGS metagenome assembly OGXJ01 (sample SAMEA3541539, study PRJEB24748) | human gut metagenome | biome: human gut; feature: human-associated habitat; material: faeces | place: China | collected 2012
ATTTTCCCGGAAGAACCGCCATCCGGTCGCGCGTTGCTGTCGATGCCCGAACGACACGCGTTTCCTGTTTCCATCCCGCACGTCACGCGGGACATCCCCCTTTCCTCATGCAACGAGCGTCTTCATCCCCTGACAAAGCGCGCTGGGGAGAGGGAGGGGAGTTTGAGGGGAGGGAGGACCGCTCTCGCGCCAGCAGAGGGGTCCTTCCTCCCCTCAAGCCTTTTTGCCTCCAAAACGCAGAAACCCCGGCAGTTCCGCCGGGGCTTCGTCATCATATCAGTCCATATCAGGGCATCTGCCGCCCGGTCATGACCGGGACTGTTCCGCCTGTTCTTCCTTTTTCTGCTGTTCCAGCAGACCGGCCGCCCGCAGGGCCTGGCGCCGCTGCCGGGCCATCTGGCGCAGGTCGGCCACGCTGTCGCTCTCGTCCATGATCTCGCTGCCGAGCATCTCCTCGAACACGTCCTCCAGCGTCACCACACCGGCAAGGCCGCCGTATTCGTCGAGCACGGCGAACAAATGCGAACGCGAGTGCAGCAGCTCCTTGAGCAGCTTGTCCAGGGTCTGGCTCTCCAGCACGAAGTGCAGGGGCTTCATGATCTCGGAGAGCGGCGTCTCGCCCTTTTCTTCCAGCAGGCAGTGGAGGATGGTGCGGCGATCCACCAGGCCCACCAGATCCTCGTTGTCCTCGCCGTAGACGGGGATGCGGCTCACATGCCACAGGCGCGGGTTCTTGTAGGCCTCGGCGGCGGTCATGTCTTCGGGCAGGGAGAAGACCACGGTGCGCGGGGTCATGATGTCATAGACCCGCTTCTGGTCCAGGGCCAGGATGTTGCGGATGTAGGCCTCCTCATAGGCCTTGATCTGCCCGGCCTGACGCGACAGGCTGGTCACGGCGCGGATGTCGTCCTCGGAGATGTCCGGGCCGTTGGACGGCGGCGTCAGCAAACGGGTCAGCAGGCCCGTCAGCCAGATGACCGGGGTCAGCAGCTTGACCGCCACTTCCAGCGGCCGGGCCAGCACCACGGCGATGGAAGTGGCATAGGCCACGCCCAGGGTCTTGGGCACGATCTCGCCGAAGGCCAGGATGAGCACCGTGAAACCGGCGGCGAACAGGGCCATGTATTCGGCGCCGAAAGCCGCCATGAAGGCCGCGCCCGCCACGGCGGAGCCCGCGGTATTGGCCACGGTGTTCAGGGTGAGGATGGCGGCGATGGGTTTTTCCACATTGCTGCGCAGGCGGAAGAGCACTTCCCCCACGGGCCTGCCGTCGTTGCGGATCTTCTCGATGGCTGACCAGGGCACGGCGTACAGGGCCGCCTCCGTCAGGGAACAGGTAAAGGAGATGACGACCGCGACACTGACAGCGAGAATCAGGGTGAGCATAGGTCCCTCGTGAAAAATGGAAAGCCGCCGCAAGGTATCCGGCGACTTGCATGAACGTGTCTCCGGCATATATCCTGTGCAGGCGGCCTTGGCAATGTGCCGCGTCAAAGGAGATGCCCATATGGAACGTCTTGCGGAGGAGATCCGACGAAGGGCCGGGGAGGCCGGCCCGCGACTGACGGCCCTGCGCCGTCACCTGCACCGCCACCCGGAACCGGCCTGGGGCGAATACCTGACCGCTTCGCTGGTGGCCCGTGCCCTGCAGGATGCCGGTTTCCGGCTCACCCTGGGGGCCAATGCCCTGCGGCCTTCGGCCCGTCCCCGCCAGCCCGAGGCGGCTTTCTGTACGGCCCAGAGCGGCCGGGCCCTCAACGAGGGCGCCGACCCCACCCTGGTGGCCTGCATGGCCGGCGGCCTCACGGGATTGTGGGGCGACCTTGATCTGGACTCCCCCGGCACCCCTGAAGACGAGCGCGGCCCGCTGGTGGCCTTCCGTTTCGACATGGACGCCAACGCCGGCATTACCGAAGCCACGGACAAGGATCACTTTCCTGCGGCGCAAGGCTTCGCCTCCTGCCATGCGGGCTGCATGCATGCCTGCGGGCATGACGGGCATGTGGCCCTGGGCGTGGAACTGGCCCGCTTGCTGGGCGGCCTGCGGGACGAACTGTCACGCCACCTGAGCGGACGCATCCGCCTGATCTTCCAGCCCGCCGAGGAAGAGGGCGAAGGCGCGCCCGGCATGGTGGCCGCCGGGGCCGTGGACGGCGTCCGGGCCCTGTTCGGCCTGCACCTGAGCATGCAGGCCAGCCGCAGCGGCGATCTGGTCTGCGGCACGGACAAATTCCTGGCCACCACCAATTTCGAAGTCTTCTTCACCGGCCAGAGCGCCCATGCCGGGCTGGCCCCGCACGAAGGCCGCAACGCCCTGCTGGCCGCCTGTACGGCCGTGACCAACCTGCTGGCCATCGCCCGCCACGGTCAGGGCGCCTCGCGCATCAACGTGGGCGAGATGCACGTCAACGAGACCCCCAACATCATCCCGGCCAAGGCCTGGCTGCGCGGCGAGACCCGCGGCGAGAACGGGGACATCAACGGCTACATGCTGGCCGAGGCCCGGCGCGTGGTGGACGGCGCGGCGCGCATGCACAGCTGCCGCAGCCGCTTCCTTTGCCAGAGCCACTGCCCGGGCGCCATGTCCAGCCCCGAGCTGGTGGATCTGGTGGAACGCACGGCCCGGGACATGGGCAGCTTCCGCGAAGTGCGCCGCAAGGCCGACTTCTGGGCATCGGAGGACTTTGGCTGGTTCATGAACAAGGTGCAGGAAGACGGCGGTCTGGCGGCCTACCTACAGCTGGGTGCCGACAGGCCCGACGGGCATCACACCAGCCATTTCACCTTTGACGAGAGCGTCCTGCCCCGGGGCCTGGAACTGCTGGCCCGGCTGGCCGTGGCCGCACTGGCCCGGCGTCCGGACTGAGCCCGTGCCACAGGACAGGCCCATGAGCGCTCCTTCCCCATCCTGCCCCGATGACGCCGCAGCCCGGCGTCTGGCCCGCAGCATGGCCGTGGTCTCGGCCTTTTGCCTGACCGGCGATACCATGCTCTACATCGCCCTGCCCCTGTTCTGGCAGGAATGCGGCCTGACCGCGCTCTGGCAGGTGGGCGTGCTGCTGGCCGTCAACCGGCTGGTGCGTCTGCCGCTCAACCCGCTGGTGCGCCTGCTCTATACCCGCATCGACCAGCGCACCGGCATGGCCCTGGCCGTGGTGCTGGCCGCCTCGACCACCCTGCTGTACGGCGTGGCCCAGTCCTTTGCGCTCTGGCTGCTGCTGCGCTGCCTCTGGGGCCTGGCCTGGACGCTCCTGCGCCTCGGCTCCCTGTTCGCCCTGATGGCGGCCTCCCGCAAGGACAATCGCGGCTATCTCATGGGCAGCTACAACGGCCTCGTGCGCCTGGGCAGCCTGCTGGGCATGATCGGCGGCGGCCTCCTGGCCGATCTGCTGGGTTTCTCCACCGTGGCCCTGCTCTTCGGCGCCCTGACGCTGACGGGCCTGCCGCTGGCCCTGACCCGCATCCCCCGCAGCGGCCGCGCCACCGGAGCGGCGAGCCAGGCCGCCACGTCCCTGCCTTCGGGCCTGCACCTGCGCCACCCCGACATGCGGCGTGCCTTCATCACCGGACTGCTGGTGGCCCTGGTCTTCCAGGGCATCTACGCCGCCACCCTCAGCCGCATGGTGGCCCTGCACGTGGGCGAGCTGGCCCTTGCCGGCGGCCTCGTCATCGGTTGCGCCACCCTGGCCGGCACGTTGCAGGCCCTGCGCTGGCTCTGGGAACCGTGGCTGGCGCCGTGGTTCGGCCGCCTTTCCGACGGCCCGCGCGGCCGGGGCCCGGTGCTGTGCGCCTGCCTTGGCGGCGGCGCCTGTGCGCTGGCCCTGGTGGCCCTGTATCTGCCCGCGCCCTTGTGGCTGCCGCTGCTGCTCTGCTCGCAGCTCTGCGCCACGGGCCTGGCCACCCTCTCCGATGCCGCCGCCTCGGACACGGCCGAACGGCACGGCCATCCCACGCATACGCTGGCCTCCTATGCCTTCATCGTGGATTGCGGCGCAGCTGCGGGCCCGGTACTGGCCTACAGCGTGCAGGACCTCTGGGGCATGGATGCTGCCTACCTCGCGGCAGCGGCCCTGTTGCTCTGCCTGCTGCCGCTCTGGATGCGCAGGGAAGCGGCATAGGCCCGATCCTGAAAGGAACACAAGGATTTCATATAGATGGAGTTTCTTGCAAACAAGGTCCCGGTGAACGGCAATAAAAAAATTTGCCAAAAAATGATTTTTTTATTGACAGGTAGGGGGCTTTTAGCTAGAAAGGACTTCCCGCACGGATGACGTGCGAATGCTACCGCGTCGCGGGGTGGAGCAGCTCGGTAGCTCGTCGGGCTCATAACCCGAAGGTCGTAGGTTCAAATCCTGCCCCCGCAACCAGAAAGATCAAAGGCTTCCGATTTTCGTCGGAAGCCTTTTTTCGTAAGCGGGATCTTTTCCCACCACTGTTCCTGTCCCCAATCATTATTGCCTGTCAGGACTCCGCGCCTCTACAAGGCTGCGCAGAAATCCCCGTACGCTCTTTGCGGAAGGCATGCGCCCTGCGCCGCTGTCCCACCCTTTTTGCCGGTGGCGCGCTCCGGCAAGCCTTGTTACCGCAGGAAGATACCGGCCCGGACGACCGGACGATCTCGTCACGAATGGCAGCGTTGACGAAAATGCCCTGGCGGCAAAAGACGAAACCGCCGGACGATCGTCCCGCATGGCGTGCCGCTCCTTCTCTTTTGCCGCCTTCTACTCTTGGTCGAACAGGTCCTCGACACGTTGCAGGGTAATGCCCAGCTCGGAGGCCGCCGCGAACGCTTCCGATACCTTGTCGCTCGGTACGACCATAAAGACATATTCATCGCCGCCCGTATCCCACAGCAGGATCGTCAGGCCATAGCGGTCATGCAAGACGGGGCTGCAAGCGCGGAGCACCTCCTCGGGGTACGCGTCTTCATCATCGCAGGGGGGCAGGTGTTCCTTTGCCCCCGGCGGCAAGAGGCAGCACAGGGAGGCGAAAACTTCTTCCGGCGCTTCCTTCCAGTCTACCCAATCCAGGCGTTTCCGGTCCCGCAGGGCCAATCGCATCAACGTAACATGCCAGCCGGTGTAGGCTTCATCCATATCGAATTCTTCACAGAGCGCGGCGCACTGTTCCGGCGTCGTGGCGGCGGCGTGGATCTTGCCCGCCAGCGCTTCGGCATCGGCAACGCCGAGCAGGGTAAGGAACGAGAGCAGGGCCGGGCGCGATATGGACACAGGCGCCGGTATCCTGGGCTTATTCGCATCCAGGAGCATTGCCAGCGTGCGCTCCATTTTGGCTATGACGGCGGGATCAGTGACTTCGGTATCCCGTCCCACCGTCTCATACCACGGACAGTCCCAGCGCACATAGCGCAGTTCCACGGCATCACCGCAAAGTACCACGAAGTAATAATCGACGGCCCAGCCGGCGTTGACGACTTCCCCCATGCAGATGCTTTTGGGGATATAGAACGTCCCTTTCTCACACGCATATTCGGAATCCGTGTCTTCCCCCATATCAATATCGCATTTGGGAAAGGCGTTGACAGCGCGCAACGTTTCTGCGGAGGGGATGGTGCGCATTCTTTTTCCCTGAAAAAATGCGAACAGATCTGTGTTTATCATGTCACTGTGATAGGGCCTGCCGCGCAGTCCCCTGGTGGCATAATAGATGTGCATGGCTCCCTCCTTGATGAACGTTGTATCCGTGAAAAATGGCGAGCCTGAAAGACAGACAGCAAAAGACTGTTACCGCATCCGGGAAACCGGCCTTTCATCCTCCGGGATGCTTCCCCGCCAGGACGATGCGCTCATGGAAGTGTCACGCGCCCATGCCCGTGCTGCCGACTTCTTCCTTGTCGTCACCCTTCAGGGAAAGCATAGCCGAGAATACCGATTCTATCAAAAATGTCGGGCATCCGTGGGCTGGCGGCATGTACGGCCAGCCTGTTTTGCGGTGCCTGCCGGATACTGTCAAAAAAGGATTTCGCCCCACTCCCTCCAGGCTCACGGCCGAAGGCCACGGGTTCAAATCCTGCCCCGCAGCCAGAAAGGAAAAGCCCTTACGATGGATGTCGTAAGGGCTTTTTTGTACTCTCCTCTTTTCCGTCCTGCGGCAAAGCCCTGTGCTCTGCCACAGCCTTCAGGCTCCCGCCCCAAGCACTACCGCAGCTTCAGCACGAAGCGCGTCCGGGTATCGCTCGCTGCGTCCTTTTTATAGTCAAGGACGGCCCCGATGGGCAGATCCTTCTCGAAACCGAAACGTTCCTTTAATTCCCTGACGCTGCGGGAAGCGATGGCGGAGAACGCCGCCCGCGTCATCTTCCGGTCAGCCGCGACGAAGACGATGTCGATGCCCTTGGCATAGGCGGAGACATCCACGGACGTGATCCCCTTGTCGGCATACCGGGCCAGCAGCTCTTCCTCAAAAGCGGTGAAACGATCACTGTCGTCCACAAACACTTCGGAATCACTGTTCTCCGTAGCGGTATCCGCCTGCGACTCCGCGGACAGGGCGATGCGGGGCAAGGCAGTGGAAAGGGCGCACGCGACCAAGAGCAGGAAAAAGAATTTCTTCATGGCACCTCCGGCCAGACAAAAGGGGAATGGGGCTACAGGATATCGCCGCGAATCGCGGCACCAAGGGCCTTGATGCGGACTGCGGGACCTCTTTGGCCTGCCCCGACCGGGCCACCGGCGCAACATGTCCGCCGTCCGCAACAAGGATCGTCACGATGATACAAAGACAAGAAGAGGCGCTTCAGATCGCACCGGGCGGCAAGGCCGTATCCTGCGACGGTGCCGGCATCCGGGGCATCTTGCGTGCGCCCGGAACCGGAGCAATGGCCTAAAACGCCTCGTACTCCCCGATGGCGCAACGGTCCTGCAACGCGGGCAGGGTGCGCTCCAGCAGCACGCCGTCGCTGTGGCGGGTGTCGTAGCCGTAGGTGACGCGGATGCCCAGGGTCACGAAGCGCACCGCGCGCTCCAGGGCCACGGGCAGGCTGTCCCCCTGAAGGAACGCCCCCACCAGCACGCTGGAGAAGGTATCGCCCGTGCCGGGATAGAAGGCCGGGATGTAGGGCGACTCCATCTTCCAGAAGCGCCCCTGCTCGCGGTCATAGGCCACGGCCGCACAATGGCCGGGACGGGTCGCCGGGGCGCTGGTGATGACCACCCTGTCCGGCCCCATGGCCGCCAGGCGTCGCAGCTGCTCCTTGAGGCCGTCGGGCGAGATGTCCGGCCGGTAGGGTTCGTCCAGCAAAAAGGCCGCTTCGGTGAGGTTGGGCGTGATGACGTGGGCGTGGCCGATGAGCTGGCGCATGGCCTCCACCATCTCCGGCGTCTGGGTGGGGTCCAGGGTGCCGTTGTCGCCCAGCACGGGGTCCACCAGCGCGAAGCCGCCGGGCTTGAGGAAGTGGCCGATGCAGCGGGCCGCTATCTCCAGCTGGAGCGGATTGCCCAGAAAGCCGGAATAGACGGCGTCGAAGCTCAGGCCCATCCGCTGCCAGTGATCCAGCATGGGCCCCATCTCGGCGGTCAGGTCATGAAAGGTGAAGCCTTCCACGCCGGAGGTCTGGGAAGACAGGACCGCCGTGGGCAGGGGGCAGGTCTGGACGCCCATGCTGGCAAGGATGGGGATGACCACGGTCAGCGAGGCTCGCCCGAAACCGGAAAGGTCATGGATGGCGGCCACACGTTGCAGGGGGATCTCGTGCATGGGTACCTCAGCGGGAAGGGGAGGAACAGGAAGTCAAACTCTGCCACCGGAGGGGCCGTCTTGCAAGCCGGACAGCAGGCAACACCTGTAAACACCCAGTTTTAATAAAAAATAAATAGCCTTATTCTACAAGGTGTTACCACTTTCCCCAGCATCCGGCACAGATTTTTCGTCTGTGTTCCAGCCGCCCGGCCCGGCGCTGGAAAGAGGACGGAGCATACCACCGGCAGTGGCCGCGAGGGCAATGGTCACAAAAGGCATCAAGACAGGGATGGTGCGGGAGCGGGGAAGGCTCTGCCGGATGGCGGCAGTGGAGCCATGCCCGTCATACCGGAGTGCGTTACGGGCATCGGCAAGAGACGGCTGCCCTCCTTTCTTCCGGTATGACGGCGGGCGTGCGGCTGGCGCCTAGATCTTCTCCAGCGCCAGCCGGAAGGCGAAACAGATGAAGATGAGGCCCGTGAGCCGGTGCAGCCAGGCCTGGAAGGACGGCCGGGCGAACAGGCGGCGGATGCGGTGCAGCAGGCTGGCCAGCAGCACGAACCAGCCCAGGCAGAAAAAGGCCATGATGCCGCCCAGCTCCAGGAATTGCGGCCAGAGGGCGGCATGCGGGTCCAAAAACTGCGGCAGCATGGTCAGGAAAAAGACCACGGCCTTGGGATTGAGGGCATTGGTCAAAAATCCCTGCCGGAAGGCCCGGCGACGCAGGCCGCGGACAGGCTGCACTTCCTCTTCCTGCCCTCCGTGACGCACCACGGCGGCCGTGACCTCACGCCCGGCCCGCAGGGCATGGATGCCCATCCAGAACAGATAGGCGGCCCCGGCATAGCGCAAAAGCGTGAACAGGGTGACGGACTGGGCGATGACCGCGCTGATGCCCAGCATGGCGGCCGAGGTGTGGACCATGATGCCCAGCGCCACGCCGCAGGCCGCGGCCTGACCGGAGCTGCGCCCCTCCGTCAGGGACGTGCGGACGATAAGGGCAAAATCCGGGCCGGGCAGCATGACCAGCAGAGCCGCCAGCGGGATGTAGAGGAGCAGGTTTTCCAATGAGACCATGCGTCGTTCCTGTAGGTCGCCCGCGATCACGGGGCGGGAAACAAAGGGAGGAAGGGCCCTTCCCGCAGGGATGCGCCCTTCCTCCCGGATATACGAAGATAGTGCAGTGACGCGGCTGCCTACAGGCAGGCGCCGATGATCTCGCCGAATTCCTGGCAGCCCACCACGCGGGCGCCTTCCACCTGGGCGGCCAGGTCCACGGTGACGGCGCGGCCGGCGATGGCCTTGCTCATGGCGTTGCGGATGCGCTCGGCAGCCGCGGGCACGCCCATCTGTTCCAGCATCAGGGCGCCGCACAGGATCACGCTGCCGGGGTTGGCCTTGTCCTGACCGGCGATGGTGGGAGCGGTGCCGTGGGTGGCCTCATAGAAGGCCAGGGAGTCGGACATGTTGACGCCCGGGGCCAGGCCCAGACCGCCCACCTGCGCGGCCAGGGCATCGGAGATGTAGTCGCCGTTGAGGTTGGGGGTGGCCAGGATCTGGTACTGTTCGGGACGCAGCAGGGCTTCCTGGAACATGGCGTCGGCGATGCGGTCCTTGACCACCAGACGGCCTTCCACGGGTTCCTTCTCGGTGCAGGTCAGGTCGCCGAATTCCTGGGCGGCCACATCATAGCCCCACTGGCGGAAGCCGCCTTCGGTGAACTTCATGATGTTGCCCTTGTGCACCAGGGTCAGGCTCTTGCTGCCGGTATCCAGGGCAAAGCGCAGGGCGCGGCGCACCAGGCGTTTGGAGCCGAACTCGCTCATGGGCTTGATGCCCACGGCGGCTTCCTCGCGGATCTTGGTCACGCCGAACTCTTCACGCAGGAAGGCGATGAGCTTCTTGGCTTCCGGGGTCTGGGCGGCGTATTCGATGCCCGCGTACACGTCTTCGGTGTTCTCGCGGAAAATGACCATGTTCACGCGCTCGGGATGCTTGACCGGCGTTTCCAGGCCTTCGAAGTGACGCACGGGACGGATGCAGGCGTACAGGTCCAGCGTCTGGCGCAGGGCCACATTGAGGCTGCGGATGCCGGTGCCCACGGGGGTGCCCAGGGGGCCCTTCATGGCGAAATCGGCGGTGCGCAGGGCGTTCATGGTCTCCTCGGGCAGGGGGGAGCCGGTCTCGGCCGTGGCCTTTTCACCGGCCAGCAGTTCCACCCACTCGATGCGCATGTCCGATTCCTTGGCCAGCGCGGCGTCGATGACAGGGCGGGCGGCGCGCCAGATTTCGGGGCCGATGCCGTCGCCTTCGATCCAGTAAACTCGTTTGCTGCTCATTGTCTGCATCCTTTTCTGTATTCCTGATTACGGCCGCCGGGGGCGGGCCTGTAGGCAAAAAACGGCGCACCGGGGAACCGGCGCGCCGCCATGCGTCTAGTCTTCGGCTGCGCGGGCTTCCTGCTGCAGGGCCTGCGAGCGCTTGAGCAGCTGCTCAAGCTGGATGTCCACACCGATGACGCCCACGATGTTGTCGTCATCGTCCGTCACCGGGCAGGACACGGTGATGACCAGCTTGCCCGTGAACTGGGACTGGTACACGTCCATGATGTGCATGTCGCCGGTCTGCATGGGCATCTTGAACCATTCGCGCTGCGAGAAGTCGAAGCCGATGGGCAGGGCCTCGTACTTTTCACGGTAAGCCGGGTCGGTGATGGCCGCGCACTTGAGGCTGCCCTGGGTATCCGTGAGGTAGAGGTACTGGATGAAGGGGTACTCGCGCGAGAAGCTGTCCAGACGGGCGCAGGCATGCTTGCCGAAGTCCCGCAGGTCTTCGTTCTGCGCCAGACGGGCGATGAGGTGGGCGGCCAGCTCGTCGGCCAGTTCCTTCATGTGGTCGAACTCGGTCTCGAACAGTTCCGGCATGTAGCGCTGCACCAGGGCCGCCATCTCGTCGTGCGAAAGGTGCGTGGTGCGGCCGGTGTCGTAGATGGCCACGATGGCTTCGTAGATCTTGCCCACGGCGGGGTGCTTCTTGCAGATCTGCTTGCCCTCGGGCAGCTTGAGATTGACGTTGATCCAGTAGGCCACCCCGGCACGGCCGGTCTTGTCGGTGATGATGATGGGCACGGGACGGCCCAGCAGCTGCTTGGTGTCGAAGATGTTGTAGATCTCTTCGTTCTTGGCCAGACCGTCGGCATGCACACCGGCGCTGGTGGCGTTGAAGTCGCGGCCCACGAAGGGATAGTTGTAGGGGATGTTGTAGTGCAGTTCTTTTTCGAAGAACTCGGCCACCTCGCTCAGGATGGTGGTGTCGGCGGCGGCATCGTCACCGGTGAGCGAGATGTACTCGATGATCAGGGCTTCCAGCGGCGTGTTGCCCGTGCGCTCGCCAAAGCCGAACAGCGTGCTGTTGACCGCGCCGCAGCCGTTGAGCCAGGCCGTGACGCCGTTGACCAGCACTTTGTGGAAGTCGTTGTGGCCGTGCCATTCCAGCCATTCGCCGGGCACACCGGCCTCGTCGGTGAAGGCACGCACGATGCGCTGCACCGAGCGGGGCAGGGCCGCGCCGGGATAGGGCACGCCGTAGCCCATGGTGTCGCACAGGCGGATCTTGACCGGCATGCCGCTCTGCTGGCTCAGCTCCATGAGCTTCTGGGCAAAGGGCAGGCAGAAGCCGTAGATGTCGGCGCGGGTCACGTCCTCGAAATGGCAGCGCGGGATGATGCCCCATTCCAGGGCCTGCCGGGCCAGGTCAAGATACATGTCCATGGCCTGCTGGCGGGTCTTCCCCAGCTTGACAAGAAGTTCCTTGGTTATCGCCCTGGCGTGGCGGTTATTGACGACTTGATTGT
>OGXJ01002663.1_pt1 | contig 11535 bp, 10 predicted proteins | sample 1576231 | NCBI WGS metagenome assembly OGXJ01 (sample SAMEA3541539, study PRJEB24748) | human gut metagenome | biome: human gut; feature: human-associated habitat; material: faeces | place: China | collected 2012
AGTTGAATGGAAATTATACTTTGCCGGCTAATGCTCCGTCATTCTCCAACCCCCTGCTAGACCGCATGGACGACGCCGCCCTGCTGGACATCAAGGGCCCGCTGGCCATGAGCACGGACTCCTACACCGTCACGCCCCTCTTTTTCGCCGGGGGCAGCATCGGCACCCTGGCCGTGCACGGCACGGTCAACGACGTGGCCATGCTGGGCGCCCGGCCCCGCTACCTGAGCTGCGCCTGCATCATCGAGGAAGGTCTGGAGCTCTCCATCCTCGACCGCGTGGTGGCCGACATGGCCGCGGCCGCGCAGACCGCCGGCGTGCACATCGTCACCGGTGACACCAAGGTGGTGCCGCGCGGCATGTGCGACAAGATCTTCATCAACACCACCGGCGTGGGCGAGATCTTCGCCTCCCCCGTGCCCTCCGGCCATGCCGCCCGTCCCGGCGACGCCGTGCTGGTCAGCGGCGCTCTGGGCGATCACGGCCTCACCGTCATGGGCAGCCGCGAAGGCCTGTCCTTCCTCACCGACGTGGCCTCGGACTCCGCGCCCCTCAACCACATGATCGCCGACATCATCACCGCCTGCGGCGAGGTCCACGTCCTGCGCGACCCCACCCGCGGCGGTCTGGCCACCACCCTCAACGAGATCGCCGAACAGTCTTCCGTCTGCATCGACATCGAAGAAAGCCTGCTGCCCGTGCACGAGAGCGTGCGCAACGGCTGTTCCTTCCTCGGTCTCGATCCGCTCTATCTGGCCAATGAGGGCAAGTGCATCTGCATCCTGCCCCAGGACAGTGCTTTATGATGGTATGGGTGATAATGAACGTGCACTCAAAACCCTGTCATTGCCGGAGCATGTGAATGACATCCGCTTGGTGGATGGCAGACTGCCGGAAGAGGATGATGAATGCGTAGTGGATGACAAGCTGACAGATGTGAGAATCGGTGATGTCATTACCGTGGCAGATACGAATGGTGATGCCACTGAGACAAAGCTCCGCTATAGGGAATTTACGGTTACCGGAACCGTACAGTCCTCCCTTTATATTAATTTTGAACGTGGAACGACTACTCTCGGGACCGGTAAATTAAGTGGATTTGTATATATGAAGCCGGAAGCATTCGACTGTGAATGCTACACTGACGTCTATGTCAGGTTTGATCAGGACTATGCGTTATACAATGATGCGTACGATACCTATATGGACGAGAAAAAGGATGAATGGGATGCTATCTGTCATGAGCGTGTTACGAAACGATATCAGGCGCTTTTGATGCAGACCGGGCTTACCGAAGATATGGTTGCCGGCGTAACCATAGATGACGCACCGGATGTCAGTTATTATATTCTTGGCAGGGAGACGAATGTCGGTTATGTCTGTTTTGAGAGTGATTCCGATATCGTGGATGGTGTAGCAAAGGTATTTCCGGTGTTCTTTGTATTGGTTGCTGTGCTTGTCTGTATGACGACGATGAATCGTATGGTCGAGGAACAGCGAACAATGATCGGAATGCTAAAGGCACTTGGATACAGTGAGCATACGATCATGAGCAAATATATGATCTATTCAGGGCTGGCAGCAGTTATCGGATGTATAGGAGGCTTTTTTGCTGGAACGTATGCATTCCCACGGGTAATCTGGAAAGCATATCATATGATGTATCTGAATATTAGCTTAAAATATATTGTAGACTGGAAGCTGGCAGGAATTGCTATGCTGGTATCTCTGGCATGTTCGGTAGGAACGACATGGTTTACCTGCCGGTATGAGCTGTCGGAGACTGCGGCAGGTCTGATGCGGCCGAAGGCACCGAAGGCGGGCAAACGTGTATTTCTTGAGAAAATATCATTTGTATGGAAACGGTTAAAATTCCTGCATAAGGTATCGGTTCGAAATATCTTCCGGTATAAGAAGCGTTTCTTTATGATGGTAATAGGAATCAGCGGATGCACAGCCCTGCTTCTGACCGGATTTGGTATCAATGATTCGATCGCCGGCTTTGCAGATCGTCAGTATGATGAGATCCAGATCTCAGACGGAACGATGACCCTTGCAGAGAGTGTTGATGATGTGAAGAAAACGAATGCAGCTTCTGAGGAAAATCAGAAGGATCAGCAGGAAGCAACGCAGACGGGTTCGGAATCAGCGGCAGCCGGTGATCTGTATGATAAATTAGACAAATATATGCAGGACTATGATTTTGTTGGTGAGACAAGCTGGGATCTGATAGAGTCCGATGGCATTAAGAGCATTAATCTGGTTATTATGAAGGAACCGGAGCATTCGGACAAATACATGGATTTTCACAACAGTAAGAATGAGAAGGTCGCTTATCCGGGCAAGGATGAGGCGATTATCAACAGTGCTCTGGCAACCCGGTATGATCTGTCCGTTGGAGATACCATTACGATCCGGAACAGTGATATGAAAGAGATCAAGGCAAAGATTTCCGGCATCTTTGAAAATTATGTATATAATTATGTATATCTGTCGCCGGAAACATACATGGATCAGATGGGAGAAGCTCCGGTATATCATTCCGTCTATTTCAATCTGAAGCCTGATATGGATGCACATGAAGTGGCTGCCGATCTTATGAAAGGAAATGTAGTTTCTGCAGTAGTCGTGAATGGAGATATGCGCGAACGTATCAGCAATATGATGAAGAGTCTGGACTATATCGTTCTGGTCGTTATCCTGTCGGCGGCAGCACTGGCATTTATCGTGCTGTATAACCTGACAAATATCAATATTACAGAACGAATCCGGGAGATTGCAACCGTAAAGGTGCTTGGATTTTTCAGAAATGAAACCTCATCTTATGTGTTCCGTGAAAACTGGGTGCTGACGGCAATCGGAATAGCGGTCGGTCTGGTGCTCGGAGTATTTCTGCATAGCTTTGTTATGGATCAGATTCGTGTGGATATGGTTTCATTTGACACTTACATTTCACCGCTTAGTTATGTGTACAGCATTATCCTGACGTTTGCTTTTAATGGCTGTGTCAACCTGTTCATGTCGGTGAGACTGGAGCGGATCAATATGGCGGAGTCCTTGAAGTCTGTGGATTAAAGCGGATAAGATAAAAATGCAAAGAACATATTGTATCGGGTTCTGTGTTGATACCATATGTTATAAGAAAACTGCAGGTGTATAGAGTGATTGCAGGCAGAAAATATATAAATGAAATGACAGGAGGAAGAAAAGAATGACAGTTACAAATGATATTAAGTACATCGGTGTGAATGACCATGAGATCGATCTGTTTGAGGGACAGTATATTGTGCCAAATGGCATGGCATATAATTCTTATGTGATCATGGATGAGGAGATTGCCGTTATGGATACGGTGGATCAGAATTTTACAGATGAATGGTTTGCAAAGCTGGAAACGGAGCTTGCAGGCCGGACACCGGATTACATCGTAGTTCAGCATATGGAGCCGGATCATTCGGCGAATCTTGCAAATTTCATGGAGAAATATCCGACAGCAACAGTTGTTGCAACAGCGGCAGCATTTAACATGATGAAGAACTTCTTTGGAAAAGATTATGCTGATAGAAGAATGATGGTGAAAGAGGGAGATACCTTATCACTTGGAAAGCATGAGCTGACATTTGTCATGGCTCCGATGGTACACTGGCCGGAGGTTATGGTGACCTATGACAGCACAGATAAGGTATTATTCTCCGCGGACGGCTTCGGCAAATTCGGAGCCTTGGATGTAGAGGAGGACTGGGCATGTGAGGCTCGCCGTTACTACATCGGAATCGTAGGAAAGTTCGGTGCACAGGTTCAGGCATTGTTGAAGAAGGCAGCAGGACTGGATATCCAGATCATCTGTCCGCTTCATGGACCGGTTCTGACAGAGAATCTCGGATACTACATCGGTTTATATGATACATGGTCATCGTATGGAGTGGAAACAGATGGCGTAGTGATCGCTTACACATCTGTTTATGGACATACAAAAGAAGCAGCAGAGCTTCTTGCAAAGAAGCTGACCGAAAAGGGATGCCCGAAGGTTGCAGTCAATGATCTTGCCCGTTGTGATATGGCAGAGGCAGTAGAGGATGCGTTCCGTTATGGCAAACTGGTGCTTGCAACAACGACCTATAACGGTGACATTTTCCCATTTATGAGAGAGTTCATCAATCACCTGACAGAGCGTAATTTCCAGAACCGCACGATCGGTCTGATCGAGAATGGCGCATGGGCTCCAATGGCTGCAAAGGTTATGAAGGGTATGTTTGAAAACAGCAAGAATCTGACATTTACTGATACAACAGTTCAGATCAAGGCGGCATTAAATGACGCAAGCCTTGCACAGATCGATGCACTGGCAGATGAACTGTGTAAATAATCGATTCTTATATAGAAGTATTGTTCTACCACTATGATAAAGAGGTCGTACATATAAATGACAGAATGGAGAAGCTATGAGTCTGGTAAAAATCTGTGGAATCACAGAAGAACAGGAAGTTGAATATGTAAATGAAGCCGGCGTGGATTTTATGGGAATGGTGATGTTCTTTCCGAAAAGCAAGCGGAATATCACAGTAGAAAAAGCATCTTCCCTTATAAAAAAACTGAACCCTGCGGTCACATCCGTAGCGGTAACGGTAGAACCGACGCTCGATCAGATCCGGGAGATCGAAGTTGCCGGAATCCAGATGATCCAGATTCATGGGGATATCAGCGAGGAACTGCTGCAGGAGATCCATATTCCTGTTATCAAAGCATTTAATGTACATGATCTGTCTTCTTATGAGAAATATCATCAGGCTGATATAGTAAAAGGATATATCTTTGATGCACAGACACCGGGCAGTGGGAAGACCTTTGACTGGTCTGTACTTTCCGATATTCCACATGATGAGAAGTTTGCCCTTCTTGCCGGAGGTTTAAATCCTGACAATGTGGCAGAGGCATTTGCCGCAACTCATGTGGATGGTGCAGACACCAGCTCCGGTGTGGAGAACGATACCGGAATCGGCAAAGACCGGGAGAAGATCCTGAGATTTGTGGAGAATGTGAAGAATCAGTAGAAGATGTATTATTTCAGGCACTCTGTGGGCAGTGATACGTTTTTGAGCAGACATTGGTTATTTTCATTGACTGCTTGAAAGGTATCATGCTTATAGGGTGCTGTTTTATTGTGCGATTCGCAGCAATGCTTTTCGTACATCATCCAGATAATTTCTTCCGACCGTCTGGGTTTGTTTATTTGCAAGATAGATCGTGGAGCCGGATAATGAGGTGACATGATTTATATTGACAATGCAGGACTTGTGACACCGTATAAATGGTTTGGGCAGATGCTGTTCCATGTTTTTCAGCGAGGTTCGTTCTGTGTATAAGCCGGAAGCTGTTGTGATACAGCAGTCATGCCCCAACCTGCTTATGGAAATGATATCATTGAACGGAATCCGTGTGATGTTATTGTCCTTATGCAGGCAATAATAGTCTGAAGAATGCAGTGAAATATACTGATCCAGGCAACGTTCGATCGCTTCAGGTGAAACAGGTTTTAATAAATAGTTGATCGCCTGTGCCTGATATCCGTCAAAGACATATTCACGGAAGGCTGTAAGAAAAATAATATCTCCTTGATATCCGTTTTTCCTTAATTGTGTACAGATATCGATTCCATTTTTGATGTGATCATCGGCAGGTATATTCGTGTCGGCATTTTTCAGTTCAATATCGGAAAACAGCAAATTACAATCTTTCATAAATGCTGATCCTAAAATAGAAGTTTCATCGTGAAACCATTTGACAGAAACAGCATATTCCTTTTTCTCAGCCCAGTTATGTATAACTTCCGCTAATTGTTTATAATGTTTTGGAATGTCTTCCAGTACAGCGATATTTATATTCATCCGATTGGTTCATCCTTTCATTTAAGTGGCAATAATATCTGGATCATAAAGGTATCCGTCGTTGGTTGAATGTTAAAAATACCGTTATGATCGTTTACAATACTTTGGATTCTCGACAGCCCCAATCCATGTTCGGGTGTATCCTCTATGGTTTTCGTTGATAGGAAATGATTCTTCTTATCTATTCTGTAATATCCATTTGTCCGGTTGCTTATGGCGATGGAAAGCATATTCTGAAATGGTTTCATCGAAAAATCAATCGAGCGTTGTTCTGTTTCCGGAAGCTGTTCACATGCTTCGATGGCATTGTCAAATAAATTACCAAGTAAGGAACATAATTCAATATCTGATAGCGGAATGCTGTCCGGCAGAAATACCGAGTATTCAACCTGAATCTGTGCAGATTTACATTGGATCAGTTTATTTGTGAGGATGCTGTCTACCGTGGAGTTGCCGCTCGCAAGAATGTAGTGGTTGTTATTTACGGTTGTGGTCAGGTCCCGGATAAACGCCTCTGCTTCCGGATATGCATGATTTACCATCAGGGCGTGAAGGGTGTCCAGATGATTGCTGATGTCATGCTTCAGATAGCGAAGCTCTGATATGGAGCTGATGATCTGGTCGTATTGCTTACGCTCCATTTCTGATAGGAGCTGTTGCCTGGACAACTGGATATTTTTCTCACGTTCTATGCCGAGATGGTACAGGTATATTGTCAGGGAGACAAATAAGATCAAGATCAGGAAACAGATGGCAGACAGAAGATCTGCATAGGTTTCCGGGCTTTCGGTATGGATATTTACCTGACCGGCAACGATAAGATTTTCAATCACGATGCATAAGACTGACAACAGAACGAAGATTATTTTTTCTGTTCGTGAGAGCTTGAAGGCTCTGGATGAGAAACAGAGCAGAATGGATGTCAATACCGTAAGGGTCAGAAGATACAGGATCGTAACCGAGCTTTGTACTGCATGATCCGTCAGCATCCCATCGGCATCTGTGTGCAGCCATTCTACAGGGAATATGGTCGCTGTGAATTTGGAAGCAAGTTCTACTATGCAGAATATAACGACCCAGAACAGATTGCTGATCTGGAACGTAAAGAATATACAGGTATACAGGTAATGTAAGACCAATAGTATAGTCAGGGATTTGATGATAACGGGAGCCTGCATGACATCCAGTAATAAGGCACATTCTGCCAATACGAGAACCGACAGGATCTGTAACAGATAAGAATATTTCAAGTTTCGTCGGTTTAATTTTCCATTTGCAAGTATCAGAAAAAGAAATGATACCCAGATATTTATAATAAATTCTACAATATAGTCACTCAAAAATATCCCCTCGCATTCCCATATCGTTTGTGTTCATTTTCGATAAATCTACACTTCTACAATATTTATTGTAACATACCAGCCTTTGCTGTGAAGACTATAATTTCATTTCCGTATGTTGTTTGCATCCGGCAGGATGTTGTTTGCGCCGGCGTGCCTTGAACAGGGGAATGTGGATGGTATGATGATGAAAAATCATTTACTTGCAAGGGATGATCTTTCAGGTGTACGGGGTGAGAGGTGGCTGCAAAATCATTTACTTGCATGGTTATTTAGGAAGGAGGGCATATCTATGATATTCGGACATGTATTAAAGAAACACATAAGCATGAATCCTGTCATATCCGGGTTGTTATTGTCAGGCGTTGTCATATGTGTATATTGCATCAGTATCATGCTGGGGTTGGCAGTTGGACAGTATCAGTTGGCTACCTGCAGCAATACGGAAGCATCTCTGACGATAGATATAGACGAGAAAAACGGTATAAATATGGATGAGATGTCTGCATATCTGAACAGCATCTCAAAAAAAGGGATGGTAAATGTATTATATTTCACAAGGTTGGAAAGTAAAAAAATATTGGTAGGCTGGGATGGAACAAAAGGAAACAATTGGTTTCCGATCACTTCAGGAAATTTTTTTAACAAAGAGGAACAGGCAGCAGGTGAATATGTTGGTTTTGTATCTGATAATATGAAAAATGCAATAGCCGGAAGCGGAAGTTTTGAGGCAGGAGAGCATACATATGAAGTAATTGGTATGGGCTGGATCGTTCCATGGTCCTTCGCTTCAGCCAGATCATCACAGTCACAGATCGACATTTTAGGGGAAGAAGCCGGTGAGGAAATGCAATATATGTTGATCCCATATAAATGTTATAAAGAAGAATTTCAACCGGAACAGATACTGGCGCAATTCAATTATGCATCTTATGAGGATTTGCAGAAATATGCAGAAAAAATACAGGATATGTTTCCTTCGACGCAGGTATATTTGCCCGATAGCAATTCCGATGATATGCTGGAAGAAGGACGGACGCAATATGAAATACTGGCATTTCTTTTGTGTATGATCGCCGGGATAACAGTGATCAGACTCATGGCAGAGTGGATCACAACTTATAAAAAAGAGATCACCGTTTTGTGGTTGTGCGGGATGCCAAAAGTACGGTGCATGTTATTGATATATGGACACTGGCTTTTATATTATGGCGTTGGCAGTATCATTGCGATTATTCTGCAATATCTGACATTTCCATTACTTCAATATGTTTATGGAAATGCGTTCCCAATGCCTGACAGCCTGATATATATATTAGCTGTTATGTTTGGATTTTCGATATTATGTACGTTAAGACCAATGGGAAAAGTCGTTCGTTTATATACAAAGGGGGAGATCGTATGAATTTTCTTCGGATATGCAGGTATTTATATACAAAGAAGTTATTTGGGGAGATCGTTTTATTCATTCAGTTGATATGTATGTTAGAAATGTCGTTTGTTGTATTAAAACCGGTCGATTCATATTTAATGGAGAAAAAACAATTAAAGGCGGCATATGTATCAGACCTCGATTCTATGGTGCATTTTAGTAAAAATAATTTGATATATGAACAAGAGATGAAAGGAAATAGAGCTGCGGCACAGGAAACCTATAAACTTCTGCTGGAGGCAGACGATGTTGAAAAAGTGGATCGATGTGCATTTGAAAATGGTACTTATATAAAAACGGATGGGAAGAAATCAAATGCAAATCTGGTTATGTATTCAAGCGAAATGTTAGATATTATCAGATTAAATATAGAACCGGAAATTCAGGAAAATGTATCAGCAGGATGCATTCCTATATTGGTTAGCAGTTCAATGGCAGAGGAATTACCGGTTGGAACAAGGACAGAAATCAGTCTTGCTTTTGATGATACAATAAAAATATCATGTGAAGTAGCAGGCATCTTGCAGAGAGACAGTGCAGTTCCGGTGGTTTTTAGTTACGGAGATACCATGGAATTGGGGAATATGGCAATTCTGCCAGAGGCTTTGTCAGAATACAAATTTGTTGTATTTGCTAAGGATATGGATGAATTGTTTGACCAACTGACAAATGTTAATTTTCTGATAGAACCGAAAAACAACATATCTGGGGAAAAGCTGGCAGTTTCCTTACAAGATAGAATGAAAAACTATGGAACGGTCAATACATATAAGACAATAGCGACAGGGGCGTTAAAAAATAGGTTGGAAGAAAATGCGTGGCATATTCTGGCATTTGCTATGTTAACATTAATTGCAGTGTTTGGATATGGAGGGTATCTGTATCTTATGATTGCACAGAAGAAAAATGAGTTTGCAGTATTTTATATATTAGGAATGACAAGAAAGAAGATGATAGCGGTTATTTTCTCATCCGGTGCAATTTTGCTGGCTGTGTCATTTGGAATAGCGGCACTTTTATATCCATGGTTTACAAAAACGGTATTAAAAATACAGGAGAGTTACGGATACACAGGGATATTTAGTTATGGATTTTCAGCAGGTGTGCTTTTGTTCATTCTGCTATTGAGCATATGGATGGGATTCCGGCGAACCGGAAAACAGGCAGAGATCGAATTATTAAAGGGTGGTGACTGATATGATCGAATTAGAAAAGATTGAAAAAATATATAATGCAGGAAAAGCAACCGAGACGCATGCATTAAAGGATATTAATCTGAGAATAGAAGAGGGGGATATGGTTGCCATTACTGGACCCTCCGGTTCCGGGAAATCAACTCTGCTGCATATTATTGCAGGAATTGATTCGCCGAGTTCCGGGGAATATCGTTTTTGTGGAAAACTGGTTTCTGATATGTCTGATAAAGAAAGATGCAGAATACGCAATCAAAAGATAGGGATGATCATGCAGGATTTTGGACTCCTTGGAAACGATACAGTTCTGCGGAATGTATGTCTGCCCGAAGTGATCGGAGGACGATATAATCGTAAATTTGAAAATAAAGCAAAGGAAATATTGTCGGCTGTTGGGCTTTCGGGGTTAGAGCAAAAAAAGACAAATCAGTTATCGGGCGGACAAAGACAGCGGGTTGCGATCGCCAGAGCATTGGCAATGGATGCAAAAATAATCATTGCAGATGAACCAACGGGAGCGTTAGATTCTGAAAATACCGATAGTCTTATGGATTTATTGTTGGAACTAAACAGACAGGGGATAACGATCATTATCGTATCGCATGATCCAAAGGTTGCGATGCGGTGTCCGATCCGGTACAGGATAGAGGATGGAAGAATTGAACGAACGAAAATATATTAACATTACACAATTGTTGTGTATAAATAATATTATAAGGAGGGATAATACTGGGTGAAAAGATCGGATTTAATTAGACAACTTGAGGCAATAAGGATGAGAAATGTATATCCATGGAGGATGATAAAGAGGATATTCCTGATCCATCCAGAATAACAGAGTTAGATATTAGCAGTGGAACATTTGCTGAAGAAGGTGAGACCATTGTTTCTTTTGTGGATGTTGATTCGGCAGAATATAGACGAAAAATTGATACAAGAACTGTTAGAAGAAATGTAGCGCTTCCAAGCTGGTTAAATTATGAAGCGGAGCGGGCAGGCGTAAATGTATCAAGGATTTTGCAGGAAGCATTAATAAGTACATTACATTTAAAAAGAAAAATTTAAATTATTTCAATAAAAGGACTATAACTATGAACTGTGTATTATTCAGAGCAGTTATAGCCTTTTTGTATTATGAAGCGGGTTATTTTGCGCACTGTATATAATTTGAGCAAAAAATACTTTGCGTACTGTATATAGTTTCAGAAATTTACTTCAACACCGTTTCCGTTTTGGGCAGAAGAAGTGACGGTTGCATTTTTGATCGTAACAGTTGCACCATCCACCCGGAGAGCATTCTCATCATCGCCGGTAGAGTTATAAGATTCATTGCTGTAGGTTTCGTCGGAATCAATCGTATTTGCGCTGTCACCTTGAGTTATTTCGCCTGAACTGCCAAATCCGCCGCCGGGCTGACCTGCGTTGTCACCATCCGGCTTATCAGGAGGAGTGCCATTGGAATCTTCCGGTGCATTGTCGTCGTCCGGTTTTTTCGGTGGAGTACCATTCGAATCGGATGGAGCGTTCTGGTCTCCAGACTGACCGGAAGAAGCGTCAGATGCTGTTGAACTATCATCCGTGGATGCAACAGCTTCTGTTGTTAAAAATTCGCTTACCTGTATGCGCGGTTATAAAACAATCCGTTTCTTGTGTTGAAATACAAAAATGGAAGGATACATTACTAT
>OGXJ01002670.1_pt1 | contig 11505 bp, 9 predicted proteins | sample 1576231 | NCBI WGS metagenome assembly OGXJ01 (sample SAMEA3541539, study PRJEB24748) | human gut metagenome | biome: human gut; feature: human-associated habitat; material: faeces | place: China | collected 2012
CAATGTTCCAGTGTTTCCGGGCTTCCCCAGTCGGTAGTGGGAACAGCGTCAAAGAGGGGCTTGCCGTCCTCTCCCATAATGCGGTTCCCGTCCTCGTCCAGACGGTAGCGGCGGCGCTGCTTGCACCCCCATTTGCCGTCTGGCTCAATGGGCCGGATGGGGCAGAGAACATGAAAGTGCGGGTTAGGAATACCGCCGTCCTCCTTGTCCGGCTGGTGGATGGCAAAGTCGGCAATCATGCCCCGGCCCACAAGCTGCTCCGAAACAAATTGCCTTGCAAGAGCGATGTTTTCCTCCAATGAAAACTCGTTCTGCAAGGCAATGTCAAAGCTATATGCAAGCTGGGCTTTCTTGCCGCGCTCGGCCTTCTCCACGGCGTTCCAGAGGGTGGCGCGGTCTTGGTACTGGTTGGGGGCCTGGGGCGGCAGGAGAATGTCTGTGCAGACCACGCCGCCCTTGTGGGTGTAGTCGCTGACCTCGCCATAGTATTCGCTATACAATTTCTCCCCGGCTCGGTAGGCGGCGGACGTGACAACAGACTGTCCCGCGCTCCGTTTGACCTGGGTAACGTGGAGATGGAACAGGGCCAATTATCCGCTTTCCTGCTGGTCAGTGGCTTGGCTCACCAGGGCGGCAACTTCCGGCAGGGAAAAGACCTTTTCCATCAAAAGAAAAAAGGCCCTTTCGCTCATGCCGCGCACCTCCGGGGCGATACTCTCCACCGCTCCGCCACGGGTGATAAGTCGGTGGTTTCGCTTCTTCCTTTCGCCTTGGGTGTAGTAGCGGATGCGGTTCTCATACCGCTGGCCTCTGTGCTGGTACTGCTCCAACTTAGCGGTGGCCTCAGCATACTCTTTCTCTAATTCTTCGCGTGACTTGTCCATCGTGTTTGACCTCCTTCTTGGCAAAACAAAAGACCGTCTACCTGCTGTGTCGGGTAAACGGTCAAGGGTAACGGTATTCGGTTTTAGCCTCGCTGGAAAGGTGCAGACGCAGAGCGGATGTACCTTTCCAGCGAGGGCGCAGGGATAGCCGCAAAGCGGCGCAAGGGGCGCAGCCCCTTGTACGGAGCGGAGCGACGCAAACGGCCCGGACTTTCGGAAGTCCGGGCCGTAGCCTCGCAGAGCGCACGATACATGGTCGCAGACCATGTATAGAAGTGCGCCCTTTGTTCCAAAGGGATTTTATAAGTCCATCATTGATGGGAGAATTTTGTTGAACATATGGCGCACCTTATCAATCCGGGTGTTTGGGCGGCGTGGCTGAAAAACTGGTTCGCCGCTGGCGATTTGATACCCCTTCAATTCTGTTAAACAAACGCTTCTCCCGTTTGTATAAAAGGTGAGGTCATTGCGGTACTCTTGCACACAGCGGGCAGGGATTTCGCCAGTAAAAATCACCTCGCTGTTTTTAACCTGGGTCGTTTCAATACTCGCGCAATATTTTGGTGCGTCATGATAAGCTCTGGAGAGATATTCCTGCGGCGCATAGAGTGTAAAAGAAAGATATGGTTCCAATAGCTGCGTCCCCGCCTTTTTCAACACCTGCTCCAATACAATAGGTGCCAATGACCGAAAGTCTGCGGGAGTGCTGACCGGACTATAATAAAGCCCATACTCAAAACAGATTTTACAGTCCGTTACCTTCCATCCATACACGCCTTGTTCCAGACCGTAGCGGATACCATCCAATACAGCGTTTTGAAAACTCTGATTCAAGTATCCAACGGAAACTTTGCTCTCATACTGCACTCCGGTGCCAAGGGGGAGAGGGGTGACGGACAGCCCGATGGACGCCCAGAATGGATTGGGCGGCACTTCGATATGAATGGTGTGACTTACCGCTTTCAATGGCCTCTCCATATAGATGACGGTAGGTTCTTTTGCAGTTGTGTTGAGCTGATATTTTTCCACCAGAAGATCAGAGATAATTTCCAATTGTACCCGGCCCAAAAAGGAGAGAATGATCTCATGGGTCACAGCGTCTACTTCATAGCGCAGAAGCGGGTCGGTATCCGCAATTTCTGTCAAGGCGTTTAACAAGCGTTCCCTCTGTTCTGGTTTCTCTGGTGCAATTGTTGTCCGCAGCAAAGGGAGAGGATTGTCGCTCCACGTTTCACGGGGCAGCAGCAGTTTGTTTCCCAGCACATCATTCAGCCGCAAACTGTCGCAGGGTACAATGACGATCTCGCCCGCATGGGCAATCTCTGTTCGGACAATCTCACCCTTTGAGGGGATACGCATTTCCGTAATTTTCAGTTTTTCTTTCCCTGCCAAGGCTACGGAATCCCGCAAATGAAGCGTACCGCTATACAACCGCAGATAGGCAAGGCGTTGGCTCTGGTTTGCGTACTCAACTTTGAACACAGTTCCGCACAATTCAGAGCTGTTCTGCCCGGTGGGTGATTGGAATGTATCTGTGACCGCTTCAATGAGTTGTCGGATTCCCAAGTTTACCTTGGCACTGCCATGATAGACCGGAAACAGAGAGACGCTTTGGATTCTCCTGTTTTCCTCCCGCAGAAGTTCTTCTTTGTCCATTGGTTCTCCGGCAATATATTTCTCCAACAATTCATCACAGTCCGCAATCACGGTATCCCAATTCTCCAGCCCCATGTTTTCCATGATGGATATATCCGGGGAAAGCTGCACGTTCTGCTTAATAATCATATTTGCGGAGAGCTTATCTCGGATAGACTGATACACACCTGGCAGGTCAATCCCGTCCTGGTCGATTTTGTTAATAAAGATAACAGTTGGGATTTTCATTACTTGCAGAGCATGAAACAGAATACGGGTCTGCGCCTGAACGCCGTCTTTTGCAGAAACAACCAAAATCGCTCCGTCAAGAATGGCAAGGGAGCGATAGACCTCCGCTAAGAAATCCATATGCCCAGGAGTATCCACAATGTTGACCTTACAATCGTGCCACTGAAAGGAAGTGACCGCCGTTTGAATGGTGATTCCACGCTGCCGCTCTAAAAACATGGTGTCCGTTCTCGTTGTTCCCTGATCCACACTGCCGGGCGCCTCGATTGCTCCGCTGGTATATAACAGGCTCTCCGTCAAGGTCGTCTTACCTGCGTCTACATGAGCAAGAATGCCAATATTGATGATTTTCATATGATTGTCCTCCATACAAGGCCCAGAAGGGCGCAAAAATCCCCAGCGACAAATACTTTTACCGCTGGGGATGATAGGTAGGACACACATGAAAACTGCGGCCAAGGCTGGCCGTTGTCTATCACGATATGAAATGAAAAGGCAAAAGTATTCTTAAATTGGGTACAAAAACCAAGCCCTCTCCTTGAGGACGTTTGTCTTTGTTCCCATTATCAAATTTTATTTAAGAATACCTTGCCGCATATTGATAAACTCCTTTGCTTGGATTTTTATAGTATAGCATATCAAATTCCCAAAAGCAACCCTGTTAAGATAAATTTTTTCTGTCACTGCACCTCCATATCTCTCTCGTGTATACGCCATACGCAACTCTTTTCAAAAAAGAAGTGGACGCGCTGGCAAAGCTGTGGTAGAATGAAACGAAAGAAGGTGAGGATGGTGGAGCTCAAAACGACAATCGCCCAGGGACTGCACGTCACAGATGACAGCGCGGGTTATGATGCCGCCTGTAAGCGTGTCCTGTCTGAAAAGGCAATCCTGGCGCGGATTATGAAGTCCTGCCTGGAAGAATACAAGGATTGCGATGTCAATGATATTGCCGAGAAGTACATTGAGGGCCAACCCCAGGTGTCCGCCGTCCCGGTGCTGCCGGACGAGGGTGGCACAGTCATCAGCGGCATGGACACCGAGGACAAATCGGTGCGCGAGGGGACAGTCACCTATGACATTCGCTTCCGCGCCATCGTTCCCGACTCCGAGGAACAAATTGCCCTCATCATCAACGTGGAGGCCCAGAACGATTTTTACCCCGGCTATCCGCTGATAAAGCGTGGCATATACTACTGTTGCCGCATGATTTCTTCCCAGTACGGCAGGGAGTTCACTGGCTCCCATTATGAGAAAATCAAGAAGGTCTACTCCATCTGGATTTGCATGAAACCGCCGCAGTATCGAGAGAACACCATTACCCGGTATCGGCTGGTGGAAGAATATCTGGTCGGCGAGGGCAAAGAACCCATCAGGAATTATGATTTGCTGTCCATCATCATGCTGTGCCTTGGCGGGCCGGATGGGTCAAATTATGACGGCGTATTGCGGATGCTGGATGTGCTTCTCTCCAACGAAACCAGCGAGGCGGAAAAGCGGAAAATTTTGCAGGACGATTACGACATTCAAATGACGCAGACAATGGAAAGGGAGGTGTCGGTCATGTGTAATTTGAGCAAGGGCGTTGAGGAAAAAGGCGTTGCTAAAGGTATCTTGTCCTCTATCAAAAACCTCATGGAAACGATGGGGCTGACCATTGAACAGGCTATGGCGGCGCTGAAAGTCCCGGAGGGCGAACGTCAGAAATATATGGATTTGCTGGAACGGCAGTAATGACAAAAACGCCACGGACTATCGTTGTCCCTGGCGTTTTCTGTATCTACGTTAGCTGACTTGAGCAGCTTCGGCTTCTGCCTGTTTCTTCCTGTGGTAGTTCTCCCGCCTCGCGGCAAGCATACGTTCATACCGGGCCTGGGCTTCGGGATCTCCGGCGGCAGCGTCCGCATACATTTTCTGACGGGACTTCTTTACCGCTTCTGACTGTTGCGCTCTCTGCTGCGCCAACTCTGCCGCCGCTACCGGGTCGGTTTCGGCGCGGGCTTTCAAATCCTGCAAAGCCGCCTTTTTCCGATTGCGATGGGCTTCCAGCCGTTCCGCTTCTTCTAGGGTGAGAGGCAAACCTGCCTCGGCACATCTGGCAAGTTCTTTCAACGTCCGCTGTTGGGGCTTCGGGGGCTGTGCGGACTTCTGCCTGTCACGCCACGCTTTGTGCTGCTCGGCTTTCTTCTGGCGGTGCGCCGCAAGCCGCTCCGCTTCCTCCGGGGTGAGATCGGCTCCATCCAGCTTGGCGAGTTCCTTCAGTGAGCGTTTGCGAGGCTTCTCTGGCTGACTGGCCTTTTTCTTGTCGCGTTGCTTCTGCTGATAGGCCCGATTGCGCTCTAACCGCCGTTCTTCCTCCGCCTGTTCCTCCGGGGTCAACAGGCCCGCCCGCTTCCTCGCGGTAAACTCCCGGCGCTCCTGCTTGTACCTCTCATACCGAACCTGGGCAAGCACCTGGGAGCGTTCCTCTTTCTCTGCCTGTTCCTCCTGCTGGCGGCGTTCTTCCTCCTGCTCCATCGGGGTCACAATGTCGGCGGGAACCTCAAACGCGCCAATGAAATTGAAATAGAAATCTAACCGCTGACGGCGCTGCTTTCCCCGTCCGTTGCCCTCATGGACAACGATTTTCTCGATAAACTCATTGAGAATGGGCGTAGTCAGTTCCGAAAAATCGGTGTACCGCTTGGCAAGGTCGATAAACTCCGTCATTCTCACCCGGTCGGCGTTCCAGTTGTCCAGCAAGCCCTGCCACTCCGTCATGGAGGCTTCCAGCGCGGCCTGTTCCTCGTCATACTCGGCAAGGAGACGGCTGAAATGCTTATCCGGCAGCTTGCCCGTGGCGTTGGCCTCGTACAGCTTCTTCACCAGTCCGTCCAGTTCGGCGTGGCGCTTCTTCGCCTGGACAATCTGTTTCCGGCAATCCTTGACTGCTTCCTCCTGGCGCAGACTGGATGCCTTTCGAACCCGCTGAACAAACTCCTGCTCGTTGTTGCGGACATACCAGCTTATCCGCTGGATGGCGGAGAGGATCGCCGCTTCCAGCTTTTGCGTGGCAACATAGTGAATGGTGCAATCCTCCATAGGTGCCCGGTATCTGGAACAGGTGAAAGCATCGTCAATGTACTTGCCTTGGACAAGACTGTTGTGGTGGGTCAGCTTTGCGCCGCAGTCGGCACAGTAGAGCAGTCCGGTTAAACGGTTAGGGGCATTACTCCGCTTGGGTGTCCGGCGCTTGGTTTCCCGCAAACGCTGAACATTGTGCCACGTTTCTTCGTCAATGATGGCGGGGACGGCTCCCTCAAATACAAATTGTTCCTCTGGCATTGTCCTGCGGGTGCTTTTAGTCTTGTAGTTCTCACAGACAGTCTTGCCCAGCACCTTGCGCCCCAGGTACTCCGGCCTTTTAAGAATATAACCCAGGGTGGTGGCAGACCATGCGTAGGGGTCGCGGTAGCTGTTGGCTCGAACAGGACAGCCGATACGCTTCCAGTGTTCGGAAGGGATGGGGATTTGCTCGGCCCGCAGCGTTCGGGCGATGCCGTTGACGCTCTGACCGTCCATGACCATCTGAAAGATGCGGCGCACAACGGCGGCAGCTTCCTCGTCGATCACCCACTCGCCCTTTTCTTCTTTTGAGGCGAGATAGCCATAGGGGACGGCCCCCGAACAGCGCAGGCCCTTTTCCATTCTGGACTTGAAAACGGTCTTGATTTTGCGGCTGGTGTCAGCAACGTACCACTCATTTATCACATCCCGGAAGATGGACATAATATCAAATCCATTGGCGGTGTCCAGGTTGTCATTGGCGGCGATAAAGCGGACGTTGTACTCGTCAAAGGTGCGTTTGAGCAAGCCGACCTCCACCACGTCACGGCCTATTCTGCTCTGGTCTTTGACAATGACGGTAGCCACATTTCCGGCCCGTATCTCGTCCACCATAGCGTCCAGGCCGGGCCGCTTGAAGGTCGTTCCCCGCACCCCGTCATCGGTGAAGTGGCGGACATTAGTGAAGCCATTTTTTCGGGCGTAGTCCTCCAGGATGCGCTTTTGATTTTCTACGGACACGCTCTCGTCAGACCGCCCATCGTCGTGAGATAACCTTTCGTACAATGCTGTGATTTTACCCTTTTGCTCCTGCTTCCTCATGTGTGTAACCTCCTGTTTTGTATTTTCACGACCTTTCTATCCTTATTATAGTGACCCTTTCGGGTCAGTGACCACATAGGAGCTGTGGCATTGCAGGAGATTCGGTTTCAGCCAAAAGCGCGTCTTACCGCTGCCAGAGCCACCGACTACCAACACATTTTTGTTTCGGGCGTTCTTGGGGTCAGGTGGGCGATTGCTCATCATCAGACGTTCCGTTTTTGACAGGATGATGTTATCGGCAAACTTGGGAGCCTGAAAAGGCTCAATATCCTTGGCGGTGCCCCATCGTGCAGAGCCGTACTCCATTCCATGACGGTACTTCTTTGCATTTTTGCTCCGCAAATATACGGCGAGCCGTAACCCTGCGCCGCAGGAAAAGCCAATAAGCAAATCCAGCGGATGCAGACTGGGCAGAGGGTTTGCAAAGGCCAGCGGAATAGTTCCCATCATCGCCATAATTTTATCGCCCAGTTCTTTGCCCTCGGCCAGCCGCCATGCTTCACCGAAGTTTGTTGCCACCAGTCCAAGCAGGATATAGGGAAGATGCAGCGCAAGCAGCTTCGTCAGCTTTTTTGTTGTCACAGCCCACGCTCCTGTTCCTTACGGCGCACCTTGCCGGGAAGTTCTGCTGCGGCTTGCACCAGCTCATGCAGCTTTTCCAGTACAGAGGGTCGCTTGGCTTTACTCAGAAGGGATGCGGAATATTCTTTGAAAGCCGCATTAAATGCCTCCACATCTGGGGCTTTGAAAAAGACCAGATACCGGGGCGGCATTTCAGAGTTGTCCTTGCGAATAGCATAGTCAATGCCATATTTTTTTGCATACCGTTCAAACCCACGGATATTTGTTTTGTCGATTTCCACACTGGAAACACCCCGATTCTGCCGCAGGAGCATTCGGACGCTCTGTTTGCCGCCAGCCATCTTCGCTTGCTGTTGTTGAATGGCAGCTTTTCCGGCATTAAGAATTGTCCGGGCGGTCAACTTTGTAGTAGACACCACGATGTTGAATGTTTTCTGCTCGACTTCTTCCTGCATTTTACCACCTCCCGTGCAGAAGTTTAGATTTAACGGTCATGTTCCGCTGGGGGCTTGATCACGACTTTATTCTCGGCAGACTTCACAGCATCGTCCGGGACAGGAATCACCAACAGGCGATTTCCCAATTTCAAAAAAGTTTCCGGCTGGTGAAATTGCTTCTCATACTTCTGTGCCAACTCCGGGGAAAGTGATGCAAAATCCTCCTCGCCCAGCCCCACCACCAGAAAAGTCCCGGCAACGGCATCGTACATCTGCCCGTTCTCATCCCGCAGGGCACGGTTCAGGGGTAGTCCCATGAGCTTACCCTCGTCATTGCAGATGATGGCCACCGGGTCTGCAAAGGGGTAAACATCGTTGATGTTGCCCGGCACACCGTCAATAATCACCAGCGGATTGTTTTCCGACAAGGTGGTGATACCGCGTACGCGGATGGTGGATCCCTGTGTGGGGTCGCCGTTGCTGCGGGTTATCTGTACACCGGCCATCTGTCCTTGCAGTTGGCTGGAGAGTTGCGGCGAACTTTTCTGTTTCAGCTTTTCACCGCCCAATGAGGAGGTCGAACCTGTCAGGTCGATTTTGCGGGCGGTACCATAACCAATCACCACCACTTCTTCCAGCATTTCGGTGTCTTCTTGCAAGCGGGCTGATATGCGAGGGCTGTTTCCTACTTTCAACTGTTGCGAAACGTATCCCATATAGCTGATTTTCAATACATCTTGTGCCGAAGCCGCGAGCTGGAAATTTCCGTCGATATCGGTAATCGCTCCTTCTTGTGAGCCTTTTATCATCACACTAGCTCCAATCAGCGGCTCCCCTTTCACATCGGTGACGGTTCCCATAACGGTGCGCCTCTCCTTCTTGCTGCTTCCTTTATCCGCATTCAAGATGATGCGGCTCTTCTCAAAAGTATAGGTGATTCCCTTGGGGGTGAGGACTTTCTTTAAGATAACGTCCAAAGCGGTCTTCTTTATCTCTATCGAAATCCGTTGCGTCAAGTCCAAATTACTATAAACAAAGGTATAGTCGGTTTTATTTTCAACGGCGGTAAAGAAGTTTTTTAGCGTGGCATCTTTTAGCTCCAAATCAATTCGAGGATAGGTCTGGGCAAATAAAACAGTTGATACCAGTAAGAAAAATGAGACAAAGACCATTCTTCTTATTCTTTTCTTTTGCATGAATATTAGATTATAATTGATAAAAATGTAACTTTGCCAAAAATATAATAATCCTTCCTTTTTATTCAAGACTGGCATTTTGGATAAAAAGTTTATGTGGACATTGTGTTTCCAAGCATGAGGGGATGGCGGTCTCCTCGTGCTTTTTTAGTTCGCTTATTTATATCTGATGTTTACCTCCTCTCCGTTTATGTGGTAAGTGATAGGACTTACCTTGTTGATTATTTCGAGTATTTCTCTCAGCGATTCCGTCTTCAGGGTAAATCCATAAGAGGTCTCCGGATTCGGATTCTCTACATGAATATCTACGCCATACCAGCGTTCCAGTTTCTTAAAGACTTTATTCGCCGGGACGTTCTCAAATTTCAAAGTGTTCCGTGTCCATAGGCTTTCCATCTCAGCGTCACAGGACTCTATTCCCCATGTCAGATCTGTCTTGCTGACGGAAGCTAGTTCATTGGGAGCCATCATTGTCAGCGTTTGTCCTGTGGCGTGGTTGGCTAACGAAACTTTACCCCTTACCAAGGTTACGGACATAGTTGGCTCGTCTTTGTAGGACGACACGTTGAAGGCTGTTCCGTGAACTACCACATCCACCTTGCCGGTCTGTACGGTAAAGGTGTTTTCCTTATCGGGAGCAACATCGAAGAATGCCTCTCCTTCCAGTTGTAATGTCCTGTTCTTTTTGCTGAATCCGGAGTTGTAGCTGAGTCTTGAATCGGAGTTCAGACACACTTGGCTGCCATCGGGCAAAGTGATTCGTGTCTTTTGTCCTTTTTCGGTGAAAACCGTAAATGTAGCATCGGCTCCAGGATATACCGAAGAAAAATAGAGGTAGGAACTTAAGCAGAACAGGACAGGAATTGCAATCGCTGCTACTTTCCACCAGCCCGATGCGTTCCACCACTCTGCCGCTTTCCGCTGGCGGGCAGGCGAATTCTGATGGGTCGGAGTCATCTGATGGGCCGGTGAAAGATGCAAATTCAACTTGTGTCTGATCTGTTCTTTTACGCTGATGTCCATTGCCTCAGGCTCGGACTCTTCCCACAGTGCCTCCAATGCGGTGTCAATGGATTCATCATCCGATGTCTCGACTTCCCGTTTCAGTTCCGTGTATTCATCCGGAGTAATCCGCCAATGAATCAGGTTCCGAAGCAAATGTTTTAAAGAGGGTTGTTTCATAACATTTCCGTTTATTGGGTACTTCACTAACATATACGCAAGTGACGCGATTTAGTCCCGATAAATCTTTTATGTTATGAAACATATTTAGGATGACGTGTGTTGCTAGTCGTCTACTGGAACGGGAAGAATAGGAAGATAAAATAAAAGGATAGCTCACTTTTCATCACTTTCAAAGCCAATGTCAGCTGGTTCTTGACTGTTTTTTCGGAGAGTTGAAGCATCGTGGCTATCTCTGTAATGGAGTGCCCTTTTTCGCGGCTCAACTCGAAAATCTCCTTTTGCTTTGGTGACAACTTTGCTTTCGCCTTTGATAGCTTTTCTTTGAATTCGTCAAAATTGATGTTTCTCTCGATGTCGTTTTCCGAGTAGTTCTGAAAGTCCTCACTGCAAACGAAATCATCGAAGGCTACGTTGTTCACTTGCCTACGTACGGAATCGATGATTCGGTTGCGGGCGATGGTGTATAAGTAAGTTTTGAACGAAAGCTCTAAGTCTATTCTTTCCCGCATCTGCCATATTTTCAGGAATGTGTCTTGAAGGACGTCTTGTGCTTCGGTGGGCGATTTGGTGAGACCTAAAATGAACCAGTATAGCATATCCGCATAAATGCTATAAAGGGCATTGAAGTCTTCGTACGAACCCGATTTCAACCCCCTTATTAACTTTGTATGGATATTTTCACTCATTTCGATAGTTAGGAGAACAAAAGTCTCGCAAATATACAAACTGCAAAACAACTAGTTTCATTTCTACCAAATATTTTATTCTCCATTTGACTTTGTTAACACAATACAAACTGTGTTTTTTCTCACAATATGCATTGTTGCAAATGGTCTTCTTTCACTACGCTTGCAGCATATCTCCATTTTCTGTATTCGCTTTCTTTTTCCGGTAATTTCGGTAGTAAAGAATGAGAACCGCACTTGCCGCTCCACTTCCGGCAAGTAACAATAGTGTATTCCCTTTTTTGCTCCGTTTATCTGCTTTATTTCGGCTTTGTGTGGTTTCACAGTCCTCCGTATATTCCGCGGTCTGCCGGCTATCGATGGTCTCGGTATCTGCATTCAGACTGTCATGCTTCCTGCTCAGAGAAGATACATATTGTTTTTTTCTGTGGATAACGGTGGTTTGCTGTATATAATCCTCTTTAAAGTTGTTATGCCGGAACGATGAAGAGTCCGAATCCTCCTT
>OGXJ01002677.1_pt1 | contig 11483 bp, 6 predicted proteins | sample 1576231 | NCBI WGS metagenome assembly OGXJ01 (sample SAMEA3541539, study PRJEB24748) | human gut metagenome | biome: human gut; feature: human-associated habitat; material: faeces | place: China | collected 2012
CCGCGCGGCATTTGCGGATATGCTCGCGCAGCAGGTCGGGGGTCATCGAGCCGGAGCCGATCAGCCCCAGTCCGCCTGCTTCGCTCACGGCTGCGGCCAGCCGCCAGCCGCTGCACCAGATCATGCCACCCGCGACGATGGGGTAGCGTATGCCGAACAGCGAAGTGATTCTGTTTTCCATGGTTTCAGGTATTTGTCGTCCTGCAAAAATAGGCAAATTATCGGGAGTGCAAGCTGCCTGCCACGGGAAATAACGGCCGTATTCCTTGGCCGGGGCTGAAAATTTTGCCACCTTTGCCCTGCGTTTTACGAATAACCGCTCACAACCATGATATATACGGAAGATACCCGGATCGCGGCGCTGGCCGTGCATATCGTCGGGAACAAGGCCAAGGACGAGCCCCTGCTCGTCTCCCCCGCATTGTCCGGGCAGGTCGGCGACACGGGCCTGATGCAGACCCTGACCGCCTATTTCGCCGGAGGTTTCAAATCCGAGGAATACTACAACCTCCACCACGAAACCGACCTGGCCTGCAACGAAGTCTATAATTTCGTCTGCAAGGTGTTCGACGACCGGGAGACGTTCTACGACAACTCCGTGAACCTTGCCCGGCACCTTTACGAGGCGGGGACCCACCCGCAGATCAAGGGTGGCGAATTTTACGTCGCCTATTTCACCGGCTGCCGCTTCGGGGGCGAGGCGGTCGATGCCGTCGGGCTTTTCAAGTCCGAGACCCGCGGTACGTTCCTCGATGTCGGGGAGCAGGACGGGCAGCTGCATATCTTCTCCTGCCAGGGGATCGACGTCAACAAACTGGACAAGGGGTGCCTCGTGTTCGATACCGAGCGCGAAGAAGGCTTCGCCGTCTGCGTCGTGGACAACACCAACCGGGCGGAAGCGCGTTACTGGATCGACGATTTCCTGCATGTCCGCCCGCGGCAGGACAACTATCACAACACGCACAACATCCTGGCCATGTGCAAGAAATACGTGACCAGGCACCTTCCCGCGGAGTTCGACGTGTCGAAGGCCGACCAGGCCGAGATGCTCAACGAGACGATGAAATACTTCAGGGAGCAGGACAGTTTTTCGCTCGACGACTTTTCCGAAAAGGTGATCCGCCAGCCCGAGGTCATGGAGAGCTTCACACGCTACAAACAGGAGTACGAGCAGGATCGCGAGATCCGTATCGAGGATGAGTTCGCCATTTCCGATTCCGCCGTCCGAAAACAGGCGCGCGCCTATAAGAGCGTCATCAAGCTCGACCGCAATTTCCATATCTATGTCCACGGCAACCGCAACCTGCTGGAGCAGGGCGAGGACGAAAAGGGCAAGTTCTACAAGGTCTATTACCAGGAGGAGGAATAACCTCCTTTCCCGGGCGGGATTGCCGTGCCGGCAAGGCGGACTGCAAGGTGCAGCCCGCTTTTTTTGTGTGTTGTGCCGGATAACCGGATTTTGAATCCCCGCCACAGGGAGCAAATAGTCGCTTATTGTGTATATTTGTATATGAAGTGGGGATTCCGAAAGGTACGGCAGGTTGCTGCGTTATCTCGCACGGCCTGTTTTTATGATCCATTATAACCGGGTGAAGGCCGGGTCATCGTTTGCAGGATATTCCGGAACGATGCGATTATAGTGCATTCGGGCTGAAATCGGCGGATTATCCGTCCCAGGACTTCAGCGGAAGCGGTATCATCCTGCCAACTACTTATTTGTAGTTATAAATCAGGGTATAAATGCGGTAATTTGCACTATGAAAAGGCAGCGACGAAATGACTTTTTTGTCGGGCAGGTTGCTGACAGGCTGGCGAAGGCCAGACGAAGGCGTGACCTGACTCAGGAAGTCGTGCGTTTCGATACCGGGCTGAATGTCGGCCGGATCGAAGCCGGATGTTCCGATATCACGCTGTCGACCTTGGCTGACCTTTGTGATTATTATGATATTTCACCCGGGGAGTTGTTTCAGGACATAGTGACGCACTCATCCTGAAGAGGGAACCGGCCATGCGGCCGGTTCCCTCGTTTTATACCCTCATGTCCCGAGGGTTTTCTCGAATGCCAGCCGTTCGCCGCTCCGGTAGCGTACCTTTCCGCAATAGACGAACCCCAGCCGCCCGAGCATACGCAGCATGTAACGGTTGTCGAAATTGGTGTCGACGCGCATACTGCCCGTGCCGCGCCCGCACGCCATCGCTTCGACGCGCCGCATGAACTCCGTCGCCACCCCGCGGCCTTTCTCGCCGTCGGCCACCGCCATGCGGTGCAGTACGACATAGTCCCCGTCGGTGAGCCAGGCCCCTTCGATGGCGTCGTAGGCCGGTTCCCCGTCGAATACCACCGCGCCGTAGGCGACGACGTTACCCTGGGCTTGGGCTGCGGCCGCTTTTGCTGCCTGCGTCTCCTGTGTCTCCCGCATCTCCTGCGTCTCCCGCATCTCCAGTGCCTCCCGCGTCTCCAGTGCCTCCTGCGTCTCCTGCATCTCCCGCGCTTTGCGTGTTTCTTCCGCCTCTTCCGTCGTCGCTGCCGTTTCGTCGGCGCCGGATCCCGTTGCGCCGGCCTCCCCCGTGTCCGTTATTTTCCGCGCGGCAGCCGTTTCCGGACGGAAACCCGCAGCTCCCGTGCCGTCGCTTCCCCGCGCTTCGGGGCTCTTTTCCGCCTCCGGTTTCTCGAAGACCCATCCGTAGCCGCAAGCGATGTCGTGTCCGATATCGGCCGCTGCCGGATAGCCGTCCTGCCATTGCAGGCTTCCCAGTGCCCGCATCTGCGCCTGCGCCTGCCGGATGATTTCCATGATGCGCGCCGCGTCGGCGGGGCGGGCGCGCCGGAACACTAATTTTTCGTCCATACGGCAAATATAGGATAAAATGCCGTGATACGCTACTGTCGGGGGATATCTGCGCGGCGGAATTTCCGCCGTACGGCTTTTTTATCCCTCCTTCCGCCCGGGCGGGATGCCTTCCGCAGCCTTTTTTACCATGCCCCGTGCGAATCCGGCAAAAAAATCCGGGATAAAATCGTACATAATAGGCAAAAATCGTAACTCCAGACCCCTGGTTGTGCCCTGCGGACTTTTATCCCGATGCCCCGTCCTAAATTCGTTTTCAGCGGGACAGCCCTTCTGCGGGGCCTCCCCCGGGATACCCACCGAACCTATTTTTTAACCTTAAAATTAGTGTGTATGAGTTTTTCTACTAACCGTTTTTCCCGGAAAGCACTATTACTTGTGACAGCCGTGTTCTCTGCGTCGTTGCTGTGGGCGCAGGCCACCGGCATCTCCGGACGTGTGCTCGATGAGACCGGTGCGCCGGTCATCGGTGCGACGGTCATGGTCAAAGGCACCACGATCGCCACGGCGACCAATGTCGACGGCACCTTCAACCTGAAGAATACGGGCCGCAACGTCACGCTCGTGGTATCGTATGTCGGCTATGAGGCGCAACAGGTGGCGTCGAAGGGTGCCGGGTCGGTGACGATCACGCTCAAGCCCGAGGCCATCGGCATGGAGAGCGTCGAAATCGTCTCCGTGGGCTACGGTACCCAGAAACGCGAATCGGTCGTGGGGGCCATCTCCACGATCCGGCCCGAGGAGCTGCGCGTCCCCGTGCGGTCGCTGAGCCAGACGCTGGCCGGTAACCTGGCGGGTGTGGTCGCGTTGCAAACCTCGGGCGAGCCCGGCAAGGACGACGCCCAGTTCTGGATCCGCGGTATCGCCACCTTTACGGGCAGTCCCGATCCGCTGATCCTGGTCGACGGTATCGAGCGTCCTCTCAACGACGTCGACCCGCTGGAGATCGAGTCGTTCAGCGTCCTGAAAGACGCCAGCGCCACGGCCGTATACGGCGTACGCGGTGCCAACGGCGTTATCCTTGTCAACACGCGCCGCGGTTTCGACGGCCCGGCCCGGATCGACCTGCGTTACGAGCAGGGTTTCTCGTTCGCCAGCAAACGCCTGTCGTTCGTCGACGCCGCTACCCGCTCCGAAATGTTCAACGAGGCGGTGGATGCCGTGAATGCCTCGGCGGCACTGAAATACGGCGCCGACGAGATCAAGGCCATGCGCATGCAGACCGACCCCGAGGTCTATCCCGATGTCGACTGGCAGAAGCTCCTTATGAAAAAGGTGTCTCTTTCGGAGAAGGTGAGCGCCAACATCTCGGGCGGCGGCAAGTTCGCCCGCTACTTCACGGCCCTCTCCTTCTACAACCAGGAGGGGCAGTATGCCGTCAAACCCGGCAAATATTCGTGGGTGAGCGACAAGATCGGCCGTTACGGCGAGAATGTCAACTACAAACGCTATAACTTCCGCTCCAACGTCGACATGGATATCACCAAGACCACGGTGGTGAATCTGGGCGTGCAGGGCAACGTGACCGAGAACATGGAGCCCGTCGAGGGATCGGCTGCCATCTACCGCGACATCATCAACGCGGCGCCGAACGCTTTCCCCGTCCGCTTCAAGGACGGCGAACTGGCCGGCCGCGACGGCCTGAACAACCCCTATAACATGCTCACGCAGCGCGGTTGGAAGAAGACCACCGGCAATACGCTTCGCGCCAACCTGACGATCAACCAGGATTTCTCGTTCATCACCCCGGGCCTTTCGGCCAAGGTGAGCTACGCCTACGACGCCGTGAATTATTCGGTGGAGGAGCGTGCGCGCAACATCAACTTCTTCGAGGCCACGGGCCGCGACCAGGACGGCGAACTGATCCGCACCGAGTGGCAGGCCGACCAGAAACAGGAGTACCTGAATTACAAACAGTCCGGCAACGGTTCCCGTACGCAGTACGTCGAGGCGGCGATCAATTACAGCCGGACGTTCGGCGAAAAGCACGAGGTCGGCGGCCTGCTGCTCGGCTTCGCCAAGGATTACCGGTTGCAGGAGGCTACGAGCGATTACCTCAAGTCGCTGCCCAACCGTTCGCTCGGCCTTGCCGGCCGTCTTACCTATGCCTACGACAAGCGTTACCTGATCGAGGCCAACATCGGTTTCAACGGTTCGGAGAACTTCGCCAAGGGCAAGCGCATGGGCGTATTCCCCGCCGTGGCTATCGGCTGGGTGGCCTCCGAGGAGAGCTTCCTGCGCAACAGCGAGGTGCTGACGTGGTTCAAGATCCGTGCGTCGGTCGGGCAGGTCGGCAACGACCAGATCCCCAGTACGCGTTTCATCTACCTGGCTACGATCAACAGTGGCGCCAACGGTTACGGTAACCTCGGCGTCAACTTCGACCAAGGAGCCGGCGGTATCGGCGAAGGTCGCATGGCCAATCAGGACGTGACGTGGGAGGTGTCGACCAAATACAACGTCGGTATCGAAACCGGGTTTTTCAACGAATTGAAAATCAATGCCGACTTCTTCTACGAGCGGCGTGAAAACATCTTCCTCGCACCCCAGTTCTCGGAGATTTCGGGGCTTCCCAAGGATTATACCAACTACGCCAACATGGGTCTGATGGAGAACCGCGGCTTCGAGGTTTCGGCCGAATACGTCAAGCGTTTCAGCAAAGACCTCACCGTCTCCGTCCGCGGAAACTTCACCTTTGCCCGCAACAAGGTGATCGACGACGGCAAGTACTATGCCTATCCGTGGCAGGATCAGCGCGGCGTGCGTTACGGACTGACCATGGGCTACCGTGCCATGCACCTCTTCTCGCAGGAGGAGCTGGACAACATGCCCGACTACTATACGCAGTTCGGCCTGGACAAGCAGCAGCTGCGTGCCGGCGACATCCGCTACGAAGACCTCAACGACGACGGCAAGATCACCGAGGCCGACATGACGTGGATCGGCAACCCCGCGATGCCGGAGATCGTCTACGGTTTCGGTGCGTCGCTCAACTACAAGGGCTTCGACTTCTCGTTCCTCTTCCAGGGCGGAACCAACCGTTCCTCCTACCTGAGCGGCGGCTGGTATTTCTACCCGTTCCAGGCAGACCGCGGCCCGAAGTTCATGGGTAACGTGATGACCATGTTCAAGGATCGCTGGACGGTGGACAACCCCGACCCCCATGCCTTCTCGCCCCGCCTCTCCTACGGCGCCGATGCCAACAACTACAAGACTTCGACCTGGTGGCAGCGCGACAGCGGCTACCTGCGCCTGAAGAATGTCGAGATCGGCTATACGCTGCCCTCGGCCTGGGCCAGCAAGCTCCGGTGCAGCTCGCTGCGCATCTATGCCACGGGTGTGAACCTGTTTACGGTCAGCAAATTTATCTCCGACTACTGGGATCCCGAGACGGGTGCCGATGCCTATCCCATGCAGCGCCAGGTTTTCGTCGGTGTGAATTTAACCTTCTAATACAGCCTAAAGAATGAAAAAGAATATCGTATATTTAATGCTCGCGTCGCTCCTTTTGTTTACCGGCTGCGCCAACTATCTGGATCAGGATCCCGAAGACCTGAACTCGATGGACAAGATCTTCTCGTCCAAGATCGAGACCACCAAGTGGTACAACCGCATTTACAGCGACGATTTCATGGTGCAGGAGATGCATTACAGCGGCCAGATTCCCTATTTCTGGTGCACCGACGAATCGGCCTACATTCTCGAATCGCACGTGCGCAATATCGCCGAGGGGAAGATGAGCCCCGACAACTACTACGGCTATACGGGCTACAACCTCTATTTCTTCGTGCGTTACTACCAGGCCATCCGCCACTGCAACCTGTTCCTCGAAAACGTGGACAAGTGCGCCGAACTGGGCGAGATCGACCGCCGCACGATGCGTGCCGAAGCCCGCTTCATGCGTGCCTATTACCACTACCTGCTGCTGCGCCTCTACGGCCCGATCCCCATCGTGGAGACCAGCCGTTCGGCCGACCAGATCGGGGCTTCGCAGGCGCGCAACACGCTCGGCGAATGCGTCCGCTGGATCAACGGCGAGATCGACTGGGCCTGTGAAAACGGCATGCCCGCCGCCCGCGACGAGAAATTCACGCTGGGGCTCCCCACCATCGGTGCCGCCCGGGCCATCCAGTCGCGCATGCTGCTGATGGTCGCCAGCCCGCTCTTCAACGGCAATTCGGCCTACAAGAACTGGACGAATCACGACGGCACGGTGCTCATGCCCCAGACCTATGACAAGGAGCTGTGGAAGGATGCCGCCGATGCCGCCAAGACGGTCATCGACATGACCGAATACCAGTTGCTCAAACCGGCGGCTGACGCTACGTTCGATGAGATCGTGGATAACCTCCGCGCCGTGACGACCACCTGGGGCGCCGGCAAGAATACCGAGATCATCTGGGGGCACCCCAACTCGGTGCAGTGGTACGGCATGTGCGCCCTGCCGGCGCGCTGGTACGGCTGGAACGGCCGCTATTCGCTGGCCATCGGCATGATCAACGATTTCTTCATGGCCGACGGCAGCCCGAGCCGCCCGCTCGAAGAGTGGTTCGCCTCCAAGAAGTTCTCGGCCGAAGCCGGCAACGGCACCATCGCCAATACGTTCTGGATGTTCGTCGACCGCGAGCCGCGGTTCTATGCCTCGGTTCACTTCCCCAACCAGCGCCTGTCGTACGCCTACGAGAACAAGACCGACAGCTACCAGGATGCCGACGGCTACGGCGTGGTCGATTTCTGGTACTCGGGGCTGAGCGGCAACGGCAGCACCCCGGGCGACAAGAACACCTCGGGATTCTCCGTGCGCAAGAACCTCCCGCTGGATTACCGCAGCAACAAGCAGACCAGCGAGGCGACGCGTATGCTCAACGTGCCTTTCCCCATCATCCGCCTGGGCGAGGTCTACCTCAATTACGCCGAGGCCCTGAACGAGTACTACGGCACCTCCCGGCAGGACGAAGCACTCTATTACCTCAACGAAATCCGCACCCGTGCCGGCATTCCGGCCTACGAGGGCAGCTATTCGCAGGACGAGATGCGCGAGATGATCCGCCACGAGCGCAAGATCGAGCTGGCGTGGGAGTGCAACCGCTATTTCGACGTGCGCCGCTGGTTCACGGCCCATGGCCCCGACGGCGAGTTCAACCACGACGAATACGGGCTGGACATGTCGCGCGGTACGAGTGCCACCGACCCGGCGTTCTTCACCCTGACCAAGGTGGCCAACAAGCGCTTCGACATCCAGCACTACTTCCTGCCCATCAAGTCGTCGGAGGTCATGCTCAACACGCAGCTGGTGCAGGCGCCCTACTATTGATGGCCGCAGCCGGACACATGTTAAACTTAAAAATGGAAAATTCGCTATGAAACAGTTTTTTAAGATACTGGCGCTCGCGGCCCTGGCGCTGCCTTTCACCGGCTGCGACGTGGAATACGACCCCATCGTCGTACAGCCCGACGTGGCGCTCGAGGATTCGGGCATGACGACCGTCCCGACGGTTTCCATCTACCAGAATGACGCCTATACCGTCACGCTCGCCCGTACCGAGGGGCTGAGCCGGGCCGCCGAGTTCGACATCGTCGTCGACGAGGCGCTGATCGACGAATATAACGAGCTCAACGGCGCTTCGCTCGAGCCGATGCCGGTCTCGGGCTATACGATCGGCGTGACGTCCGTCGCCTTCGCCGAGAAGGCCAAGACGGCGACCTTCTCGATCCAGTTCAAACCCCAGGCGATCGTGGCTGCGGCCGGCTCGCCCCGGCGGGCCGAGAACTTCGTGATACCTTTCGCCTGTGTCCCCCGGACAACGGTCAATTCGGCCTCGCAGTCCCTGAGCGCCCTCGTGCGGTTCTCGTTCAGCGAGCCCACCGTCACGGTGGATGCCCCGGTCGACCCGGTGGAGTTGACATTCATTTCGGGCGTGCCCGTGCCGCGCAGGCTGGAACTTTCGTGCCGCGCCAATTTCACGACGCTTCAAACCTCGAAGCTGGCCTTCGCCGCCACGCAGGAGATGGTCGACGCCTATAACGCGGCCAACCAGGCCGACTGCCTGCTGCTGCCCGCGGATTGCTATTCGGTAGATGCCGGGACGTTCGATGCCGAGGCACTCACGCTGCTCTACGGCATCACGGTCGACGCTTCGGCACTCGACCCCGACCATGTCTATCTGCTGCCCCTGAAGCTGGCCGCCAACGACTATACGGTCACGCAGGACAATATGTATTACGTGAAGGTCACCATCCAGGAGATCCAGTTCACGGTGAACAATACCGACCGCTACGAGGCTGCCACGCGCCTTGCCCATCCGATCAGCCTCGACGTGGCGCTGAACGGTGCGCTGGCCGACGACGTGCCCGTGGAGTTCACCTACGATCCCTCGAAGGTCGCCGACTACAACGCTTCGAAAGGCAAGGCATACGAAGCGCTCGACGCCTCCAGGGTCACCGTCACGAATGCCGCGATGACGGCCGGGACGGTCAGGGCTACGGCCACGGTGAGTGTGGACATGGCCGGCATCGCCTTCGACGACGGCAAGGAGTACGTCCTGCCGTTCGTACTGGATGAGTCCAAACTGCCGCAGGGCAGCGTCATAATGAGCGACGAGGTCGTGTACGTCCGTCTGAAGCGTACGCTCTACGGTTCGTGGAGCAACCGCAATTCCAGCGACGATTTGCAGAAAACCGCCACGTCCGGCTGGAGCAACAGCAACTGGATGAAGGCTACCACCAAACCCAGCGACACGGCGGTCGACGGGAAGGCTTATCCCTATGTGAACTGCTATTACAGTTGGTCGACCGGTTACCATTGGTATGTTGCCTGGGACGAGGTCTATGGCGGCGATCCGAACAAGCGCGTCGTACATGCCTTCTCGAAGGTGACCAGCGGTTACAACGAGGCGCAGCAGGTAGCGCAGACCATGGATTACGGCAGCTACTTCGACATGGAGACCGGAACCGTCTTCTTCGATTTCCAGTACTACTGGAACGACGACGACAAGAACCAGGACAAGCGCCAGACCATCCAGTGCTACCTCGAAAGCCCGCTTACCGTCGCCGAGTTCTGATTTTTGAACCGCCCCGTGCGGTGCCGCATCATCCGGGCAGGGATCCCCTGCCCGGGTACGGGCGGCTCCCGGGGGATAAATTTCCGCCTATGTATCGCCTGAAATATCATGCCGCCGCGCTCGCGCTGCTTTTCCTTTCGCTCTCATGCCCCGCCTGCGGCAAGGAGGGCGGGACGGAGCCTTCGGGCCCGGAGCCGCCCGTGCAGCCCGAAATCCCCGGGGAGCCGGAACAGCCCGAACGGCTTGTCGTTGAGATCGCCGACCCCGGTTTCGAACAGGAGGTCGATTTCACCTCCGGGGCGTGGAAAAAGACGCACGCCTGGCAGACCGACCGCGCCGTATTTTCCTACGAGCCTACGGGCGGTTACAACGGTTCGGCCGGCATTAGGATCGCCTGTGTCGACGGGGATTATACGACCGACGCCGTGGTGACGCAGCCCGTTTCGGGGCTGGTGCCCGGCAAGCTCTACGAACTTTCGGCCATGGTGCGCACCTCGGGCGTCACGGGCGGCCGGGGCGGTAACATCTGCCTGTTCGGTCAGGGCGTCTGGGTCGGCTCGCCGCCCTTCGTGGGTACCAACGGCTGGACGCGCCGCAGCGTGCAGTTCATCGCCGAAGAGACAACCGCCGTCATCGGGTGCCGCCTAGGGTTCTGGGCGGGCGATTCGCGCGGCAGCGTGTGGTTTGACGACGTGGCGCTCCGCACGCCCGACGGGATGTACCACCGGGCGAGCGAACACCTCGAGTTATACCTCGACAAGGCGCTGGTGCGCGTTTCCGACGCCGTGATCGATGGCTGGCTGGCCAAGCTGGACAAGGTCTACGACGCCTATACCGAACTGTTCGACTTTTTCGTGCCGTTCGGCGGGCGGAAGATGATCGTCCTCTCGAAACAGATCGACGCCTGGGCCTATGCGGGATACCCGATCGAGTGGAACCGCGACTATGTGGCCTCGACGCTCGACGAGGTGGTGCGCTACGACAATGCCGTGTTCGGCATCATGCACGAGATGGCAAAAACGTGTGAATTTTTTGAAAACAGCGCGCATGAGACAAGGCCCGGGCGAAAAAGCGCCGAAAAAAGCCGGGATTTTTCCAAAAATACGCTAGATTTCTCTTGCATTTCCCGCGCATAGATGGTATAATTCAAATATCTTGATAGTAGTTTTACTGGAGAGTGGGGAATACTTCCCCACTCTTTCTTGCTGAGAAAGGGAGTTTTGCATGAAGATCACGGAAACAGTCCGGCAGTTCGCGGAGCCTGTGGTGCAGGCGCACGGGTGCTCACTGTGGGATGTGGAATACGTCCGCGAGGGAGCCGACTGGTTTTTGCGGCTGTACATCGACAAGCCCGGCGGCGTGGACATTAACGACTGCGAGGCCATCTCCCGCGCGGTCGACCCGATCCTAGACGAAAAGGCCCCCATCCCGGACAGCTACAGCTTTGAGGTCTGCTCGGCAGGACTCGAGCGCGTGTTAAAGCGCCCCGGTGATTTCGAGCAGTTTCTGGGCTCGATGGTGCTCGTCAAGCTCTATAAGCCAGTGGACGGCAGAAAAGAGATCGTGGGAACGC
>OGXJ01002678.1_pt1 | contig 11477 bp, 9 predicted proteins | sample 1576231 | NCBI WGS metagenome assembly OGXJ01 (sample SAMEA3541539, study PRJEB24748) | human gut metagenome | biome: human gut; feature: human-associated habitat; material: faeces | place: China | collected 2012
TGGCACAAGGCGATGAAACACTGGCGACGCAGCTCACTGATGAGATGCTGTCAGGACGCTTTCAGCCAGCCACGCCGACATTCCTCAACTGTGGTAAGCAGCAGCGCGGCGAACTGGTTTCCTGTTTTTTGCTGCGTATTGAAGACAATATGGAGTCGATTGGCCGGGCGGTAAATTCCGCACTGCAACTGTCGAAACGCGGCGGCGGCGTGGCATTTTTGCTGTCGAATCTGCGGGAAGCGGGCGCGCCAATTAAACGTATTGAAAATCAATCTTCTGGCGTAATTCCGGTGATGAAAATGCTGGAAGACGCATTTTCCTATGCCAACCAACTCGGCGCTCGTCAGGGGGCTGGTGCAGTCTATTTACATGCTCATCATCCCGATATTCTGCGTTTTCTCGACACGAAACGGGAAAATGCCGACGAAAAAATCCGCATTAAAACACTGTCGCTTGGCGTGGTGATCCCGGATATCACTTTCCATCTGGCAAAAGAGAATGCGCAGATGGCGCTGTTTTCGCCTTATGACGTAGAGCGAGTTTATGGCAAGCCGTTTGCCGATGTGGCCATCAGCCAACACTATGACGAACTGGTTGCCGATGAACGCATCCGCAAAAAATACATCAACGCCCGTGATTTCTTCCAGCGACTGGCAGAAATCCAGTTTGAGTCCGGCTATCCCTACATCATGTATGAAGACACAGTAAACCGTGCTAACCCTATCGCCGGGCGCATAAATATGAGTAATCTCTGCTCAGAAATTTTGCAGGTTAACAGCGCCTCAGAGTATGACGAGAATCTCGACTATGCCCGCACAGGCCATGATATTTCCTGCAATTTAGGTTCGTTGAATATTGCGCACACCATGGATTCCCCCGATTTTACCCGCACGGTAGAGACTGCCGTGCGCGGTTTAACGGCAGTATCAGATATGAGTCATATCCGCAGCGTGCCGTCCATCGAAGCCGGAAATGCCGCCTCGCACGCCATCGGACTGGGGCAGATGAATTTACATGGTTATCTGGCGAGGGAAGGCATCGCTTATGGTTCGCCGGAAGCCCTGGATTTCACCAATCTCTATTTCTATACCATCACCTGGTACGCACTGAGTACCTCGATGTTGCTGGCGCGCGAACGCGGTGAAACCTTCGCCGGGTTCAAACAGTCACGCTATGCCAGTGGTGAATATTTCAGCCAATATCTGCAAGGTAACTGGCAGCCGAAAACGGCGAAAGTTGGCGAACTGTTTGCCCGCAGCGGTATTACGTTACCTACCCGTGAGATGTGGGCGCAACTGCGCGACGACGTGATGCGCTACGGCATATACAACCAGAATCTCCAGGCGGTGCCGCCAACCGGTTCTATCTCTTATATCAACCATGCTACGTCGAGTATTCATCCGATTGTGGCGAAAGTAGAGATACGCAAAGAGGGCAAAACAGGACGCGTTTACTACCCTGCCCCGTTTATGACTAACGAAAATCTGGCGCTGTATCAGGACGCTTACGAAATTGGCGCAGAAAAGATCATCGACACCTACGCGGAAGCGACTCGCCATGTCGATCAGGGGCTGTCGCTGACGCTGTTTTTCCCCGATACCGCCACCACTCGCGATATCAACAAAGCGCAGATTTACGCCTGGCGCAAGGGTATCAAAACGCTCTATTACATCCGCCTGCGTCAGATGGCGCTGGAAGGCACTGAAATTGAAGGCTGCGTCTCCTGTGCACTTTAAGGAATATCTATGAAACTCTCACGTATCAGCGCCATCAACTGGAACAAGATATCTGACGATAAAGATCTGGAGGTGTGGAATCGCCTGACCAGCAATTTCTGGCTACCAGAAAAGGTGCCGCTGTCGAACGATATTCCTGCCTGGCAGACATTAACTGTCGTAGAACAACAACTGACGATGCGCGTTTTTACTGGCCTGACGCTGCTCGACACGCTGCAAAATGTTATCGGCGCGCCTTCGCTGATGCCCGATGCACTCACGCCTCATGAAGAAGCGGTATTATCGAATATCAGCTTTATGGAAGCGGTTCATGCCCGCTCTTACAGTTCGATTTTCTCGACGCTGTGTCAGACCAAAGATGTCGATGCCGCCTACGCCTGGAGTGAAGAAAACGCACCGTTGCAGCGAAAAGCTCAGATTATTCAGCAACATTATCGCGGTGATGATCCGCTGAAAAAGAAAATCGCCAGTGTGTTTCTTGAATCTTTTTTGTTCTATTCCGGTTTCTGGCTGCCGATGTATTTTTCCAGCCGCGGAAAGCTGACCAATACCGCAGATCTGATCCGTCTGATTATCCGCGATGAAGCAGTCCACGGTTACTACATAGGCTATAAATATCAGAAAAACATGGAAAAGATATCTCTGGGACAACGTGAAGAGTTGAAGAGTTTCGCCTTCGATTTGTTGCTGGAACTCTACGACAACGAGTTGCAATACACCGATGAGCTGTACGCCGAAACCCCGTGGGCTGACGATGTGAAAGCGTTTCTCTGTTACAACGCCAATAAGGCTTTGATGAATCTGGGCTACGAACCGTTATTTCCCGCAGAAATGGCGGAAGTGAATCCGGCAATCCTCGCCGCGCTTTCGCCGAATGCCGATGAAAATCACGATTTCTTTTCCGGTTCAGGCTCCTCTTATGTGATGGGGAAAGCGGTTGAAACAGAAGATGAAGACTGGAATTTCTGAGGGTGTTATTTTCAAAAATATCACTACCCGCAGCAGGGAAATAATTCCCGCCAAATAGCTTTTTATCACGCAAATATTCTGTAGTGATCTACACTGATACTCTGTTGCATTATTCGCCTGAAACTACAATATTCAGGCGTTTTTTCGCTATCTATGACAAAAAATATCAACTTTTCTCGATTTGCTCTCAGCCCTTATATCACGGGAAATTCCGGCGATTTGCTCGCATCAATATTCATGCCACATTTGCCCTCAGGGGTTGCCTCAGATTCTCAGTATGTTAGGGTAGAAAAAAGTGACTATTTCCATTGGGTAATATATCGACATAAACAAATAAAGGAATCTTTCTATTGCATGGCAATTAAATTAGAAATTAAAAATCTTTATAAAATATTTGGTGAGCATCCACAGCGAGCGTTCAAATATATCGAACAAGGACTTTCGAAAGAACAAATTCTGGAAAAAACTGGGCTATCGCTTGGCGTAAAAGACGCCAGTCTGGCCATTGAAGAAGGCGAGATATTTGTCATCATGGGATTATCCGGCTCGGGTAAATCCACAATGGTACGCCTTCTCAATCGCCTGATTGAACCCACCCGCGGGCAAGTACTGATTGATGGTGTGGATATTGCCAAAATATCCGACGCCGAACTCCGTGAGGTGCGCAGAAAAAAGATTGCGATGGTCTTCCAGTCCTTTGCCTTAATGCCGCATATGACCGTGCTGGACAATACTGCGTTTGGTATGGAATTGGCCGGAATTAATGCCGAAGAACGCCGGGAAAAAGCCATTGATGCACTGCGTCAGGTCGGGCTGGAAAATTATGCCCACAGCTACCCGGATGAACTCTCTGGCGGGATGCGTCAACGTGTGGGATTAGCCCGCGCGTTAGCGATTAATCCGGATATTTTATTAATGGATGAAGCCTTCTCGGCGCTCGATCCATTAATTCGCACCGAGATGCAGGATGAGCTGGTAAAATTACAGGCGAAACATCAGCGCACCATTGTCTTTATTTCCCACGATCTCGATGAAGCCATGCGTATTGGCGACCGAATTGCCATTATGCAAAATGGTGAAGTGGTACAGGTCGGCACACCGGATGAAATTCTCAATAATCCGGCGAATGATTATGTCCGTACCTTCTTCCGTGGCGTTGATATTAGTCAGGTATTCAGTGCGAAAGATATTGCCCGCCGGACACCGAATGGCTTAATTCGTAAAACCCCTGGCTTCGGCCCACGTTCGGCACTGAAATTATTGCAGGATGAAGATCGCGAATATGGCTACGTTATCGAACGCGGTAATAAGTTTGTCGGCGCAGTCTCCATCGATTCGCTTAAAACCGCGTTAACGCAGCAGCAAGGTCTTGATGCGGCGCTGATTGATGCGCCGTTAGCAGTCGATGCACAAACGCCTCTTAGCGAGTTGCTCTCTCATGTCGGACAGGCACCCTGTGCGGTGCCCGTGGTCGACGAGGACCAACAGTATGTCGGCATCATTTCGAAAGGAATGCTGCTGCGCGCTTTAGATCGTGAGGGGGTAAATAATGGCTGATCAAAATAATCCGTGGGATACCACGCCAGCGGCGGACAGTGCCGCGCAATCCGCAGACGCCTGGGGTACACCGACGACTGCACCGACTGACGGCGGTGGTGCTGACTGGCTGATCAGTACGCCTGCGCCAAACGTCGAGCATTTTAATATTCTCGATCCGTTCCATAAAACGCTGATCCCGCTCGACAGTTGGGTCACTGAAGGGATCGACTGGGTCGTTACCCATTTCCGTCCCGTCTTCCAGGGCGTGCGCGTTCCGGTTGATTATATCCTCAACGGTTTCCAGCAATTGCTGCTGGGTATGCCCGCACCGGTGGCGATTATCGTTTTCGCTCTCATCGCCTGGCAGATTTCCGGGGTCGGAATGGGTGTGGCGACGCTGGTTTCGCTGATTGCCATCGGCGCAATCGGTGCCTGGTCGCAGGCAATGGTGACTCTGGCGCTGGTGTTAACCGCCCTGCTGTTCTGTATCGTCATCGGTTTGCCGTTGGGGATATGGCTGGCGAGAAGTCCGCGAGCGGCGAAAATTATTCGTCCACTGCTTGATGCCATGCAGACCACGCCAGCGTTTGTTTATCTGGTGCCAATCGTCATGCTATTTGGTATCGGTAACGTGCCGGGCGTGGTGGTGACGATCATCTTTGCTCTGCCGCCGATTATCCGTCTGACCATTCTGGGGATTAACCAGGTTCCGGCGGATCTGATTGAAGCCTCGCGCTCATTCGGTGCCAGCCCGCGCCAGATGCTGTTCAAAGTTCAGTTACCGCTGGCGATGCCGACCATTATGGCGGGCGTTAACCAGACGCTGATGCTGGCCCTTTCTATGGTGGTCATCGCCTCGATGATTGCCGTCGGCGGGTTGGGTCAGATGGTACTTCGCGGTATCGGTCGTCTGGATATGGGGCTTGCCACCGTTGGCGGCGTCGGGATTGTGATCCTCGCCATTATCCTCGATCGTCTGACGCAGGCCGTTGGGCGCGACTCACGCAGTCGCGGCAACCGTCGCTGGTACACCACTGGCCCTGTCGGTCTGCTGACCCGCCCATTCATTAAGTAACTCTGCACTTGCCCGGTGACGCCGGGCATATCACCCTGCCAAAAAAAGGAATAACAATGCGACATAGCGTACTTTTTGCGACAGCGTTTGCCACGCTTATCTCTACACAAACTTTTGCTGCCGATCTGCCGGGCAAAGGTATTACTGTTAATCCAGTTCAAAGCACCATCACCGAAGAAACCTTCCAGACGCTGCTGGTCAGCCGTGCGCTGGAGAAATTAGGCTATACCGTCAACAAACCCAGCGAAGTAGATTACAACGTTGGCTACACCTCGCTTGCTTCCGGCGATGCAACCTTCACCGCCGTGAACTGGACGCCACTGCATGACAACATGTACGAAGCTGCCGGTGGCGATAAGAAATTTTATCGTGAAGGGGTATTTGTTAACGGCGCGGCACAGGGTTACCTGATCGATAAGAAAACCGCCGACCAGTACAAAATCACCAACATCGCACAACTGAAAGATCCGAAGATCGCCAAACTGTTCGATACCAACGGCGACGGAAAAGCGGATTTAACCGGTTGTAACCCTGGCTGGGGCTGCGAAGGTGCGATCAACCACCAGCTTGCCGCGTATGAACTGACCCATACCGTGACGCATAATCAGGGGAACTACGCGGCGATGATGGCCGACACCATCAGTCGCTACAAAGAGGGCAAACCGGTGTTTTACTACACCTGGACGCCGTACTGGGTGAGTAATGAGCTGAAGCCAGGGAAAGATGTGGTCTGGTTGCAGGTGCCGTTCTCCGCACTGCCGGGCGATAAAAACGCCGATACCAAACTGCCGAATGGTGCGAATTATGGCTTCCCGGTCAGCACCATGCATATCGTTGCCAACAAAGCCTGGGCCGAGAAAAACCCGGCGGCAGCGAAACTGTTTGCCATTATGCAGTTGCCAGTGGCCGATATTAACGCCCAGAACGCCATTATGCATGACGGCAAAGCCTCAGAAGGCGATATTCAGGGCCATGTTGATGGCTGGATCAAAGCCCACCAGCAGCAGTTCGATGGCTGGGTGAATGAGGCGCTGGCAGCGCAGAAGTAATTTTTATTCGGGCGGATAAGGCGTTTTTACCTCATCCGCCGCTCTGTACACAATGCCTGATGCGACGCTGGAGCGTCTTATCATGCCTACAAAATACACTCATTCCGTATGGCGGATAAGGCGTTTTCGCCGCATCCGCCGTTCTGTGCACAATGCCTGATGCGACGCTGGCGCGTCTTATCATGCCTACAAACCACATCGCACATTTCAACAAGCTATCTTTCATCCCATATTCATCAACATCCGCTATTATTGATTTCCAGCTTAATCATCACCTGATGAACAAAAATAATGACTAAACCTAATCATGAGCTTAGCCCGGCGCTGATCGTGCTGATGTCTATCGCCACCGGTCTGGCGGTCGCCAGTAACTATTACGCTCAGCCATTGCTCGACACCATCGCGCGTAACTTTTCCCTTTCCGCCAGTTCGGCAGGCTTTATTGTTACCGCCGCGCAATTGGGCTATGCAGCAGGTCTGCTGTTTCTTGTTCCCCTCGGTGATATGTTTGAACGCCGCCGCCTGATTGTCTCGATGACCTTACTGGCGGCAGGCGGCATGTTAATCACTGCCAGCAGTCAGTCGCTGGCGATGATGATCCTCGGTACGGCATTAACCGGTTTATTCTCTGTCGTGGCACAAATTCTGGTTCCGCTGGCAGCGACGCTGGCTTCACCGGACAAACGCGGCAAAGTGGTTGGCACTATTATGAGCGGTCTGCTGTTGGGGATCTTGCTGGCACGGACAGTTGCCGGATTGCTGGCGAATCTCGGCGGCTGGCGCACCGTCTTTTGGGTTGCTTCGGTGTTAATGGCACTGATGGCGCTGGCATTATGGCGTGGTCTGCCACAAATGAAATCAGAAACCCACCTCAACTACCCACAGTTGTTGGGTTCCGTTTTCAGTATGTTTATCAGCGATAAAATTCTGCGTACCCGCGCGTTGCTGGGCTGCCTGACCTTTGCCAATTTCAGCATTCTCTGGACCTCAATGGCCTTTTTGCTTGCCGCTCCACCTTTTAACTACAGCGATGGTGTAATTGGTCTGTTTGGACTTGCGGGAGCTGCCGGAGCGTTGGGCGCTCGTCCGGCGGGCGGTTTTGCCGATAAGGGCAAATCGCACCACACCACAACTTTCGGTCTGCTGCTGCTATTACTTTCATGGCTGGCGATCTGGTTTGGTCACACTTCCGTACTGGCGTTGATTATCGGAATCCTGGTGCTGGATCTCACCGTGCAGGGCGTGCATATCACTAACCAGACGGTAATTTATCGGATACATCCTGATGCGCGCAATCGCCTGACCGCAGGTTACATGACTAGCTACTTTATTGGCGGTGCCGCCGGTTCGCTAATTTCAGCCTCAGCCTGGCAACATGGCGGTTGGGCTGGCGTTTGTCTGGCTGGCGCGACGATTGCCCTGGTTAACTTACTGGTCTGGTGGCGAGGTTTTCATCGTCAGGAAGCCGCAAATTAAGCAATCAGCAACCGTTTTCGTGGCTTTACACTTATAAGGGTGTTAAGAAGCCCATCAGTCTGATAAGGTTAAGATATTCATTCAGTCTATTTATAATATTAACAATCGTTAAGCGTACACTCTATGGAAAGCCCTACTCCACAGCCTGCTCCTGGTTCGGCGACCTTCATGGAAGGATGCAAAGACAGTTTACCGATTGTTATTAGTTATATTCCGGTGGCCTTTGCGTTCGGTCTGAATGCGACCCGTCTGGGATTCTCTCCTCTCGAAAGCGTTTTTTTCTCCTGCATCATTTATGCAGGCGCGAGCCAGTTCGTCATTACCGCGATGCTGGCAGCCGGGAGTAGTTTGTGGGTTGCTGCACTGACCGTCATGGCAATGGATGTTCGCCATGTGTTGTATGGCCCTTCACTGCGTAGCCGTATTATTCAGCGTCTGCAAAAATCGAAAACCGCCCTGTGGGCGTTTGGCCTGACGGATGAGGTTTTTGCCGCCGCAACCGCAAAACTGGTACGCAATAATCGCCGCTGGAGCGAGAACTGGATGATCGGCATTGCCTTCAGTTCATGGTCATCGTGGGTATTTGGTACGGTAATAGGGGCATTCTCCGGCAGCGGCTTGCTGCAAGGTTATCCCGTCGTTGAAGCTGCATTAGGTTTTATGCTTCCGGCACTCTTTATGAGTTTCCTGCTCGCCTCTTTCCAGCGCAAACAATCTCTTTGCGTTACCGCAGCGTTAGTTGGTGCCCTTGCAGGCGTAACGCTATTTTCTATTCCCGTCGCCATTCTGGCAGGCATTGTCTGTGGCTGCCTCACTGCGTTAATCCAGGCATTCTGGCAAGGAGCGCCCGATGAGCTATGAGGTTCTGCTGCTTGGGTTACTGGTTGGCGCAGCGAATTATTGCTTCCGCTATTTGCCGCTGCGCCTGCGTGTGGGTAATGCCCGCCCAACCAAACGTGGCGCGGTAGGTATTTTGCTCGACACCATTGGCATCGCCTCGATATGCGCTCTGCTGGTTGTCTCTACCGCACCAGAAGTGATGCACGATACACGCCGTTTCGTGCCCACGCTGGTCGGCTTCGCGGTACTGGGTGCCAGTTTCTATAAAACACGCAGCATTATCATCCCAACACTGCTTAGTGCGCTGGCCTATGGGCTCGCCTGGAAAGTGATGGCGATTATATAACCCACAAGAATCATTTTTCTAAAACAATACATTTACTTTATTTGTCACTGTCGTTACTATATCGGCTGAAATTAATGAGGTCATACCCAAATGGATAGTTCGTTTACGCCCATTGAACAAATGCTAAAATTTCGCGCCAGCCGCCACGAAGATTTTCCTTATCAGGAGATCCTTCTGACTCGTCTTTGCATGCACATGCAAAGCAAGCTGCTGGAGAACCGCAATAAAATGCTGAAGGCTCAGGGGATTAACGAGACGTTGTTTATGGCGTTGATTACGCTGGAGTCTCAGGAAAACCACAGTATTCAGCCTTCTGAATTAAGTTGTGCTCTTGGGTCATCCCGTACCAACGCGACGCGTATTGCCGATGAACTGGAAAAACGCGGTTGGATCGAACGTCGTGAAAGCGATAACGATCGCCGCTGCCTGCATCTGCAATTAACGGAAAAAGGTCACGAGTTTTTGCGCGAGGTTTTACCACCGCAGCATAACTGCCTGCATCTACTCTGGTCCGCGCTCAGCACAACAGAAAAAGATCAGCTCGAGCAAATCACCCGCAAATTGCTCTCCCGTCTCGACCAGATGGAACAAGACGGTGTGGTTCTCGAAGCGATGAGCTAACGCGTCATCTCGCTCAAAAATCCAGACTTATAAAAGAAAAAATGACTGGCCAGCATCGCAACATGCTGGCCTTTTTGGCAAGCAGGTCGGCTCAGCCGATGAGTTAAGAAGATCGTGGAGAACAATATGAGCGCAAATGCGGAGACTCAAACCCCGCAGCAACCGGTAAAGAAGAGCGGCAAACGTAAGCGTCTGCTCCTCCTTCTCACCTTGCTCTTTATAATTATTGCCGTAGCGATAGGGATTTATTGGTTTTTGGTACTGCGTCATTTCGAAGAAACCGATGACGCATACGTGGCAGGGAATCAGATTCAAATTATGTCTCAGGTGTCTGGCAGCGTGACGAAAGTCTGGGCCGATAACACCGATTTTGTAAAAGAAGGCGATGTTCTGGTCACTCTCGCCCCGACAGATGCTCGCCAGGCGTTTGAAAAAGCCAAAACTGCACTGGCTTCCAGCGTTCGCCAAACCCACCAGCTGATGATTAACAGCAAGCAGTTGCAGGCGAATATTGAGGTGCAGAAAATCGCCCTCGCGAAAGCACAAAGCGACTACAACCGCCGTGTGCCGCTGGGCAATGCCAACCTGATTGGTCGCGAAGAGCTGCAACACGCCCGCGACGCCGTCACCAGTGCCCAGGCGCAACTGGACGTCGCTATTCAACAATACAATGCCAATCAGGCGATGATTCTGGGGACTAAACTGGAAGATCAGCCTGCCGTGCAACAGGCTGCCACCGAAGTACGTAACGCCTGGCTGGCGCTGGAGCGTACCCGTATTGTCAGTCCGATGACTGGTTATGTTTCCCGTCGTGCCGTGCAACCGGGTGCGCAAATTAGCCCAACGACGCCGCTGATGGCGGTCGTTCCAGCCACCAATATGTGGGTGGATGCCAACTTTAAAGAGACGCAGATTGCCAATATGCGCATCGGTCAGCCGGTCACCATCACCACCGATATTTACGGCGATGATGTGAAATACACCGGTAAAGTGGTTGGTCTGGATATGGGCACAGGTAGCGCGTTCTCACTGCTTCCGGCGCAAAATGCGACCGGTAACTGGATCAAAGTCGTTCAGCGTCTACCTGTGCGTATCGAACTGGACCAGAAACAGCTGGAGCAATACCCGCTGCGCATTGGTTTGTCCACGCTGGTGAGCGTCAATACCACTAACCGTGACGGTCAGGTACTGGCAAATAAAGTACGTTCAACACCGGTCGCGGTAAGTACCGCGCGTGAAATCAGCCTGGCACCTGTCAATAAACTGATCGACGATATCGTAAAAGCTAACGCTGGCTAATCCAGAGGTGCGTGTGATGCAACAGCAAAAACCGCTGGAAGGCGCGCAACTGGTCATTATGACGATTGCGCTGTCACTGGCGACATTCATGCAGGTGCTGGACTCCACCATTGCTAACGTGGCGATCCCCACTATCGCCGGGAATCTGGGCTCATCGCTCAGCCAGGGAACGTGGGTAATCACTTCTTTCGGGGTGGCGAATGCCATCTCGATCCCGCTTACCGGCTGGCTGGCAAAGCGCGTCGGGGAAGTGAAACTGTTCCTTTGGTCCACCATCGCCTTTGCTATTGCGTCGTGGGCGTGTGGTGTCTCCAGCAGCCTGAATATGCTGATCTTCTTCCGCGTGATTCAGGGGATTGTCGCCGGGCCGTTGATCCCGCTTTCGCAAAGTCTATTGCTGAATAACTACCCGCCAGCCAAACGCTCGATCGCGCTGGCGTTGTGGTCGATGACGGTGATTGTCGCGCCAATTTGCGGCCCGACCTGGTCGTGGAACGTTTCGCCGGAGAGGCTCCGCCGCGGTTCCA
>OGXJ01002681.1_pt1 | contig 11470 bp, 8 predicted proteins | sample 1576231 | NCBI WGS metagenome assembly OGXJ01 (sample SAMEA3541539, study PRJEB24748) | human gut metagenome | biome: human gut; feature: human-associated habitat; material: faeces | place: China | collected 2012
ACGCGGGTGGTAAAGGTGGAGTTGTTGCCGCCGCCGTGCTCGGCGTGCAGCAGCAATGCCACATCCAGCACGCGGGCTTCCAGCTCGGTGTACTTCATATCCGGACGCAGCATCCGCAAAAAGTTCTCTGCGGTGGAAAGCTCCGGGTCCGGCCGGTGGATGTACATGCTGCCGTCTTTTTCGTAGTGGTTATAGGCATGGTAGCTGTACACGGCCAGCATGGGGAAGATGCCGGCCAGCTGGATGCTCTGGCGCAGCACATTGGAAATTTCCAGATCACCGGCCTTGGGGTCGTAGGATGCCAGTGTGAGCACGCTGCGGGCCATGGAGTTCATGATATCGTGGCTGGGGGCCTTCATGATCACATCACGGGTAAAGTTGGTGGGCATGGTGCGGCACTCGCCCAGCACGCGGCAGAACTCTTCCAGCTTTTCCTGCGTGGGCAGCTCACCAAACAGTAGCAGATAGCCCGCTTCCTCAAAGGCAAAGCGGCTGCCGGACGACCCGCGGATCAGATCTTTCACGTCGTAGCCGCGGTAGAGCAGCTGACCGTCGGCAGGCTTTTTCACCCCGTCCACATACTGGAAGGCGCGGATATCGGAGATATTGGTCAGGCCCGCCAGCACGCCCTTGCCGTTTTCGTCGCGCAGGCCCGCTTTAACGCCAAACTCCTTGTACAGGTCCTTGCTGATGCGATCGTGTTCGGCGCACAGCGGCTGCTGCTGGTCGAAGTATCCCATTACGTTCTGCAGATGATCCATTGATAGTTGCTCCTTTCCCATTGCCGTCAGCTTGCGCTCACTTGGCAGGCCATCAGGAAGCTTTCTCTGCGAACAGCCCGGGACTCCAGCCCCGCCCTGCTGCCTGCGGCAGCAGGGGCCCACCCCAGGACATTCGCTGGAGAAACTTCCTGCCGACCTGCCCGAAAAACCGTATTGATTCGGGACGGCATTCACTTACATTCAGAATACTCTTTCAGATTACAAAAAGGATATTTCGGTGTCAAGGTACTGTTTGTAAATAAAAAAAGAACAAAATTGGAAAGCTGCCGGGTGCGCATTTGCCCTTTGGCGCAGGGGCAGCTTTTGAGACGATAACGCACAAATAAGGCATCTTCCAGCCGGATCTCAGGGGACTGGCAACAAATAAAGCCACGACAAAACCGCATTCATAAACGGTTCATCGTGGCTTTTCTTATGGTCGAGCAGAGCTGGACAAATCCGAACTATTTCCTGCCAATTCATCGGCAGCCAAAGTATCCTCGAAGCGGACGGTTTGAGAGCCGTCTTTATAATTGAACGTGATCAGCATTCTGTCATCGTAGAGGAAAATGGCGTTCACAAAGATCTCAATCAGTGCCTTGCGCTGCTTTTGCTGCGATACATCGAACTTTCTGAATTTCATCAACCAGAATCGGATGAAGTCAGCATTAAAGGAAGGCTTTCTTAGCTTTTCGTCAGCAATTTTGGCGGTCAGTTCATCCTTTTGCGCTTCCAGCGCATCCAAACGCTCTTTGGTCGTCCGGGTGAACAAGCCTTCCTCGATTGCTTTCATCAGGTTGTCCAGTTTTCGGTCCACTTCCCGGAGCTGTTTTTCCAGCAGAGGGATCGCGGTATTCTCCTGATTTTGGAAATCCATGACCAGCTGAACGATTCGTTCAATCACTGCATCATCCTGAATCAGCTTCATCGTCTCCTGAACGACCAGATTTTCCAACCACTCCTTCTGTACGGTTTTCTTGTTACAGCCTTTCTTCTTTTTGGCAGTGGCACATTTATAATAATAGTAGGTTCGCCCGGTAGCACTTGTTCCGCTCTCGCCGAACATCAATGCCCCGCACTTACCGCAGAACAGCTTTGTGGTCAACAAATATTCCTCATCTGCCTTTCCGCGAGCCGGAGCACGTTTGTTTTTCTCCATACGTTTTTGCACACGGTCAAACAAATCCTTGGGAACGATGGCTGGAATTGCATCCGGGACAACGGTATCCCGGAAAGAAAGTTCTCCAATATAGCGGCGGTTCTTTAACATGGTGTTCATGCTGCTGCACGTCAGCTTTCCACCCAGCATATTACGAACCCCTTTTTCGTTGAGGTAGTTCATGATCTCAACGATTTTTTCACCGTTGTCGTACCGCTGAAAAGCCTCCAATACAAGCGGTGAAATCAGCGGGTCGATGCGATAGAACTTATCTGCGTCGATTTTATAGCCAATCGTTCCTGTGCCGCCTGTGCATTTGCCTTTCAGCGCATTTTCGGTCTGGCCACGAATGACTTTTTCGGAAAGTTCCGCCGAATAGTATTCTGCCATACCCTCCAGCAGCGTCTCCACCAGAATGCCCTGCGAGCCTTCTGCAATCGGCTCCATGACCGATATCAGATGGACATTGTTCTTTTTCAGAATCATCTTGTAGTTTGCACTGTCAAAACGATTCCGGGCAAAGCGGTCGAACTTCCAAACCAGAACGATTTCAAACAGCTTCTTATTGCTGTCCCGAATCATCTGTTGAAAATCCGGTCGATTGTCTGTTTTGGCAGAAAGTGCACGGTCGATATAGTGCCTGACCACTGTAATGCCGTTTCTTTCAGCATATGCTGTGCATTCCCGAATCTGGCCCTCAATGGATTCTTCGCGCTGGTTGTCACTGGAATAACGGGCATAGATCACGGCGTTCATGGCAGACACCTCGCATTCTACATCATTGAACGGTAGGACGTTCTTTCAAAATAATGTTTCGTATAATGTATATATCATAATTTGAGCGGGAATGCAAGATGAATTTGTGCAGAATAAAAGCAGGCAGCTCCCAAATGGAAGCTGCCTGCTCAGGATTCCTTAATCACCCCACACGGTCTCCGCGATCTCCTTGACCAGTTTGAGCTTGTTCCACTGCTCCAGCTCGGTCAGCTTGTTGCCGATCTCGCAGGAAGCAAAACCGCACTGCGGGCTGAGGCAGAGCCGCTCCAGCGGAATGTACTTTTCCGCCTCATGGATGCGGGCAATGACGGCATCCTTGTCCTCCAGACGGGGAGATTTGGTGGTGATAAGACCCAGCACGACCTTCTTGCCGTCTGCCACATATTTCAGCGGCTCAAAACTGCCGGAGCGCTCGTCATCAAATTCCAGATAGAACGCATCGACATTTTCCTGTGCGAACAGGAACGGTGCGATGGGCGCATAGCCGCCCTGACTTGCCCAGGTGGAGTGATAGTTGCCGCGGCAGACATGGGTGGTGATGGTCAGCCCCTCCGGGCGGTCTTCCAGTGCCAGATTATTCAGACGCAGGTATTCTGCGGCCACATCCTCCACTTTGGTGTTGGTCTCTTTCAGGAAGTTCTGGTAGTTCGGGTCACAAATCATGCCCCAGGTGCAGTCGTCGAACTGGATGCTGCGGCAGCCGGCGGCGTACAGTTCCCGGATGACCGTGCGGTATGCCGCAGCGATGTCCTGCAGCAGCTGTTCGTGGTCGGGATAGACGGCATCGGTGTTTTTGCCATTGTCCTCACGGTACAGCTCTGCCAACAGCTGTGCCGGTGCAGGCATCGTCTGGCGGGCGATGCAATTCTCATCCTCGAACTGCTTGACGAATTTGAAATGCTCCACAAACGGGTGATTTTCGCCGCTGATCTTGCCGCTGACACGGAGGGAACCGTGGGTGGTCTCTTCGCCATGGAAGTAATAGCCATGATCCAGCTCTACCTCGTCGATGCCATGGAAGCCCCACATGAAATCCAGATGCCAGTAGCTGCGGCGGAACTCGCCGTCTGTGATGGCGTGGAAGCCGGCGCGCTTCTGCTTTTCGATCAGCCGGGTGATCTCTTCGTTTTCCACAGCGGTCAGTGCGGCGCGGTCGATCGCACCGGCCTTGTACTGTGCGCGGGCCTCCTTCAGTGCGTGGGGACGCAGGAAGCTGCCCACAAAGTCGTAACGGAACGGAGACTTCAATTCTGACATAAGATAAAACCCTCTCTATCGTTGTTTTTGAAATGTCTGTTGTTCGATGGCAACAGTATACCGCCAGAGTGGGCTTGTGTAAAATACAAAAAACAGGCAGTTTGCAATAGCTTGAAGCTATATCTGTTGAACACAGCTTTTCAGGATCTCAATATACCGCTTCCCGAACAGTCCGGGCTGAACCTGCTTGTGGGTCAGATAACCGATCTCCATGGAATCGTCTACCTGCAAAGGAATGGCACGGATATTCGGGCCGTTGAGCGCTTCGCTGATGACACCGCTGCAAATGGTATATCCGTCCAGCCCGATGAGCAAATTGAACAGAGTGGCACGGTCACGTACCTGAATGTCCTTTTTGCTGTCCAGCGTGCTGAGGATCTCCTCGGAGAAGTAAAAGGAATTGTGTTCGCCCTGCTCATAGGAAAGGCGTGGATAGGGTTTCAGGTCCTCCAGCGTCAGGGCCGCTTTCTGTGCCAGCGGGCTGGAGGTGCTGACGAACACATGGGGCTTTGCGGTAAACAACAGCGTAAAGTTCAGGTCATGCTCCCGGATGACCTTGCGCAGAATGGTCTCGTTGTCGTGGTTCAGGTAGAGGATGCCGACCTCGCTGCGGAGATGGGCAACATCCTCGATGATCTCGTAGGTCTGGGTCTCCCGGATGCGGAAATCGTATTCCTCGCCGCCGTACTCTTTCAGCAGCTGTACAAAAGCTTCCACGGCAAAGGAATAGTGCTGGGCAGAAACGCAGAACTGATGCCGGACCGGGGCAGTGCCCAGATATTTTTCCTCGATGAGCCCCACCTGCGCCAGCACCTGCCGTGCATACCCCAGAAAGACATCCCCCTCCGGGGTCAGCACGACGCCCCGGTTGGTGCGGTGAAAGATAGTCAGGCCGAGTTCCTGTTCCAGTTCATGGATGGAATTGGTCAGGCTGGGTTGGGAGATATAGAATTTCTGTGCGGCCTTGCTGATGGTTCTGGCATCGGCCACAGCCGTTACATAGCGAAGTTGTTGGAGGGTCATACTGTTTCCTTTCGGCTCGTTTTTTCTTAGTTTATCGCAGAATACAGTGAAAAACAAGGCTCTCGTCTGCATCCTGAAATGTGCAGCGGATATTGCCAGCATATCAAAGATACGTTTTACCCTTCTGCGGATTCCGGGTATAATGACACCGCAGCCTTGAAAATGGGCTGTCATATTTCCCATATCAAACAAGGGAGGTTTTCCGGTATGGGACAAACCCAAAGTGAGATCATCAAAAACCACATGGAAGTCTACTGGCATGACTACGCCTCGACCAGCAAGGGTGTGTCCATTACAGAGGCGGGCCTGATCGAAAAGGCATCCATCATCGGGCGCACCGGGCTGATGCTGCTGGAATGCGGCACGGGTGCGTGGCGTGTCCGAAGCTCCATGAACACCCTGTCGCGGGAGCTGGGGGTCACGACCACGGCGGACATCGGGCTGTTGTCCATCGAATTCACCTGCTTCGACGGCGACCAGTGCTATACTCAGGCGCTGTGTCTGACCAATACAGGGGTGAACACCTCCCGGCTGAACCGGCTGGAACATTTCGTCAACGACTTCGACCGGGAAGGAAAGTTCATGACCGGTGAAGAACTTCACTCCCATCTGGATGAGATCGAGCGTATCCACGGCCTTTATTCTCCGGCAGCACTGGGCTTTGCGGCAGCACTGGCGTGCAGCTGTTTCACCTTCCTGCTGGGCGGCGGCATCGTGGAGATGCTCTGCGCGTTCTGTGGGGCGGGCATCGGCAACTTTGTGCGGTGCAAGTTGACAAAACATCACTTCACCCTGTTTCTGGGCATCACTGCCTCGGTCTGTTCGGCCAGTGTGGTCTATGCCGTTCTCCTGAAAGCTGCCGAGGTGCTGTTTGCCGTCTCGGCGCAGCACGAGGCCGGATATATCTGCTCGATGCTCTTTATCATCCCGGGTTTTCCGTTCATCACCAGCGGCATCGACCTTGCCAAGCTGGATATGCGCTCCGGGCTGGAACGTCTGGCCTACGCCATCCTCATCATTCTGGTGGCGACACTGACGGCGTGGATCATGGCCATGCTGCTGCATCTGCAGCCGGTGCAGTTCCCGCCGCTGTCGCTGACGATCCCGGAGGAGATCGTGCTGCGGCTGCTGGCAAGTTTCGGTGGGGTATTCGGTTTCTCGCTGATGTTTAACAGCCCGCGGAATCTGGCCGTCTGTGCGGCTTTGATCGGTGCGGTGACGAACACCTTCCGGCTGGAACTGGTCAGTCTGGCGGGCTTCCCGCCGGCCGTTGCAGCCTTTCTGGGGGCGCTGCTGTCCGGTCTGCTGGCCACCTGCTTGAAAAATGCAGCCGGATACCCGCGCATCTCTGTTACCGTCCCGTCCATCGTCATCATGGTTCCGGGACTGTACTTCTACCGTGCCATCTACAATTTGGGCATTATGTCCCTGACAGATTCCGCCACATGGTTCGCGGACGCCATCCTCATCATCGTAGCGCTGCCGCTGGGGCTGATCTTCGCCCGTATCATCACAGACCGTACATTCCGGTATTGCACCTGATGTGCGTGTTTATCTCCCTATCTTTCCTTTTTCAAGCAAAACGCAGGGAACCGTTTCCGGCTCCCTGCGTTTTGCTTTTGGTGTATTTATGAAAGGAAAACCCGTTTACGGGGTGGAATCATGCTTCCCCGTAAACGATTTGGGTGGCAGTGTCAATGTGGCGTTCCAGCCGATCAGCAAAGTGCTCCAGCGGCAGGAATACGCCAAGCTCATCGTAGCGGGTGTCGCCCTCCTCCAGCGAATCCTGCCCGTAGTAGACCACCGAGCGCGGCAGCGCATGCTGCAACTTCATCTGGATGTCCCAGACGGTGGAGTATGCTTCGGCCTCGGTCACTTTCTGCTTGACAGTATCCGGCAACTCGTAGATCAGGAGCACACCAAGGTGCTGGTTGTAGTGGTACTCCACCACATCCATGGAATCCTCATCATAGCCGTGATACTTGCAATAGCCGGTGGCAAGGTACATTTTGACTTTTGCCTGCTTTTTGAACACCCGGACGAACCGGTCGTATTCCCTGGTGCTGACGGCAAACTTGTTGCCCGGCAGCAGAACACCAGCATCATCGGTCAGGATGACGGGGTTCGGCTCACCATCTGCGTTGAACTTGAAGGGGATCAGGGCTGCGTTGCGCAGCAGATCAAACATGCTGTGCTGGCAGATCGCCATCAGGAAGGCCGACAGATCCTTGTTTGCATAAGCATTGAACAGTGCAGTCGTAAACTGCTGCGCACTGATCTCCGGTGCGTCCAGAACATCGGCCATGTCCAGCGAATCGTTGAAAGTGTCCATCAGGCGGTGGCAGGCTTCTGGGTTTTTCAAAATCTCCCCGAACAGTGCTTCCGCCTTTTCTTCTCTCGGAAATATTGTTGCCATGAAGCAAACCTTCTTTCTCTGAACTTCCGCACCTCATTATATGTTTCGGAGGATGCTGTGTAAAATATTGCTTTTGTATCGAGGGTATCTTATTTCGATATGAAGAAGAGGGCCAGCGCGCTTTTATTCCCAATCCACATACAGGAGTAGGCGCCCTTTCTTTCATACCAGAATCACATGGCAATCATGCGCAGGATACTTTTTACACATTCTCTTTCTGCTCGTATAATAGCACTGCAATTTGAAATTGCAAGAGGGAATTTTGAAAGTATTAAAGTTGGTTTGAACGAAGGTGGTTTTTATGTCCGAGGTCAAAAAGGTCGTGCTGGCATATTCCGGTGGTCTGGATACTTCTATCATCATCCCGTGGCTGAAAGAGCACTACAACAACTGCGAGGTCATTGCAGTATGCGGCAATGTGGGCCAGAAGGGTGAACTGGAAGGGCTGGAAGAGCGTGCAAAGGCAAGCGGCGCTTCCAAGCTGTATATTGAGGACCTGACCGACGAGTTCGTGGAGGATTACGTCATCCCCACCATGCAGGCAGGTGCCGACTATGAGGGTTATCTGCTGGGCACCAGCTTTGCCCGCCCCATCCTGGCAAAACGTGTCGTGGAGATTGCCCGCGCCGAAGGTGCGGATGCCGTCTGCCACGGTAGCACCGGCAAGGGCAACGATCAGGTGCGATTTGAGCTGGCCATCATGCACTTTGCACCCGATCTGAAGATCATCACTCCGTGGCGTGAGTGGGACATCCAGAGCCGCGATGAGGAGATCGACTATGCCGAGGCCCATCACATCCCGCTGAAGCTCAACCGTGAGACGAACTACTCCAAGGACAAGAACCTGTGGCATCTGAGCCACGAAGGTCTTGACCTCGAAGATCCGGGCAACGAGCCGCAGTACGACAAGCCGGGATTTCTGGAACTGGGCGTCAGCCCCAAGACCGCGCTGGACAAGTCCGAATTCGTGGAGCTGGAATTTGAGAAGGGCGTGCCCGTCAGTCTGAACGGTGAAAAGCTCAAGCCTGCCGCCATCATTGCCAAGCTGAACGAGATCGGCGGGCGGAACGGCATCGGCCTATATGATGTGGTGGAGAACCGTCTGGTGGGTATGAAGAGCCGCGGCGTATACGAGACTCCCGGCGGCACCATCCTGTACAAGGCCCATGAGGTGCTGGAGACTCTGACGCTGGATAAGCTGACCGCCCACAAAAAGCGCGAGCTGGCCATCACCTTTGGTGAGCTGGTCTACGATGGTCAGTGGTTCAGTCCTCTACGCAAAGCTCTGAGTGCCTTTGTGACCTCCACGCAGGAGAATGTCACCGGCAAGGTGCGTCTGGAACTGTACAAGGGCAACCTCATCAATGCCGGCGTCTGGTCGCCGTATTCGCTGTATCGTGAGGACATCGCTACCTTTGCCGCAGGCGGTGACTACAAGCAGAGAGATGCTACCGGTTTCATCAGCATCTACGGCCTGCCCACAAAAGTTCAGGCCATTGTGAAGAACGAAAAAGAAGGTAAATAAGGAATTATGCTGACTGCTGTTACTGGAATCAACTGGGGCGATGAGGGCAAGGGCCGTGTCATCGACCTGCTGGCCGAAAACGCCGATGTGGTGGCCCGCTATCAGGGCGGAAACAACGCCGGGCACACGGTCGTTACGGAGCAGGGCAAGTTCATCCTGAACCTGCTGCCCTCCGGCATACTGCACCCGGATGTGACCTGTGTGCTGGGTACCGGCATGGTCATCGACCTTGACCATCTGGCCGGTGAGATGCAGGCCATCGAAGCGCGCGGCGTGAAAATCGGCCCCGAAAACCTGAAACTTTCGGATAAGGCCACGATCTCGATGCCGTGGCATAAGGTGCAGGATGGGCTGGAAGAAGACCGCTTGGCCAAGAACGGCACGGCCTTCGGTTCCACCCGGCGCGGCATTGCCTACGCTTACAGCGACAAGTACCGCAAAAAGACACTGCGTCTGGGTGACCTGCTCCATCTGGACGAGGAGCGCACCCAGAACCGTCTGCGGATGGTGCTTGATTCCAAAAATATGGAGCTGGCGGGCTGCTATCATCAGGAAAAGATGTCCTATGATGCCCTGCTGAACTGGTGCAAACAGCAGGCAGAACGCTTTGCGCCGTTCATCTGCGATGTGGGTGCATTCTTACAGCAGGCGCACGACAGCGGCAAGCGCATCGTGCTGGAAGCTCAACTGGGAGCCATGCGCGATATTGACTACGGCATCTTCCCGTTCACCTCCAGTTCCAACACGCTGGCGGCCTATGCGCCGCTGGGTGCTGGTATCCCCAACTGCAAGCTCGACCATGTGGTGGGTGTGCTGAAAGCATATTCTACCTGTGTGGGTGCAGGCCCCTTCGCTGCCGAGAACGCCATGGACGAGGACTGGAACGAGCAGCTGCGCAAGGCAGGCGGTGAATACGGTGCTGCCACCGGCCGTCCCCGCCGGGTCGGCCCCTTCGACTGCGTAGCCAGCCGCTACGGTCTGGCCTGTCAGGGGGCGGACAGAATTGCCCTGACCAAGCTGGATGTCCTTGGCTGTATGAAAGAGATCCCGGTCATCACCGGTTACAAGCTGGATGGCGTTGAAGTCCTCCGTTTCGACCCGCTGTCCGACCTGGACCGGGTGGAGCCCGTCGTCACCATGCTGCCCGGCTGGCAGAAGGACATCTCCGGCTGCAAGAGCTGGGACGAGCTGCCCCGGGAAGCCAGAGCTTACGTGGAATTTCTGGAAAAGCAGCTGGGTCATACGATCCAGTTCGTTTCCACCGGTGCCGAGCGCGAGAAGTTCGTGCTGAAGGGAGAATGGCTGTGAGACATTTTATTGAGCCGAACAGCTTTTCTCTGAACGAGCAGTTGGCACTGCTCGACCTTGCTGACCGAATGGAAAAAGACCCGGCCCCATATGCCCACCTCTGTGATGGACGCATCCTTGCGACGCTGTTCTATGAACCATCCACCCGCACCCGGCTTTCGTTTGTCAAGCTTAAGCTTGGAGGTATGTCACCTGTTGAATACAGGCTCTCGTTTGAGTCGGCCATGCTGCGGCTGGGCGGCAAGACGCTGGGCTTTGCCGGAGCGCAGCTTTCCAGCGCCAGCAAGGGCGAGACGGTGGAGGACACTGTCCGTGTCGTGAGCAACTATGCTGACATCATCGCCATGCGCCACCCCAAAGAGGGTGCGCCGCTGCGGGCGTCCATGTATGCGCGCGTGCCCGTCATCAATGCAGGGGACGGCGGACACGCCCACCCCAGCCAGACCATGATCGACCTGATGACCATTCGCCAGCGTAAGGGGCGGCTGGACCATCTGACCATCGGTTTCTGTGGTGACCTCAAATTTGGCCGGACGGTCCACTCCCTGACCGCCGCTCTGAGCCAATTTGAGGGCAATCGGTTTGTGTTCATCTCACCGGAAGACTTGCGTTTGCCCCGGTATGTCAAGACCGAATCGCTGGAGCCGACCCATCAGGTCTATAAAGAAACGGACGATCTGGAAACCGAGTTGCCCGGTCTGGATGTGCTGTACATGACCCGCATCCAGCAGGAACGTTTCTTCAGCGAGGAAGAGTATCTGCGTCTGAAAGGCTGCTATCAGTTGGACGAAGATATGCTGAAGCTCGCCCCGCTGGATATGCCGGTGCTCCATCCGCTGCCCCGCATCGACGAGATCAAGCTGGACGTGGACAACGACCCCCGCGCCGCCTACTTCGATCAGGTACACAACGGCGTCTACATCCGCATGGCCATCATTCTGGCGTTGCTGGGCATCCCGAACCCGGTGACGGGGAAGATAGTACTGAATGGCAAGGAATGATGAGCTTTATCCGTTTACTTTGAAGCCGAATAAGTACTACTACTGCCGCTTTACCGCAATAAATTTTGCAAAACAATCTTGATTCCCCCATGCTTCCATGATACCCTTTATTCCAAATCCTGCTGACAAAAGTGGTGGTGCTCACTGTGATAACCACCACTTTCAGCGGATATTACCCAGAAAGAACGTACCGCCCCGCAACACACCCGATTCATTTTGCCGCCGATTCACCCGACAAAATCA
>OGXJ01002693.1_pt1 | contig 11450 bp, 14 predicted proteins | sample 1576231 | NCBI WGS metagenome assembly OGXJ01 (sample SAMEA3541539, study PRJEB24748) | human gut metagenome | biome: human gut; feature: human-associated habitat; material: faeces | place: China | collected 2012
AGTTCGAAATAAAATCAAAAAATAGCAAGTTGTCCGTCATTGACAAAATTTAGCCCTGATGCTGGCGCCGCCGGCGCGGGCCGTATTTGCCGCGCGGGTGCACCGAACCCTGGTAGGGGCAGTGGTAGCTCGTGACCGAGTCCACCAGGTCGATGACCACCGATTTGGGCATCGACGACATGTCCACCTCCTTGTAGGGGAAGAGCGTCGTCGTATCCCAGTATTTCTCGAAGATGGTGCTGTCCTTGGCGACCTCGCGGTTGCGGACGTATTTCCACGTATTGTTGCTGTAAAGCACCACCTGTATGGCGTCGTTGCCCGAATCGAGCGTGTCGATGGCCACCACGTCGTTGGTGTCGAAAATCGACTCGATCTGCTTGGGCTGGAGCCGCAGGCGCATTGCGACGATGGAGTCTATGGTCGCAGCCTCCCTGGGCGAGAGGGATGCGATGTGCAGCGAATCGGTTTTGCGTTCGGCCTGCGGTGCTGCGGCCGATGCCGAGAGTGCCGCAACGGCGGCCATACATGTGAGGCAGTATTTTTTCATGTGTATTTTATTGTTGTCGGATAAATTCTTCGGCGGCTTCCAGCGCCTTGTAAAATTCCTCGCCGAAACGGCGCACGATCGGTTCGCGCAACGCCTTGTAGACCGGGATTCCCAGCCTGCGGCCGCATTCGCGCGCCGGGGCGCAGACCGACCAGCGGTGGTAGTTGAGCCCTGCCGTGCCGTTCGAAAACCGCACGACGCGGATCGGATAGAGGTGGCATGAGATCGGTTTGCGGAAGGCGGTCTTGCCCTCCAGCCACGCCTTTTCGATGGCGCAGAGCGTGATGCCGTTCTCCGAGTAGGTGTAGGCGCATTCCGCGTCGCCGACCAGCGGCGTGGTCAGGTCGCCGTCTTCGTCGATGACCATGAAGCCCTGTCGCTCGACGGCCTCGATGCCCTCGGGCGTCATATAGGGCTTGTAGGCCGCATATTCGCGTTCGAGTATGCCGACCTCCTCCGCTTCGAGCGGCGCCCCGGCATTCCCCTCGACGCAGCAGATACCCTTGCACTGCGCGATGTCGCAGGCGAAACATTCGCGCAGCAGGTCTGCGCTCACGATTTTGTCGTCGATTTCGATCATTTGCGGCAGGTGTCGGCGATTATCAGGTCGAACATCTCCCCCAGCGACATGCCCATGGCCCGGGCCTGCTTGGGGACGATGCTCCCGGCGCTCATGCCGGGGATGGAGTTGATTTCGATCAGGTAGGGTTTGCCCTCGGGCGTGACGATGAAATCGACGCGTACGACACCCGAGCAGCGGCATGCCCTGTAAGCGATGCGGGTCATGCGGTGCAGTTCTTCCGCAATTTCCGGGGCGATGTCGGCGGGGGTTATCTCGTCCGAATAGCCTTCGGTGTATTTGGCCTGGTAGTCGAAGAAATCCTTTTTCGATACGATCTCCGTGATCGGGAACAGGTATTCCCTGCCTCCGGCCACCATCATGCCGCAGCCCATTTCACGGCCCGCGATGCACTCTTCGATCAGCACCTCGTCGCTTTGGGCGAAGGCCGCCTCGATGGCGGGCAGCACCTCGTCGCGCGTATGGACTTTCGTCACGCCGAACGAGCTGCCGCTGGCGTTGGGCTTGATGAAGAGCGGCAGTCCGAACTCCGCGACCACCCTGTCCGGGTCGGCCGTTTCGCCCTTGCAGAGGAAAATCTCGCGGGCGAGGTTGATGCCCCGTCCCGCTACGGTGCGCTTGGTGGTGATCTTGTCAAAGGTGATGACCGACGAGGTCATCGAGCACGACGAATAAGGGACGCCCATCATGTCGAGGTAGCCTTGCAGCTTGCCGTCCTCGCCGGGCGTGCCGTGGATGATGATCAGGGCGTAGTCGAATGCTTTGCGCTCGCCTTCCACCGTGAGCGAAAAATCGTTCTTGTCGACCTGCCACTCGCGTCCGTCGGGGGCCGTGTAGTGCCAGTCGCGGTGGTGGAGGTCGATGACCGTGATGTCGTATTTCGTATGGTCGAGCGCCGCTTCGATCTGTGCGGCGCTCTGGAGCGCGATCCCCCGTTCGGGCGAATCTCCGCCCGCCATGAGGGCAATCTTCAGGCGTGTCATTGTCAGGGGTTGTATATGTCCTTATATCTGAATTCCAGTATTTCCCGTACCATCTGCGTATACTGCCGCGCCTCGGCGTGGCTGTCGTCTGCTTGCAGTACGCGGTTGAAGTCGTTGAGGGCTGCGCCCCACTCGTTGAGGCGGTAGTGGAGCTTGCCCCGTTCCATATAGAGCGCCGTGTTTTCCGGATCGGCGGCGATCTGTGCCGTCAGGGCCGATTTGCGGGCCGTCGGGTTCCACAGCCCCTTGCGGCGGATATGTTCGGCGACGCCCTTGTCGAGCATCTGCGAGACATCCTCGCCCCGCCCGATGCGCCCGCGGATTTGAGTCGCGGAAAAATCCTGCAGCGGGGCGTCTTCCAGCACCGTGATGCGGCCGGGGAACCTGTCCACCCTTTCGCCGCGGCGGGGATAGACGTATACCGGGTATTCGAGGATGCGGTCGTACTCTTTCCAGCCGTCGAGCCGTTCTATCTGGTCGGCGCCCATGAGGATCGAGAACTCCATATCCGCGCCGTGGTTTTCGGCCAGGTAGCGCAGCGTGTCGATCGTATACGACGGCTTGGGCAGCAGGAATTCGACGACCGAGGGTTTTATCCGGTCGGGATAGCGCGATGCCGCGCAGGCCGTCTCGGCCATTTCGAACCGATCCATCTCGGGGGCCAGCTCTTCGGCCTGTTTATAGGGGCTCTGGGGCGAAACGACGAGCACCAGCTCGTCGCACAGTCCTTTTTCCACGGCGTATTCCGCCAGGGCGATGTGCCCTTTATGGATGGGGTTGAACGACCCGAAATAGAGCATGACGCGTTTCATGGCTGCCGTGCGATGAATTGGTCGATGATCGCAGTCGTTTCGCGGATCGCCTCGTCGAGCGAGTCGTTTACGACGATGTGGTCGAATTCGGGGGCTTTCGTCAGTTCGAATTCGGCTTTCGCCACACGGCGGTCTATCACCTCCGGGGCGTCCGTGCCGCGGCATACGAGCCTGCGGCGCAGCTCCCCGATCGAGGGCGGCATGACGAATATCGAGCAGGCGTCGTCGCCGAAGATGCGTTTGAGGTTGATACCCCCGATGACGTCCACGTCGAAGACGATGATGTTGCCCTTGGCCCAGATGCGTTCCACTTCCGAGCGCAGCGTGCCGTAGCAAGTGCCCTGGTAGACCTCTTCCCACTCCACGAAGCGGTTTTCCGCGACGGCACGCATGAACTCTTCGTGCGTCATGAAGTGGTAGTCGCAGCCGTGGCGCTCGCAGCCTCGGGGTGCGCGGCTGGTCGCCGATACCGAAAATTCGAACTGCGGGAAACGCTTCAGCAATTCGCGTACGATGGTCGTCTTCCCGGAACCGCTCGGGGCGGAGAATATGATAACCTTGCCCATTATAATATGTTCAGTACCTGTTCTTTGATCTTCTCCAGCTCGTCCTTCATCTTAACTACGAGTATCTGGATGTTCGATTCGTTGGCCTTCGAGCCCATCGTGTTGATTTCGCGGCCCATCTCCTGTGCGATGAAGCCCAGTTTGCGGCCTGCGCCCTCCTCTTGGGCGGCCACCTCGCGGAAATACCTGCAGTGGTTGGCCAGGCGCACCTTCTCCTCGGTGATGTCGAGTTTTTCGAGGTAGAAGATCATCTCCTGCTCCAGCCGGTTGCGGTCGACGTCGACCTGCAGCTTTTCGAGGTTTTCCAGCAGGCGGGCCCTGACCGTCTCCGTGCGGGCCTTTTCGAAAGGCACGACCTCCTGTTTGTAGCCTTCGATCTTGTCCACGCGGCTCAGCAGGTCGGCGATCAGGATCGCGCCTTCCTGCAGGCGGAACGCGTCGAGCTGCGCCACGGCGGCTTCGGTGGCGGCGACCAGCGCCGCGTGTTCCTCGTCGGAGATGCTCTCCGTTTCGGCCGATACGACGTCGGGCATGCGCATCACGACGGGTACGATTGCGTCGTAGTCGGCGTCGATGCCTGCGAATGCGAGCGTGTCGGTCATCTGGTGCAGGTATTCGCGGAATACCTCTTTATTAATACGCGCCGGGGTCTCCACGGTCTGCGATTCGACGGTCACGAAGACATCGACCTTGCCGCGCTGTACCGTGCGGGTGATGATATTGCGGATTTCGTATTCCGACTGGCGGTAAACGGCCGGAAGCCGCAGCCCGAGGTCGAGCTGTTTGGAGTTGAGCGAGCGGATTTCGACCGTGATCTTCTTATTTTGCAGCGTGGCTTCGCCCTTGCCGAAGCCCGTCATGGATTTTACCATTTGCGGAGGATGTTAAGTTTGGGCAAAAGTAATAAAAACAATTCAAAATGCCGAGCGTTCGGGACGCCGAGTGAAATTTCTTTGAACAAGTTTTGCACAACTGTTGTATTCTCCGGAATATTTTACCTATATTTGTGTTAGTAAACTAACAGGCTGGAGTCCGAAACACTAAATTCACATCCGAATATTATGAAAAAGCACAATTTCAACGCGGGACCCTCGATCCTCGCAGACGAAGTCATCCAGAACGCAGTAAAAGCTATCGTAGATTTCAACGGTTCGGGCCTTTCCCTGCTTTCGATTTCGCACCGGACGAAGGATTTCGAGAACGTGATGGCCGAGGCCGACGCGCTCTTCCGTGAGATGCTCGACATCCCCGACAACTACAAGATCTTCTATATCGGCGGCGGTGCCAGCACGTTCTTCTACGAAGTGCCCGCCAACTTCCTGGGCAGGAAGGCCGGCTATGTGAATACCGGTGTCTGGGCCAAGAAGGCCATCAAGGAAGCCAAGCGTTACGGCGAGGTCGAGCTGCTCGCTTCGTCCGAAGACCGCAATTTCACCTACATCCCCAAGGGTTTCGCGATCCCCGCTGACCTGGACTATGTGCATATCACCTCCAACAATACGATCTACGGCACCGAGTACCACGAAGACCTCGTTTCGCCCGTGCCCCTGATCGCCGACATGTCGTCGGACATCCTTTCCCGCCCGGTCGACGTTACGAAATACGCCATGATCTACGGCGGTGCGCAGAAGAACCTCGCCCCGGCCGGCGTGGCGTTCGCCATCATCCGCGAGGACATGCTCGACCGTGTCGTGCGCGACCTGCCGACGATGGTTGCGTTCCGCACCCATGTCGAGAACGGCTCGATGTTCAACACGCCTCCCGTATTCCCGATCTACGTGCTCATGGAGACCCTCCGCTGGCTCAAGTCGATCGGCGGCGTACCCGAAATCTACCGACGCAACAAGGAGAAGGCCGCCCTGCTGTATGACGAGATCGACCGCAACCCGCTGTTCCGCGGTACGGTCGACAAGCAGGATCGCTCGCTGATGAACATCTGCTTCGTGATGGCCGACGGTTACGAGGAACTGGCTCCCGAGTTCATGGAATTCACCAAGGGACGCGGTATCGTGGGCATCAAGGGCCACCGCTTGGTGGGCGGCTTCCGCGCATCGTGCTACAACGCACTTCCGAAGGAGAGCGTCGAGGTGCTCGTAGAGTGCATGCAGGAGTTCGCCGCCAAACACGCGAAATAACGGACGGCCATGGCGCATTTCTTTACGTTCACTCCGAAGAAAAAGGCGGCCACGGACATCGATTTTATTCATCTGATAGAAAGTACAGGTATGAAAATATTAGTTGCGACCGAAAAGCCTTTTGCCAAGGAGGCCGTCGACGGGATCCGCAGGATCGTCGAAGATGCGGGCTATGAACTGGCCCTGCTTGAAAAATATACCGACAAGGCCCAATTGCTGGCCGCCGTGGCCGATGTCGATGCGCTCATTGTCCGCAGCGACAAGGTGACGGCCGAAGTCATCGGGGCGGCGAAGAACCTCAAAATCGTGGTTCGTGCCGGTGCGGGTTACGACAACGTGGATCTCGCGGCCGCCACGGCGCGCGGTATCGTGGTGATGAATACCCCGGGGCAGAACTCCAACGCCGTGGCCGAGCTGGCGCTCGCCATGATGGTCTTCATGTCGCGCAACCGCTTTACGCCCGGTACGGGTTCGGAGATACAGGGCAAGACCCTCGGCATCCACGCCTACGGCAATGTGGGCAAACTCGTGGGGCGCAAGGGCAAGGCGCTGGGCATGAACGTCATCGCCTACGACCCCTTCATCACGGATGCGGCGGTGTTCGAAGCCGACGGTGTGAAGAAGGTGGATTCCCTCGAAGATTTGTACAGGCAGGCCGATTTCCTGTCGCTGCACATCCCGGCTACGGAGCAAACCCGCGGCTCGATCGGCTACGAACTGCTGATGTCGATGCCCAAGGGTGCCACGCTGGTCAACACCGCCCGCAAGGAGGTGATCGACGAACAGGGTGTCGTGCGTGCGCTGACCGAACGCGAAGACCTGAAATACATTACCGACATCGCTGCCGGGAACCAGGCCGAGCTGGACGAGAAATTCGGCAAGCGGGTGTTTGCCACCGCCAAGAAGATGGGGGCCGAGACCGCCGAGGCCAATATCAACGCGGGTCTGGCCGCAGCCACCCAAATCGTCGATTTTTTCAGGAACGGCAATACGCGGTTCCAGGTGAACAAATAGCGGATAACGGCGCGTGAAAGGCGGGAGCGAAGGCTGCGCCCGCCTTTTTCGCTTTAATACATTAATTCATATGGTGAAAATCAAACCTTTTTGCGGGATACGTCCCCCGAAACAGTATGCGTCCGAAGTGGCGTCGCGCCCCTATGACGTGTTGAATTCCGCCGAGGCCAAGGCCGAGGCCACCGAACGCTCGTTGCTGCACATCATCAAGCCCGAAATAGATTTCGAGCCTATTGCCGACGAACATTCGCAGGAGGTTTACGACAAGGCGGTCGAGAATTTCCGTGCATGGCGTGAGAAGGGCTGGCTCGAACAGGATCCCGGGGAGTATTATTACATCTATGCGCAGACGATGGACGGCCGCACGCAATACGGACTGACCATGTGCTGCCATTACGAGGATTACCTCTCGGGGGCGATCAAGAAACACGAACTGACGCGTCCCGACAAGGAGGAAGACCGCATGATCCACGTCCGCAACCAGCAGGCCAATATCGAACCGGTGTTCTTCGCCTATCCCGACAACGCCGAGATCGACGCCATCGTGGCCGACGTGGTGAAGAACAACGACCCGGAATACGATTTCACGGCTGCCGACGGCTTCGGCCATAAGCTGTGGGTTATCCGCGACAAGAAGACCAACGACCGTATCACGGAGATTTTCGCGGGCATCCCGGCGCTCTATGTCGCCGACGGGCATCACCGCACAGCCGCCGCGGCGCGCGTGGGACAGGAGTGCCAGGCAAAGAACCCCGGCCATACGGGCAACGAGGAGTATTGCTATTTCCTCGCCGTGACTTTCCCCGCGGGGCAGCTTCGGATCATCGACTACAACCGTGTCGTGAAAGACCTGAACGGTCTGACGCCGGAGCAGTTGCTCGAAAAGCTCGCCGAAAGTTTCACGGTCGAGGACAAGGGCACGGAGGAGTACCGTCCGACGGGGCTGCATAATTTCTCGATGTATCTCGGCGGACACTGGTACAGCCTGACGGCCAAGCCCGGGACATACGACGACAACGACCCGATCGGTGTGTTGGACGTGACGGTGCTGTCGAACCTCGTGCTGGATAAAATACTGGACATCAAAGACCTGCGCACGTCGAAGCGGATCGACTTCGTGGGCGGAATCCGCGGCCTGGGCGAGCTCAAACGCCGTGTCGACAGCGGCGAGATGAAGGCGGCGTTCGCCCTCTACCCCGTTTCGATGCAACAGCTCATCAACATCGCCGACACGGGCAACATCATGCCCCCGAAGACGACGTGGTTCGAGCCGAAACTCCGCTCGGGCGTGGTGATCCACTCGTTCGAAGAGTAACCGCCCCGCGACGCTCGGGGGGGCCGATAAGTCATTCAACCCTCGGGAACCGCCTGTCCGGCGTGTTTTCGAACAAGCTGAAAAGGCTGCCTGAACCATTCGGGCAGCCTTTTCGTTTTGCGGATCGGCGGAAAATCGTTATCTTGCATGGTGATCCCCTTAAAAACCCTTTGCGATGAAATGGTTTGTCAAATGCCTGCGCCATTATGCCGATTTTCGGGGCCGGGCGTCGATGCCCGAGTTCTGGTATTTCGTGCTGGGACTCTTTCTCGTGCTGTTCCTTTTGCTGGCCGTTATCCTGGGTGTTAGCTCATTCTGTACGGTCGGCGCCACAAGCAGGCGTTACGTCGTTTGCCTTGTCGGACTGCCGTTTGTGATGCCCTACCTGGCCGTTATGGTGCGCCGCCTGCACGATTGCGGGCGCAGCGGATGGTGGGCGGGCGGATATCTGGCCGTCAGCATCGCCGGCCGGGTCGTCAGCCACTTCTCCCTCAAACCCGGCGGGGCGGCATGGCTGACGGATGCCGATCTGGGCCTTGCCATTTTGCAGGGGGTGTATCTTATTTTCTTGTTTTACTGGTGGTGCCGGCCCGGGGTGCCGGGCGAAAATAAATACGGCTCCGATCCGAAGGCGGAATAAAATGGCGGAAATATTTTGTACGCAGTGCGTTCGGGCGGGTTATTCCGGGCGTACTGCTTTCATTTATCCGTTTTTCATGATAAGATTTGTTGCATTCGTTTAGAATTTCCGGTATTTTTTCATATATTTGTAAGGAACTTAACAATACTACGGCTTATGGCTAAAATAAAAGGAACAATCGTTGTCGACAAGGAACGGTGCAAAGGGTGCGGGGTCTGTGTGGCTTCGTGTCCGTGCGACGTGCTGGAATTGTCGGCAGAGGTGAACAGCAAGGGCTATCCCATATCCCGGATGGTAAATCCCGATGCCTGCACGGGGTGTGCTTCGTGTGCGGTGATTTGCCCCGATAGCGTCATCACGGTTTATCGTCAAAAATTCGAGTAGCTATGGCAGAGAAAGAGGTAAAACTGATGAAAGGCAACGAAGTGATAGCCCATGCGGCGATTCGCTACGGTTGCGACGGATATTTCGGGTACCCGATCACTCCCCAGTCGGAAGTGATGGAGACACTGATGGAACTCAAGCCGTGGGAGACCACGGGCATGGTCGTGCTGCAGGCCGAATCGGAGATCTCGTCGATCAACATGGTCTACGGCGGCGCATCGACCGGCAAACGGGTGATGACCTCGTCGTCGAGCCCCGGTATCAGCCTGATGTCCGAGGGGCTGAGCTACCTGGCGGGGGCGGAACTGCCCTGCCTGGTGATCAACTGCCAGCGCGGCGGCCCGGGACTGGGTACGATCCAGCCTTCGCAGGGCGACTATTTCCAGGCCTGCAAAGGCGGCGGCCACGGCGATTTCCACATGATCGTACTGGCGCCCAATTCGGTGCAGGAGATGCACGACCATGTGGCCGAGGCGTTCGACCTCGCGTTCAAATACCGCAACCCGGCGATGATCCTCGCCGACGGGGCGATCGGGCAGATGATGGAGAAAGTGGTGCTCGCGCCGCAGCGCCCCCGCAAGACCGACGAAGAGATCGCTGCCGAGTGCCGCTCGTGGGCTACCTACGGCAAGCCTGCCGACCGTAAGCGCAATATCGTGACGTCGCTGGAGTTGCAGTCCGAGAAGATGGAGATCATCAACAAGCGCCTGCAGGAGAAATACAAGGCGCTCGAAGAGAACGAGGTGCGTTATGAGGAGATCGGCTGCGACGATGCGGATTACGTGATCGTGGCGTTCGGTTCGTCGGCCCGTATCTGCTCGGCCACGGTCGAGATGGCGCGCGCCGAAGGGCTGAAGGTCGGCCTGCTGCGGCCGATCACGCTCTATCCTTTCCCCAAGAAGCCGCTTGCCGAACTGGCCGCGCGCGGTGTCAAAGGCTTCCTTTCCGCCGAGCTCAATGCCGGCCAGATGGTCGAGGACGTGCGGCTGGCCGTGAACGGCGTAGCTCCCGTCGAGCATTTCGGCCGTCAGGGCGGTATGATGTTCGCGCCCGACGAAGTGCTCGCGGCGCTCAAGGAAAAACTGATTAAAAAGTAAAGGCTATGGCAGAGGTTGAAATCAAAAACGAAAACCTGGTTTACGCGAAACCGAAGCTCATTACCGACAACGTCATGCACTACTGCCCCGGCTGCAGTCATGGTACGGTACATAAACTGATCGCCGAGGTCATCGAGGAGATGGGCTTCGCGGAAAAGACCGTAGGCGTTTCGCCCGTGGGCTGCTCCGTATTCGCATACAATTATATCGACATCGACTGGATCGAGGCCGCCCACGGACGCGCCCTGGCCGTAGCTACGGCCGTGAAGAGGCTCTATCCCGGCAACCTGGTCTTCACCTACCAGGGCGACGGCGACCTGTCGGCCATCGGCACGGCGGAGTCGATCCATGCGGCCGCACGCGGCGAGAACGTCGTGGCGATCTATATCAACAACGCCATTTACGGCATGACGGGCGGCCAGATGGCCCCGACTACCCTGCTGGGTATGAAGACCGCGACGACGCCCTACGGCCGTGACCCGCGCCTGAACGGCTACCCTTATAAGATCGCCGAGATGATGGCGCACCTCGACGGTGCCACCTTCATCACGCGCCAGAGCGTGCATACGCCCGCCAACGTGCGCAAGTGCAAGCGTGCGATCCGCAAGGCGTTCGAAAATTCGATGGCCGGCAAGGGCTTTTCGCTCGTGGAGGTCGTTTCGACCTGCAACAGCGGCTGGAAACTCTCGCCCGTGGCCTCGAACGAGTGGCTCGAACAGAACATGCTGCCCTACTATCCGCTGGGCGATATCAAGGACGTAAAATAAGGGATGCTATGAAAGAGACTTTAATTATCGCAGGGTTCGGAGGCCAGGGCGTCCTCTCGATGGGTAAGATACTGGCCTACTCGGGCGTAATGCAGGACTTCGAAGTCACGTGGATGCCCTCGTACGGCCCCGAGATGCGCGGCGGTACGGCCAACGTGACGGTAATCCTTTCGGACAGGAAGATTTCTTCGCCGATCGCCCATGAGTTCGATACGGCCATCATCCTGAACCAGCAGTCGATGGAGAAATTCGAGCCGATGGTCAGGCCCGGCGGCATCCTGATCTACGATACGAACGGTATCACGCGCCATCCCGTGCGCGAGGACATCGAGGTCTACGCGATCGACGCCACGGCCGAATGCGCCCGGATGGGACAGGCCAAGCTGTTCAATACGATGATTCTGGGCGGGTACCTCAAGGTGCGCCCCGTCGTCGAGATGGAGAACGTGATGGTCGGCCTCAAGAAGTCGCTGCCCGAACGTGCGTGGAAGATGCTTCCCGCCAACGAGGAGGCGATCCGCCACGGCGGCGAGATCATCCGCAAGGTACGCTGACGGATCCGGGTTCCGATGGGTTTCCGAAGGAAAGAGCGGCAGGCCATGCGCCTGCC
>OGXJ01002705.1_pt1 | contig 11409 bp, 9 predicted proteins | sample 1576231 | NCBI WGS metagenome assembly OGXJ01 (sample SAMEA3541539, study PRJEB24748) | human gut metagenome | biome: human gut; feature: human-associated habitat; material: faeces | place: China | collected 2012
CGGGAAGCCGTGTTCGGCATAGAACACCGCGAGTTCGAGGATCCAGAGGTAGTTGTAGGACAGGGAGACTTCATAGAAGACCATTTTTCCGGTTTAGCCGTCCAGAATTCATCATCCGGCTGTAACCCTAAAGGTAAGAATATAAAAGTACACAAATAATTACTACCTGTCGACACATACCTGTCCGCAATCTCCGGCTGATGACCGCAGAATCCCAAATTCAGCCATCCGTCTTTATCAAAAGTACCCTTAATTAGCTGATTCTTTATCACCTTAGTCAATGCACAACGTACTTGTGCCGGTTTTATATGTTTTGGCAACAGTTTCATCCAAGAGACTTGAGCCAAAACCTGAAATGCTCCAAAGCGATATCCCATAGATCTTCCCAACACCGGGTAAGTTCCTTCTGGAGAAATCATCTTTTCTTGCTGATCAGCGTGACGAATAAAACGCTGTAATTGTACATCATAAAAATCCGCCCCTTCTATTCCATGCTTTTTCATAATAGCCAATACATCTATCAACATAGGTTGGATAACATAGCTATTATAATAATCTAAATGAAAATTACGTCCGTCACCATACCAACCATCTCCTTTATACCATTCTTTATGTCTTTTCAGAGCATGATGAATAGGCTTTAACTCACATTCACCCGTAAATTCCAACAAAGCAGCCTCGATTGTAGCAGAAAACATCAACCAATTACATTCAAATGCCTTAATCCTACGAGAAGCTTTCAATTCTTTAATAACCCTCTCTTGAGTTATTTTATCCAATTTAGGCCATATCTGATCCTTCGAACGAATTAATCCTTGCGCAAAAAAAGCAGCATCCACCAATGGTTGCCCACCAGGACCATCAAAACGCATATAGTCTGGAGATTCCGGATTCACAGCATTTGCTATTGACTTTACTACCAACTCTGTATATTTAGCACGTAGTTTCCCTTCTTTCGTTTCATCAGGAGGAAGATTCAACCAAGCTGAAATACCATTGAAAGAACGCCCTAATGCCTCCAAATGTGTAACATTCTTTCTAGTATTGCCATTGTTCAACCCATCGAAAGTTTCAACAGGCATGTTCTTTCTTAATGTATTCTGACTTAGATTTGTATAAAGCGGATCTATAATCTTAATCATTGTCTTTACCCAATATTCACGATCCTTACTTTTCTGTGCAAAAGCACTATTCTCATTACCCCAAAAGGATAATGCCAAGAAAAGCAATAATAAAGTACTCTTTTTGTTATTCATTTCCATACAAAGTTTTTATTATCAAAGCCCTAGTAACTTCAAAGTAAGTCGGTGGCTTCTTTTATAATTAATAAATTTAATTGCCCTTCACAACTATCTCATTTTTAGCATTTCAATACCTGCCATCAAAAATGCCCCTACCCCATACACTTCTGTCATATTCTGTGTAACTTTTTCAGGAGCGGCACTGACCGGTTGAACATACCCAAGCATACCATCCTCGTGAACATAACTTTTCAATGCTTTCCAACCTTTTTGAACAGCTTTTTTATACTTTTTATCTTTCAAGATCCCTTGATTTACTCCCCAACCTAAACCGTAAACAAAAAAACCGGAAGCACTATTTTCGGGAGAAGGATATGAATCGGGATCAAGCATACTTGCGTGCCAAGAACCTTTTTTGTCCTGACACTTAATCACAGCAGAAGCCATTTCCTTATAGATATTCAAATAGTAATTGTAAGTAGGATGATCTTTAGGCAAAGTTTGCAGTAATAAAGGTATTCCTGCAAACACCCATCCGTTTCCTCTTCCCCAAAAAACTTTCTCACCATTCTTTTCTTTTCTAGGAATATATCTCCTATCACGATAGTACAATTTCGCATCCTTATCATATAAAGAATCAGTAGCTTCTTTAAACTCCCGATCCATAAAATCTAAATAATTTTTCTCCGGATAAAGTTTATTCAACTGACCATACACCGGAGGAGCCATAAACAAAGCATCACACCAGGACCAACGTTCCGACCATCTTTTAGCGCCAAGCCATAAACGTGCTTTCGACGGATTAGCTATAATAGAATCCACCCGCGCTATTGTCGGTCTGATCATTGCCGGATCACGAAATTTCTCATACATACGGATATACATCTGTGCTATGACAAGATCATCCGCATGATAAAGACGTTTCAAGAATGCCCAACTATGCTTTTTTCCGATCTGCATCAGAAAGTCATAGTAACGAGAATCCTGTGTGTAATCTGCCCACTCCACCATACCTCGGAATAGTACAGCATTTGTCCATTCCAAATCATGATGTTTCACTTGTGGCTGATGATTCACCTGCCACATAGCAACTTTATCAATTAGTACACGATCTTGTTCTTTGTTACTTTTCGCTTCAACAGTTGAAAAGACTGCAAAAAGAGTAAAAACCCCAATAAGTATCTTTTTCATGGTAAAATATATAATCTTTATGTTTATTATTTCAATGAATTGCAAATATCCTCATTCATCTTTTTCAAAATAGCTTCGTCTAATTTAATCACTTTACGATCATAGGTTATCAACCCATTCACCTCCACTTCTACATCGGTAGTCTGTGTATAAACAGCCGCAGAAAAGCCTTGACCAATCATTTCCTTCAACATCTTAGCATATCTTAGATACTCTGCCGTAGCTTCTGCCGATGTATTAAATTGTACATATCCCCAGTTTCTATCCGGTTCCCAAAGATGATCCTTCAATACCAATCCGATTCCTCCATATTCTCCTAGCACTGTGGCCCGCTGTGCATCATATAAATACATTTTAGGACCAGGATAGTTATGTAGATCGAGCATATCACCACAAGTATAATGATTACCACCACTAGCAGGATTAACTAAACGTGTCGGATCATATTGCTTAGTCCATTCTGCAATTTCACGAGTTTTAAATTGTCCCCAAGCCTCGTTAAAAGGTACCCAAGTTCCAATACACGGATAAGAATAAAGACAATCAATGATTTCTTTCCATTCTTTTCGATAGTTAGCTTCAGATTCGGGCGAACGCGTCAGTTCTGTTCCTTCAAAGTACTTCCGATTCTGCCATTCCGGATTTTTATCACCACTTGGCATATCCTGCCATACAATAATGCCCATCTGATCACAATAAGTATACCAACGAGCAGGTTCTACTTTTATATGTTTCCGTATCATATTAAAGCCGAAATCCTTCGTTTTTTTAATATCATAGCGTAACGCCTCGTCTGTAGGTGCCGTATATAATCCATCCGGCCACCAACCTTGATCCAATGGGCCAAACTGAAACAAATCTTTATTATTCAGTTGCAAACGTACAATACCTTTTTCATCTCTTTTCGTAGAAAATTTACGCATCGCCATATAACTCTTTATACAGTCAATCCGTTTTCCTTCTGAAAATAAAGAAACTTCCATCTGATATAAAAATGGACTGTCGGGTGACCAAAGTTTTACATCAACAGGCATAGAGATTTCAACTGGTAATCCATTAATAGATGTTCCCATAGCCACCAGTTGTCCTTCATCAAATACTTTTACCTCAAACTTATCCGAAACTCTATCATTATCAGTTTCCACTTTTACCTTCACCCCATTTGTATCTATATCGGGAGTAGTTCGTACGTTAGTTATATAATGATCTGCTACCGGTTCTAGCCATACAGTCTGCCAAATGCCACTTACCGGAGTATACCAAATACCACGCGGCTGACTTACCTGTTTTCCTCTAGGCTGAGTTCCTTTATCTGTCGGGTCCCAAACTTTTACTACTAGAGTATTTTTCGAACCATCCAAAGCTTGTGTTATATCAAAAGAAAATGGGGTAAAGCCTCCTGTATGTTCACCCACTTTTATATTATTCACCCATACCTCTGTTTTCCAATCAACAGCTCCAAAATGAAGCAAAATCTTTTTCCCTTTCCACTTTGAAGGAATTATGAAGCTACGTTGATACCATAAATTTTTATTCTCTCCCAATATTCTTCCAACTCCGGAAAGAGAAGATTCAATAGCAAAAGGTACGAGTATTTCACCATCAAAAGAAGTTGGTATCCCTTTTCCTAATGGCTGAATGGTATAATTCCATAGACCATTCAGATTAGACCATTCAGAACGTTCCATAATAGGACGCGGATATTCCGGTAAAACATTGTTAATGTCAATGTTTTCTGTCCAAGATGTCTTAATTTTATTACCGACCGGTTTCCACTGTGCCCATAATACCTGAGAAGATAATAACAAGGTGGCTCCTACTAAAACTAAATGTTTTATCATATATAATTTAAATAAAAATATAAAGCACTCTCCTATTCATATAAATATTCTACAAAAATAGCATATCAAGCTTCAATATACCTCACAAAAAAAGAATATAAGGAAAAGAAGAAGTGATGAATGGCAGGGAGGGACCTTTCTCCCTACCATTCTCCTCTCAAAAAATAAAAGTTCTTAGTTATACTATTACTTTACTTTCACTTCAATTAAGACACTCTCTTTCTCTGAATCAACAGTCTGTTGAGAAACCAGTCGTAAAGGAAGTACACAAATAGCATCACTATTATTCGTAATGAAATCATATACTGCAGTCTGATTGAATGTAACCAATATGTCAGTACCTCTTCCTGTACCATCAAAATGAAGGTCTGTTTCACTCAATGTGTAGGTAGTACTCGGTAAAAGCTTGTAAGTACGTCCAATGGTGACACCATAGTCTCCAATTTCCTCAACAGTCCAAGGTTCTATCTTTACGTCACCTGTCATGGTTGGTTGCGCTCCACCTTTCAATACTGTTACAGTATAAATAGAAGTTTCTGCTGACCGATCTACGGTATATGTCTCATTTAAACTATTTTTCAGTGCAAATACTACATTATATTCTTCTGGGAAAAGAGTATCGTAGTCACAATTATCTTCTATACAAGCCCCTCCTATTATCAACAGAAGAGATAATGTAAGTAATTTATAAAATCTTATTTTCATATCTTCGTTTTTAATTTATGATTAATATCCTGGAGCTTGAACCATCTGCGGATTAGCATACAATTCATTCAAGGTTGTATTCTTGCCATCTTCTGATACCCCCTGAGGAACAGGTAATAAATAAGAACGATCGTACCATGCAAACGGCTGGTCAATAAGAGTAGGTTTATTAAAATCTTCAAAAGTAGGATTTACTTTACGACCATTTAGTCCATAAAAAGAACCAGCTTTCAAACGCTCAGGCGCAATAGTCCAACGGCGTAAATCATAATACCGTAAACCTTCTTCATAAAATTCAACAAAACGTTCATTACGCACCCAATCCATCAAGCTCATATCACCTAAATCAGTGGTGGTCAATTCCTTAACACCTGCACGTTTACGAATTACATTCAAATTATTCAAAGCCTTTTGAGTTTCACCCTTAGCAGCATAGCACTCAGCCAAGTTCATATAAAGTTCTGCCATACGTACTAACGGACGACGAGGGCAACCCCATTGATGAGTACGAGTAGAAGAATACCATTCCGCATTAGGATCTAAAAATTTCTTACTTAAATAACCGGTACCCACGTAATGACGATCACGGCTTCTATTATATCCATTAGTATTTGTATTCTTGAAATTGATCCACAAAGGATTCTTGCCATCCTGAATTTTAGGACTGTACATACAACCATCATAAGCAATCCATGCATAAAAACGCGCTTCACGCTGCGTATTCAGTTTAATGATATCATACTTTACCGTTTCTTTATCAGGCATTGACTTATTATCAGTATTTACTTGTCCCTCATGATAACGGGTATACCATTCCGATTCCGGATAGAACTTTGGATCTTTAGCAGGAATCAGACCATTTTGGGTATAAAAATGCTGAACGGTATAAAGAGTAGGAGCTTCTGCCGCATTCCCTCCGTAGAGGGTTCCTTTACCTGTCACGACGTAAGAAGGTGGCTTAATTGTGGACTCCTCACCTTGATTCACTGTTTCATTACTTATACGTACTCCCCAAATAATTTCCTTATTTCCTTGACTCTCATTTGCATAAGATAAATATTGGAACATACGTACACGCTCCTTAAAAGCTATATTTTCAGATGTTTCTTCCTCACGACCGGGAATGTAAAGCAACCCCAACTTTTGAGTTGCCGCAAGCTCATTAGCCGTATTTACATCAAACAATTCATAACCAGCGTCTTTAGCCACTTTTAAAGCTTCTTCACAAGCTGTTATAGCTCGATCCCATTTTTTCTCATCATACTCGTGACTAACCAGTTCGTTACCATATCCTGGAGTTTGAAAATTCATATTTTTCCACTCAGGAAAAGGAAAAGAACCATTCCACAACGGAGAAGCCGCATAAAGTAGCAATCTGGCTTTCAAAGCCTTGCAAATAGTAGAAGTAGCACGTCCCAGATCCCTATCCAAACGCACAGGAGGCAGCCCAGCTGCTGCATCATCAAATTTCTTTGCAATATAGTCTACACAATAGTCAAAATGAGAGCGACCAGGCAATTCATCTGTCGTTATACCCGGATCTACCTTACCATCAATAATTGCAATCGGACCATATGCTTGAAGTACACGCATTTGATAATAAGCCTCCAAAAACATAGCCTCGTGCATAAAAAGGTCACGGTCTTCAGAAGAAAGATTTGCAGGTTCGGACTTCTTCAACTGATTCATAAACTCATGAGTATAACCTAAAAAGTTATAAGAAGGCGTCCAAATGTTGTAATCGGTATTACAACTAGGTACTCCCGCTTGAGAAGAAGGAGAAGCCGTCCCCCACTGAATACGTTGCGCAAAAAATGCATAACCCGGTGGAAAAGCATTCTCATCATTACCACGTTCACGAACCTGTCAAGAATGTTTGTTGTTTCCTCTTTTGAAGATCGAACGTTTTTTTGCTTATTTTTTCGTGCCGCCAATTCCATTTCATGGGCAACGCTTTCCGTAAAAAGCTGATAATCCGCGTCCTGCATAACAAAGTATGTTTTTTTCAGCAGCTCTCTATGGGTCATTTTTTTGCCGTTCAGACGAATTTCCCCAGTTCGCGGTGCCATAAGTCCGCACAGCACTTTAGAAAATGTTGTTTTCCCGGAACCGTTCGCACCGACAATTCCAATAATCCGACCTTCTTCGCCCCATGTAAAGCAAAAATTCAAATCATGGATAATTTCCTGCTTTCCGTAGTAAATACAGAGGTTTTGACACGTCAGCTCGTTTGCATCAGACCTTGCAGGAGTTTTCTTTGTAGGAAAAAGCACATTTTGTATGCTGCGTAAACCGTATTCTCGCAGCACATCGGGCGAAAGGCAAGCAGCCTCCGCCGCACCCCATATTTTTTCAATTCTCCCTTTGCGCATATATACATATCGGTCGGCAATTCCTCCAAGCCAGGAAAGGCGGTGTTCAGAAATAATGAGAGTTTTCCCCTCGGCTTTTAGTGTAAATAAAAGCTCACGGAGATTTTGTATTGTTTCTCCATCAAGGTTTGCCGTCGGTTCGTCCAAAACAATGACATCGGTATCCATTGCATAGATAGAAGCAACTGCCAGCCGCTGTTTTTCGCCGCTGGATAACCCAAATAAACTCCGATCTCGCAGTACGTCAATATTCATTCGGGAGAATGCGGCGTCCACGTTCTGATTTATCCGCTCCGTGGAAAAGGCAAGATTTTCACACCCGAAAGCTACTTCGTCTGTTGTGTTTACTGCAAAAAATTGTGAACGGGGATCTTGAAACACTGTGCCAATTTTGCGACTAAGCTCATACTGTTCCAATTTGTTTACTGGAACACCCTCGTACAATATTTCTCCTGTAAGCGTTCCTTCAAAAAAGTTGGGTATTAAACCATTGAGGCATCGTGTTAAAGTTGTTTTCCCGCAGCCACTTTCTCCCGTTAAAATAACGCACTCTCCTTTACGAATTTCCAAATCAATTCCATAAAGAGCGTTTATCTCCGGGGCGGCATCATATTGAAATTGTAAATTTCTTATTGTGATCATACTCATTCTGAACCTCCGCGCTACCCGCACAATGAATAAAGAAGTGTTCCGATATTAGCGCAAATCACCATCATCAGATACACAATATCCTTTATTCTGATTTTCAGAGGAACTCTCATCCCTCTTGGCACAGGATTTTCGATTGCACGAGTGACCGCAGCCGCAGATAATTCATCCGCTACCTTTATACAGCGCATGATAAAGGGAATAATCATGTATTCTGTGGTCATGGCAGGAGCTTTTACAAAAGTAATCACATTTAAGGGGACGCCCCTTGTTTTCATGCCGTTTCTAATCTGTTCAAGCTCATGGCGAATAGTGGGAATAAATCGCAATGCGACAGCAAGCGCAAGCGCAGCTGATTTAGGGCAATGTAATTTTTGAAGCCCCATGAACAGCTCACTCACGGTCAACGCTTTTAGCGACAGAATCATTACGCCCAGTAAGGGAGAGAGCTTGCGTAATAGGAAAACGGGCTGGACTATGATTTGTGGAGCGTTGCTCTCATTCAGTAAGGCATACAATCCGACAAGGAACGCAAACCATACGCCCAGCCGCAAAGCCTCCTTCGGGTGTTGCAAATATAACAGAAAGCTCATCAGAAAAATCACTTCACAAAGCATGGCTAACGGCTTAAAAATCCAAAATGCACATATCCCTGAAAGCGCAATCTGAATAATCACTATCCGGGGGTCTATGCGGTGCATTAAATCACTCCTGCTTTTTCAAAATGCTTCTTCAACATTCTCTTTGCAATTACAGCACCTATCACAATTGCGATCAATGTAACCGGAATTGCAGCAAGCCCAGTCGTAGAATGTGCTGCTGCAATCATTGCATCCACGGTTTCCTTTGGACGGTCAAATCCATACCAAAATGCGGGATAATAATAGAGGGGTGCGATGGCACCTAAATAATATCCAACTGAATACAATCCAAAAGAAACGGTAAGCATTTTGTAATTCTGATACTTTGATTTGCTGGCAAGGACTTCGCCTACAACGCCAAACCCTAACATCCAAATCAAGACAAAAATACCGCCAAACAGCCCCCATAGAATACCGACAATAGCAAAAGTCAATAAGACTGCGCCTTTCTTATGTACTTTTGCCATAATCAGCATATAAAGCGGCGCAGATAAAACGGCAACAACCGCAACGGAATACATATTCAACACCATGCTAATTCCCATCAAAGCTCCTGCTACCATTGTCACCACAAAAAGGAGTGCGCTAAAGATGCCTATGGTTGCAATGTCCTTCATTTTTAATTTGTTTTCATTAGTTCTGCTCATAGCAATAACCTCCAAGTTTTTGGTTAGATAACGCTAACTGCTATTAGTATAGCACGATGATTTTCTGCATAGTGTCACTATCGGAAGTTCCTATGTCACAAAAGAAAGAACTTCATGCGGTCTTTTCAGACTTACATGAAGTTCTTATCTGTTGTTTTTTAACATTTCGCCGGGAGATATTCCATAATGCTTCCGAAAAAGCTCGATGAAATATCCCGTATGAGAATACCCCACCATCCATGTCACTTCCTGCACAGTATGTTTTCCAGTTTTCAATAATCGTATCGCTGCTTCCAGCCGTTTTTCTACAACATAATCATTAACTGTAACTCCAAAGCACCGCTTAAATCCATCCTTTAATTTTTGCTCGTTGATAGCAATCGCCTTTGCAACAATTGGAATTGTGAGGGGGTGGGCGAAGTTCTCACCAATAAATTCCCGTGCCTTCAACAGCGCATTGTAATCTTCCACACTAATACGGATGCCAAAGTCATTTGTAGGAGATTTGCAAATAACCTCGTCGCAGTAAACAGCAATTAACTCAAAAATTTTTCCTTGCAGATAGAGCTTTTTCATTTCATCACAAAAGTGGCAAGCAAGGATTTCAGAGAGAATTTTACTGATGTTTGGTGTGTAGGTATATACTCTTACGGGCGCTGTTTTTCTTGTATCATATAATGCCCCCCTTATTTTGATACAGGTGAAAATCTGCTCAAAGATTTTTTCATCCAAAGTAATGCTGATGCCTTTGAATTTTCTGTTTCCGCTTATTCTACTTCGGCACTCCTTAAATGTTCCATAGCGTACTTGGCTCTGCTGTGCCGCAATTTGAAATTGATGAACAACCTCGTTATTGATGTAAGACCACTCCATATTGCCATCAATGCAAAAGGAAATCTGAAACAGGCTCAAATCGTCGTGTGTTGTTGTCATTTCAATATCTTCCTGTGAAACAAACTCTGATGTTGTCAACAATATTCCATCGGTAATATCAATGTTTTCAATAGTACCATCCATGAGGGGAATGAGATATTGATTATCGGCTGTTTTATTCGCCTGCATAATCTGACTTGATGCAGCAATGCTTACAGCGGTGGGAACAAAACGAGCCTCAGGGTATGAAATAATAATAAGTCAACACCTCCTTGCGGTTAGCTGCCTCTAACTAATGCGCAAAAATCAATCTGCCGAAAGTACTGGCAGATACTTATATTCAAGTATAGCATTTTTTTGAGTTGTATTCAAGGGCAAGAATCTAAATGTTTTTCCGCCTACAAACACAGAAAAGTTCCTTATGAAGAAGGCAAAAGAAAATCTATCTACACTGGAATCGACAGTGATTTATTTTTCTTTGTGGAGAAGATGGCTGTATGTTTATTTTCTTAATTCATCACTTGACATTGTGGCAAAGAAATGAGCATTTTTTGCAATAATCTGCGCATTGTTGTGCATTGTATTGCATCGAAGTATCCGATATGATGAATTTACAGTAAATAAGCATGAAAAGGAGCGCACACATGAACGCAGCGGAACTGATCGAATATATCCGCACTGCCGAAAAGAAAACGCCAGTCAAGGTCTACATTTGGGAGCGTTTTCCGACGAGTTTTCCGAACGCCAAGATCTTTCCGGCCGGGGACGGGGCAAAAATCGTATTTGGCGACTGGCGGGACATCGGCCCCGCCATCGAGGCGCAGCAGGACGCCATTGCCGATATCGTGATCGAAAGCAGCTGCCGCAATTCAGCCGTTCCTCTGCTGGACACGAAGGGGCTGAACGCCCGGATCGAGCCGGGCGCCATCATTCGCGAGCAGGTCGAGATCGGAGAGGGCGCGGTCATCATGATGGGCGCCATCCTCAACATCGGCGCAAGCGTGGGCGCGGGCACCATGATCGACATGGGCGCGGTGCTCGGAGGCAGGGCGATGGTCGGCGCACGCTGCCACATCGGCGCAGGCGCGGTGCTGGCCGGGGTGATTGAGCCTGCGAGTGCACTGCCCGTCGTCGTGGAGGATGAGGTGCTCATCGGGGCGAACGCAGTGGTGATCGAGGGCTGCCGCATCGGCCGCAACTGCCGCCTGGGCGGCACGCCGGAGGAGACGGCGCCGGATCCCTGGGGCCTG
>OGXJ01002714.1_pt1 | contig 11380 bp, 11 predicted proteins | sample 1576231 | NCBI WGS metagenome assembly OGXJ01 (sample SAMEA3541539, study PRJEB24748) | human gut metagenome | biome: human gut; feature: human-associated habitat; material: faeces | place: China | collected 2012
CCCTGTAGCGTCTTACGTGACTTATGCGCAGTTGAAAGAGGCCGGGGCGACGGCCGCCGATGCTCTTTTCACCGACGATAAGGGCAACAAATACCGCCTTCCCACCGAGGGCGAGTTGATGCTGTTGTTGCCCGCCTATACCGATGCGCCCGACCGTGCTACCGTCAATAAGGAGCAAGACGGTATGTATCACCCTTATTGGAATGATAATGCTTCGACTAATACGTTCCCCTACGTAACCGTCACAACGCCTTTTACCGAGACGGTTTACCTGAAAAACACAGACGACGGTTATCCCGATACCTCGCACCCCGACGATACCGACAGCGATTATACGCTCAAAGGGCAGTCGCAGATGTTGGTCGGGGCGCAGACCGCCCAGATTGCCTACCCGGCCGACCCGGGAACGGCTGTTTACAACATCGCCCCCGTCTATGCGGTTCGTTTCCAAGGTACAAGCCAGTGCGCCGCCTACCGTTGGGAGACTTGCAAGATCGCCGATAATCCGTTGGAGCGTTATTTGTCGATCAAGATCAAGGCATTGCCGGCGGATTCCCGCCTGACGGTCGATGATGTGGCGGATAATGTTTCTTTCTGGCGCGACGGTTTCATCGAGTTCAAGTTCCCCGCTTCGGGATACTATGCCCCCGATGTCACCCCCGACGCTTCCAAGGATAACAGCTCCCATCGCGGGGTCTGTGGCTACTGCTGGGCCTCGTCGCTGTGGTCTGGCGCGGCGGACGGTTCGCGAGCCCGATCCTTGCCCTTCAGCCTCGGCGGTGCCGACGTGGGCCACTATGCCGTAGGCGATCGCTTCCCGCTGCGTTTTGTAAAGGTTTCGCAGCAGCAACAGCAGCAGCAGCAGCAGGGGCGTACGCATGAAACAAGGACAGATAAATAACACGGAATTATGAAAACACGAATCATATCGACCCTTGCGTTGTTGGCAGGAATGCTTTTGAGCGGCTGTTCGCGCGAGGAACTGCCCGGAGGCGGCGCTCAGGGCGACGCTAACCGCGTGGTCTTCACGCTGGCCGGCATCACGCCGCAGCAACCCCACGGCAAGAGCCGTGCCGCAGGCGACAACGGTGCTGCCAAACCCGATGCTTCGGCCGCCACCGAGGCCGAAAAACACGTAGCCTCGCTGCTTGCCGTGGCCTATGAAAAAGGCTCGTCGGGCGACATGGGCTTTTACAACGCCTTCGACGTGGCGGTTACGGACGACGGTTGTTCGTTCGACATCGCCCGCAGCGGCCGCTTCGACCTCTATCTGGTGGCCAATGCCGACCAGACGCTCGCCGATGCCATCAGGGCGCTCGGCGCAGGATCGCCCGTAACCGGGTTGGAAGAACTGTTGGTGGGGCAGGCGCCCGATGCCGCCAATGCCTTCGTGATGACCACGCCCGAGGCGTTGAAAATCATCTCTTACAGCGGCGAAGTGGCCGACTGCGGCGAGGTGGCGTTGCGCCGTCTTTCGATGCGCATCGACCTGCTGAACAAGGCCGAGGGGCTGACCATCACCAAAGCGACGTTCCGCAACCGTGTCGTGAAGAGCCGCCTTTTCACGCCCAACGCCATGCTTGCGGAACCCGGAGCGGTCGAGGATAAGGAGTATGCGGATCTGGGACTCGTGGGCAGCTTCGATGCGCCCGCCGAATACAAATCCCGAATCTATGGTTACGAGAACCTGAGCCGCCGTGGCGATGCGACCGTGCCGGAGCTCGACATCGAGTACACCTACCTCGACCGGACGTATACCCATACGGTCGGGTTCTTCGACCGGAACGACCCCGAGGGGCTTGCGCCGTTGGCGCTCAAGCGCAACTACCTCTACCGGATTACGGTGGGGCGGAAGGTCGAACCGGAATTCAGCGTCGAGGTGGTGGACTGGACGAACGAGGATGCCTTCCATGTCGAAGACATCACTTTTCAGGCCGCGATGAACGCCAAACTGGCCATCAACCATTTCGCCGGGGCCAACGTAAAGACGATGGACGAGGCGCAGGGGACGGTCGCCTTCACGACTGACGACCCCAATACCGCTTCGGCCTATCGCGCATGGAGCGCCCAATGGGCGCAGGCCGTTTGCTACAATGAAACCGACGCAACCTATTACCGGGTGCCGACCAAGGACGAAATGTGCCTGCTCATCCCCGGCGATGCCGCTAAGATCCGTTTCGACGAAGCGATGGACGGCGCGGCGGAAGTGGCCGAGGCGTTGCCTGAGAAACTCTTCGGCAGTAAGGACGTGAACGGCGGTGCAGGCAGGTCGTGGTTCCGTAATGCTGCGGCGTCCGCAGGCGGGGCGAAGGCTCCCGCCTACCCGGTCGTCTATGCCATCCGTTTCAAGGGCACGGCGCAGTGTGCGGCCTACCGTTATGAGGTCAGGAATAGCGGCGACGCTGCCACGGGAGAGTTGGAAATCCGCCTCAAGGCTTTGCAGGCGAATTCGTTGCTGACCATCGGCGAGGTGGCCGACGAGGCTTATTGGGGCAATCCTGCCGACGGCGATACCGATGCTGCGAACCAGCTCGTCTACCGCTTGCCCGCCACGGGATATAAGGCTGCGGCCAGCGATACCGAGTCGCTGGGGCGCGGTGTGTATGTCGGCCTCTGGAGCGCTACGCAGGCCGGGAGTGACTCGGCTTGGGGCGGTGTGGGCGACGGCACGGCAGCGTCCCTCGCTGCGCAGCCCCGGACGGCTGGCATGGCCCTGCGTCTGGTGAAGGCTTCGGCCGAAGAGGTGCAGGTTGCCGACCAGCGGCGCCGCAACGCCGCCTTGAAGGTCAATATGTTCACCCCGTTCAATGCTAAAACCTTCGACCTCAGTGCCAAGACTATCAGTGAGTTTTACGATAAGTTGGTCGTTTCGTTTGCCGATTGCCCTACGGCATCTTACGTGACTTATGAGCAGTTGAAAGAGGCCGGATTGACGGCTGCCGATGCGGTGCTGACCGACGGCAGCGGCAACGAATACCGCCTGCCCACCGAGGGTGAGTTGAACCTGTTGTTGCCCATGTGGACGGAGCCTGCGCAGCGGGACGCCTTGGGTGGCAGGCATTGGGGCGTCTACCATCCGTGGTGGAACGACAATGTTTCGACCAACAACCCCGCCAATACCAATGCCGATACTTATACCCTTTCTGCTAAGGTTGCTTCCGAGGGTTGGGTGGAGACGGTTTACCTGAAAAATGGTGCCGACGGTTACCCCGACAAGACCGACGAGGCATCTCGTTTCTCGGGTAAGAGTTGGATGAAAAAAGGCGCGTTGTCTGAAACCGTGCATTATTATACGGCAACGCCCGATAATGCAGAAAAGGGCAATTATGATCTGGCTCCCGTCTATGGGTTACGCTTTCAGGGTACAAGTCAATATGCCGCTTACCGTTGGGAGTCGTGCAGGATTGCCGCTAATCCGTTGGAGCGTTATTTTTCGATCAAAATCAAGGCGTTGAAAATGGATGATACGCAGATCGTTATCGACGACGTTGCCGACGAAGCTTTCTGGAAGGATGGTTTCATCGAGTTCAAGTTCCCCGCTTCGGGGTACTATGCTGTCGGTGTCACCCCCGATGCTTCCAAGGATAATATCTCCCATCGCGGGGTCGATGGCTACTGCTGGGCCTCGTCGCTGTGGTCTGGCGCGGCGGACGGTTCGCAAGCCCGTTACTTGCACTTCAACCTCAACCTTGCCTACGTGGGCCACAATGCCGTAGGCCATCGCTTCCCGCTGCGTTTGGTGCGTGTGGAGGAATGAAATAAGACGGCGGATTGCCGTCTTATTCAGAGCATATTCTGATATATTGCCAAGGGTTCTTGGGAACCCTTGGCTTTGTAACCGCGAAGCGGTCGAAATTTTATTTTGAGATTATGGATAGTATCATAGAGGTTGCCGCGCGTGAGCGCGCCGATGCCTGCGAGGTGCTCCTCTACCCCGAAGGGATTTTTTACAAGGCATACGGTTATTCGGCGTTTCGCTTTGTCCGCTGGATTCGGCCCTATCAGGTGAAGAAGCGCGCTTATAAGAAATTGGGCGCTCAGATGTGTTATATGGGCTTCCCGCAGGCGGCGTTGGACGGATTGCTGGGAGCGGATTTCCGGGCGGACAGGATGGACGACGGCACCGTCGTAATACGGGGGGCGTTCGGCCCCGTCGAGCCGGAAGCCTACGATGCTTGGGTGAGCAGCATTCCGTTGAGTGTGCCCAAACCCCGTGTCCCGGCCGGTTCCGCGCCCTGTCTCCCGGCTGGTTCCGCGCCCTGTCTCCCGGCTGGTTCCGCGCCCTGTCTCCCGGCCGGTTCCGCGCCCTGCCTTCCGGCTGGTTCCGCGCCCGGTGTCCCGGTTTCGCCCTCCCCGTCGTTGGACGCGCCCGGGGCGGACGCCCCGCTGTCCGGCGATAGGCCGGAAATGCTGCGGGCGGGAAATTACGGCGGCGGGGTGGCGGAAGCGGCCCTTGCCGGGAACGGGGCTACTGCGGCGGCGGAGCCTTCCCGCGAAACGGAGGTGTTGGGGCGCCTGCACGCCTTTGCCCTCGAAGCGGCGACCCCGTTGGAATGTATGCTTTTCCTTTCGTCGTTGAAAAAGACGCTCAACGGATGAATTACGAAAATCTGCCTGTCTACAAGGCGGCCTACGACCTGCTTTTGGCGGTTTACCGCCGTACGGCGCATATGCAGCGCGGCTATCGCTATACCTTGGGCGAAGAGGCCAAGCGGGCTTTGCAGGAGGTGATAAGCTGCATCTATCTGGCCAACCTGCGCGACGAGGGTAAATTGGTCTACATTCCGCGGGCGCGGGACTTTCTGGTGCGTTTTAAGGTGCTCTTCCGCCTGATGGAAAGCCTGCACCAGCTTTCGGAGCGGGACGTGGTGGTGCTGGGCGATTTGGTGGCCGATGTCTCCTCGCAGCTCCGTAAATGGGAAACCTATGTGCGTGCGGCGCAAAGCAAGTCCCGGGGCGCCGGGGCGCATGGGTGCGAAACGAATGTTAAGTAAAATCAAGTAATGGAAAATGAATTTGTATAATTGCATATCCGCTCTTTGGGTTGACGAAGTCGGGGCGGATTTATATGACCTGCCCGAAGAGGTGGAACCGATCTCCCAAATGGCCGATTTCCTGTGGATACTCTTTCTGGTGGCGTTGGTGGCTGCTGCCCTTGCCGCCTGTGTCGTAGTTTGCCGCATGCGGCGCCTGCGCCGCCTGACCAATCCGGTCAAGGATCATGTTTATAAGAGGGGTGCTGACCGAAGATGATGGCGTGCAGCGTCCTTTGCCGCACCGCCCGTCGGGAGGTGCCCGCCAGTCCGCCTGTCGCGGATGTCCGGACGCCACCGGGCGGAACGTTCTTTTTTTTATCGCAACCATTTTTTTATTGTAACCATGCTGAAATGATGCCGGGTGCCGGGCAGCCGGAGTTTCCGTCTGCGGTTTGCCGGGACGGGGAGCGTGCAAGGCGAATTCGGTAATCCGCCGCCGCAGGGGCCAAGCCCCCGGCGGTAATATCGTTAAGGTATCCGCAGAGGTCTGCCCTCCTTCGGGAGCGGCCCTTCTGCGGGTTCAGCAAAAGGATTACCCTTATCTCCAATCGCGGGGTCAATGGCTACTGCTGGGCCTCGTCGCTGTGGTCTGGCGCAACGGACGGTTCGCAAGCCCGTAACTTGAACTTCAACCTCAACAATGCCAACGTGGGCCACAATGCCGTAGGCCATCGCTTCCCGCTGCGTTTGGTGCGTGTGGAGGAATACGCCATGGCCCGGCATCCGGATTTTTCGACTATGTCTCAGAGTAACGACTATTATGAACTTTACGCCGACTTGTTGCGGGCTTATCACCGTGCCTGCCGGCATAAGAATACCACACGCAACAGGATCCGCTTCGAACTGAACCGGGAGGAGATGCTCGCGGAGCTGGCTTCTTCCATCCTGCGGCGCGAATATGTGCCGGCTCGCTCCACCCGTTTCATCGTAACCGAGCCGGTCGTGCGCGAAGTCATCGCGGCGGATTTCCGGGAACGGGTCGTGCACCACTATATCGACGAATACCTCAAGCCCTACCTCGAACGCATCCAGATCTACGACAGCTACTCCTGCCGTAAGGACAAGGGGATCGGTCTGGGAGTCGAACGCCTCGAACATCATATCCGCTCCTGCTCGCAGAACTACACCCAGCCCTGCTACGTGCTGAAGCTCGACATCCGGAGCTATTTTATGAGTATCGACCGGGACATCCTCTTCGGGAAGGTACAGCGGCTGTTGCGTTGGATCGGGCGGCTGCCCGACCCGCAGACCGGATGCCGGAACGACCAGACCGGGCGTTTCCGTATCATCGCCTACCTCACGGAGCAGATCATCCGTTGCAATCCGCTGCACGAGTGCTTTTACCGGGGCGACCGTAGGTTGCTCGGGCGACTGCCCGCATCCAAAAGCCTGCTCCATGCGCATACGGGCTGCGGCCTGCCCATCGGCAATCTGACCTCGCAGCTTTTCAGCAACCTCTATCTGAACGATTTCGACCACTTTATGAAAGACCGTCTGCGCCTCAGGCACTACGGCCGCTATGTGGACGATTTCTATATCGTCCACAACGATCCGGACTATCTGCTGTCGCTCATACCGGGTATCGGGCGCTTTTTGCGGGAAGATGTGGCCTTGACGCTCCATCCCGGCAAAATGAAGCTGGCCGATGTCCGTACCGGAATTGCTTTTCTGGGAGCCTATCTCAAGCCTTATCGCCGTTATGTGCTGCGTAAGACGGTGGGGCGCATCCGGCGGAAAGTGGTGCGGCTCAACGGCCGTAGTCCGGAATATTTCTCCGACAGGAAGCACTTGCTCGGAGCGTTGTCGTCGGCCAACTCCTTTCTGGGGGCGCTCGGCCGGGCACGCGCATACAGGCTCCGTTGGGAGGTTTTCCGCGGCAGCGTCATGTTCCGTTACTGCCATGCGACACCTTTGTTGCATAAACTGGTGCTCGACCGCCGTTGGAAGGAGTTGCGCGTCGAAGATCCCGACACTTGGCCGGAAAAAATTAAAAAATAGTAGGAAGTATGTTTTCACAGCATGTCATATTGGCCGCCGAGGCGTTGTTGCATCTGGAGTGTTGGCGTCCGCAGGAGTGCGGATTGGAGCATATGCGGGGTGTGGACATCCGCACCTTGCGGGAGGTCGTCGGTTCGCAGTACGGTTTTTTCATCCGTAGGGTACTCCGCCGGCTTATCGAGGAGCGCTATGTTTGTTGTACGCGGATGCCGTGGTATTACGTCGCCATGAAAGATCCCCGTGCCGTTACCATGTTGGAGCTCGTCCGGCTTTTCCACGGCGACATCTGCATCGGCGAGGCATATTGCTCGAGGCTTGCGTTGGGGCGTATGCCGAGCGGCTATCTCTCGGGACGGAACTTTCGGCTCCGCGAAACGGAAATCCGGGAAAGCCTCGGGCGGATGCTCTCCCTGCCGATTTCCGATTTCCGGGATGCGGACGACGGTGCGGGCGTTTCGTCGCCGCCTTGTCCGGCGGAGTCCCGGTAACTTGGTGCGGTTTCGCTTCTGCCCCTCCCTTCCGTGCAGTTTTTTGGGTAAAGTTGTTGTTGCGGAAGGTGTGGGGTAGAGCTGCCGCGGGACTACCGCGGGACGGGAATCGGTTCTTGTTGATGTTTTATAACAGCCCCGCGGTGTGCGGTGCAGTGTATTTTTACCTCGCTTGTCATGTTATCCGTATGGAATACGAATCTGGAAATTCTGTTCTATGAGAAATACGGATCGCTGCCGGCACCGGACGCATCTCTTCCGCCGGATATGCAGGGGCTGTTTCTTACCTCCGGGAGTGCCGTGCCGGTGTCGGTACGGCATTCCCCGGTTTTTGCCTTCTCGGGCGGGCGGTGTCGGAATACCTGCGGGGAGTGTAAATGAAAAATAGGATGGAAAGGATTGTCCCCGGATTTTAATTCCGGGTGCGGGATGGCCGCATGTCGCCCTTGTCGGGATATGGAGGCCGCAGAGCAGTTCGACGGCGGGGGGCCGAGCCGGGATTCCGACCGGCTTCAGATGGGTGCCTGCCGGCACTCGGAATTCCGGATAACAAGACCGCGGATAAAACGTCTGGAATATACGAAAAGTACCCCGAAATGATATATGTCCGGATCAATGTCAGGGCCGTTTTTCGGGGAGGGAAACAGCGGATTGTGGCCTTCTTTGTCCTCCGATGGCGCTCCGCATCTTTTCGAAGATTTCCGACGCCTCTTTCTTATTCAGTCCGGCCTTTGCCGCCGCGGTAAAAAGATCTTCTTTTGTCGGTTCTATGCTGTCGTTGATTGAAGTTGTCCGGAACCCGTTTATGCCGTCGCTGGGCAGCAGGTCGTATGCCGGTGCGAAATGCCAGTCCCCATCACGATGGATAAAGGCAAAATTCTTGGCATGGTCGTCTTTATTATCTATCAGGTAGTTGAAGACCATCAGACGATAGACTTTCCACATTTCCGCAACGCTGTGCGTCAGGACGGCGCATATCTGGAAGATATGCGCATAGTCTATGCTGGGCGAACGATAGTCTGCTCCGATAAGTCCGGCAACGCTTACCACGTGCAATTTGCCGTTCGGGGTGCGGTCAAAACGCTCCGCGCCGAAATATTTGTCCTCGAACAGCCGTGTTTCAGGCATCTCGATTCCGCACTCCTTGGCCAGAAGCGAATAATTGTACTCCTCGGCGCCTATACGTTTGGAATCTCCCTTCGCGCGAAACTTTACCAGCCATTCCTTCCCGTCGAGATGCGTGAAAATTTTCGGGCGGGCACCACCGGGAGAACCGCCTCTGTATTGAAACTCCTCGATCCCCTCTCCGCTATACTCTTCACTGTCGAGAATCTGCTCCGCTTCCGATGCCAGTTTCTCGAAATCCGCATACTCTCGTTTCGACGCGACACTTTTGTCGGGTCGGAACTCCAACGCACCGCGCCCTGTCGAACCTACCAGTGCAAGGCGGTCAAGCAACGACAAGGTTCTTGGATTGATTCCGTGCTGTTGCAGGTACCTGTCGAGAATCAGCAATCCCCACCCATCCGGCAGGCAATCGTCAAAAACACCGAATCCGCCCTCAAACGGACGGGGCTTCGCAACAAAAACACCGCTGCGCAACGGCAGTTCGAACGCAGATATGGAAAATCCTGAATTGAGCCATTCTGCCGAATATTCGAATGCGCATAAACCCTCCTTGGTCAAAGCCAGACGACCGACCGATCTGTTTTCGTAGATAACCTCTATCTGTTTTATACTATTCATTTTTCTTTCCTCTTTTACGGGGGATGCTTTGCTCATTCAGCACATCGTCGAGGGATTGATACTGCTTTTGCGCAAAAAGGGCATCAAACTCCGAGAGCGCATTCAGGGCAAATCCGATCTGCAGCAGGCCTCTCAATGAAATCTCTCCCCTCTGTTCGAACCTGCGATAAGTGGCAAACTTGACGCCAGCTCTTGTTGCCAATCCTTCTTGGGTTAAGTCCAGTTCCAGTCTTCTTGCCTTTACCCTCGCTGCGATCTGCAAGGCGACATCATTGGGAGTGGAGAGATTAAATGCTATTATATTATTCATAAACTTATAATTTCCCGGCTTGTAAATAAAATATTATTTGTTACAAAAATACTACTTATTCCTGAATACACGGCTGGATTAAGCCGTTATTTGTACCTCGGATGAGAAATAACTTTACTTTAGCCCCGCATTTACGGGCTTGCCCGGGGCATAGCTCATGCCCCGCCCCGTGCTGGATGCCCAAGGATTCGGGAAGATCGGGGCGGTCTTGCCGATCTGCGCTTCGTCCTCCTTCCCGGCAGGGACTGGGGGGGGCGCCGGCTGAACCGCCGATGGCCGCATACCGATTTTCCCGAAAAAGTCTTATCTTTGCCTGCAGCTTATGTTGTTCCGAACGATACCACGCTTGCTTCCTCTGTTGCTGGGGTTCTTTTTGCTGACCGGATTCGCCGCCAGCGAACGTCCGGCGGTTTCTGCGTTAGGCAGCACAGGCGCCGTATTCGACAGGCCGGAAAACGCCGCCGCAGACCTTCTTCCGCAATACGCCGGAACCGATACCCCGGCCGCGCTCCTTTCGCTCCGGCTCCGTTGCGCCCCGAATTTCCGGTCTGCGACTGCCTTTGCAGCAGCCGGAATGTGCGGTATCGCCGACTGGCCTCTTTCCGGGGATTATCCCACGGCCCGCATCTGCAAGCCAGCTCATTTCAGGGATTCCTACCGTTATTATATCTACGTGTTGGAGCGTATGCGCATTTAGCAGGCCCATTCGTACACGTCCGTCCCTGCTGCCCCGTTTCGGGCGGAGGATAATCCGTTCCATCACTTTAACATACACAATGACTTATGGAATTTCTGCTGGATTTCATGCTGCATATCGACCAGTACCTCGTCCGTATCGTTCAGGACTATCACCTGTGGACATACGCCATCCTGTTCCTCATCGTCTTCTGTGAAACCGGACTGGTCGTCACACCGTTTCTTCCCGGCGACTCGCTGCTCTTCGTCGCAGGGGCCATTTCGGCCTTGCCCGGCGTGCCGCTTGAAATACACCTCCTCGTGTTGATCCTCTTCGCCGCCGCCGTGGCCGGCGACTCCAGCAACTATGCAATCGGCCATTTCTTCGGCCGCAGGCTTTTCAGGAATCCGAAATCCCGGATTTTCAAGCAGAGCTACATAGATAAGACACAGGCGTTCTACGAAAAATACGGAGGTAAAACCATCATCCTCGCCCGGTTCATGCCTATCGTCCGCACCTTCGCGCCATTCGTCGCCGGAATGGGCCGGATGCACTACACGCGCTTCATGCTGTTCAACTTGGTCGGTGGGGTAGCTTGGGTGGCGTTGTTCTGCTATGCCGGTTATTTTTTCGGGGAGCTGCCCTTCGTACAGCACAACCTCGAACTGCTCATCGTCGCCATCATCGTCGTCTCGGTACTGCCCGCCGTCGTCGAAGTGTTGCGTGCCCGGATGAAAGCCCGGAAACCGAACGTTTAGCAAGCCTTGAAGCCCGCATGCCGGAGGCGGATGCGATCTTTGGCATGTATAATGGAAGATTATCCGCAAAGACCTGTCTTATCTGTGTTGTCAGACAGTCCGAAAATATGAAAACCTGAAATAAAAAACAGTCCCGCATGTATCCGTGAAGATACGTTCAGTCGTGGCGATCCGTCCTTCTCGTTGAATAGAATTTCCAGATTCGTATCCCGGACGGACGCCTGTATGAATACGGGTGGACAATGCCGTATGCCGCAACTGTTGCGGGACTGTCGATAAAATCGGTTTAAGAACCTTTTCGTGGGCGGAGCTGCTCGGGGGTAGTTTTCCGCGTCCCCGAAACTGGGGCCGGCTGTCGTACCCCCCCC
>OGXJ01002718.1_pt1 | contig 11371 bp, 9 predicted proteins | sample 1576231 | NCBI WGS metagenome assembly OGXJ01 (sample SAMEA3541539, study PRJEB24748) | human gut metagenome | biome: human gut; feature: human-associated habitat; material: faeces | place: China | collected 2012
CTCCGTAGTGGATAATTCAAGCAGACGGTGCTGCTGTGTTCAATTAAACACATTTTTTGCTTTTCACTCTCATCTTATGTCTCCTTTCCATTTTCACTTTACGCCTTCGTCGTTTTCTTCTTTCTCGTGGTCCGCTTTTTCTTATTTTCCCCTGCATGATGAGGCTGCACCGAACGATAAAAAGAATTCAGTTTTGCACGATAATCGCCGCCTTTTGCACGCTGTACCACCTGCTGCACAAAGGCTTCGAGTTTTTTCATGTAGTCACCCTCGCTGATTGAGCCGTCCGCCACGCCGGTTAAGCCCTTCTCCCAGCTTGCCGTCAAATTCGGCGAAATCATTTCCGGCATGGAACAAAATACAATGCCATAGACAAGTTCGCCCTTTAGCGTCGGTGTAATAATCTGATTCTTTTTGTTCAGATTCAGATATTCAATGGAAAACAACTTCTTCAAAATTTCCGCTCTCGTTGCACTTGTGCCAATGCCGCTTCCTTTAATCTGCTCTCGCAGTTCTTCATTCTCGATGAGCTGCCCGGCATTTTCCATTGCTAAAATCATAGAACCCGAATTATACCGTTTTGGCGGAGAAGTCTCCCCCTCTTTTACCGAACATTCGGTGAGAGAAACAGAGGTGCCTTTTTTTAAGAGATTAAGTACCTCTTTTAAGTCAAAACTCTCCTCTTTTTCCTCTTCTTTTTCTTCTGCCGATAGAATCTCTTCCGGATTCTTCTTTTTCGTAAAAGAATACTGGGTAACAGGCAAAAATCCTTCTTCCAAAAGAACTTTTGTTGATGTAAAAAAACGTTCCTCTCCGGCCTTTACCGTTACATTTAGCTTCTGATATACCGCAGGTGGGTAAAAGATACTAAGAAAACGGCGCACAATTACTTCATACATCTTTGTCTGTAACTCTCCCAGACGTGAAAGTGCACTTAATCCTTGACCGGTCGGAATAATTGCATAGTGGTCGGTAATCTGTTTGTCGTTTACATACCGTGTTTTCTCAAGTCCCTTATACGTCTGGTTTTGCGAAATATAAGGCAGGAAAGATGCCGTCATAGGATACCCCTGCAGTCCATTTAAGTTTTTCCCGATTTCTTTTGCCACCGCACTGGAAAGAACACGGGCATCGGTACGCGGATACGTTACTAACTTTTTCTCATAAAGTTCCTGAACAACCGAAAGTGTTTCATCAGGACTAATTTTAAAAAGTTTTGAGGCGGTGTTCTGAAGTTCCGCCAGATTAAATAAAAGAGGCGGATTCTTCTTTTCCTTCTTCTTTGCGACCTGCTCAATTTCCGATAAAACCGGCTCCGGCTGCATCAGAGAATCAATCAGAGCCAACGCATTTTCCTTTTCTTTGAAACCATTTTCTTTGTAAAGAGCCGGTGACTGATAGTATTTCGAGCCTTCTACCGCCTTCCATTCTCCCTGAAATTTTTTACCCTGTAACTCAAAATTGCCAATCACACGGTAAAACGGCGTTTTGACAAAATCACGAATCTGCATTTCACGCTTTACCACCATGCCAAGTACACAAGTCATCACACGTCCAACAGACACTGACGTCCACTTCTGCCCCTTTAACGTATCATTCAGCCAAAATCCGTATTTCAAAGACAAAACACGTGAAAAATTAATTCCCATCAAATAATCTTCTTTGGCGCGCAAATAAGCCGAACTGCTAATATTATCATATTCAGCCATCGGCTTTGCCTCGCGGATTCCGCGTAATATTTCTTCTTCCGTCTGGGAATCAATCCACACACGAAGTTTCTTTTTGTTAGCAGAGACCTGTGCCATCTGGTCTACCAAGCGGTAAATGTATTCTCCCTCCCGCCCGGAGTCAGTACAGATGTAAATGGTATCTACATCCTCACGGTTCAAAAGATAACTGACCGTATCAAACTGCTTTTTCACACCGGGAATTACTTCATATAAAAATTTTTCTGGTAAAAAAGGAAGGGTATCTAACGACCATTTTTTCAAGGCGGCATCATAAACTTCCGGATAACTCATCGTGACCAAATGACCAACACACCATGTCACAATCGTATCTTCCGACTCAAGATATCCGTCTCCCCGTCTTCCATTTACCTTTAATATGCGTGCAAACTCCTGCGCCACACTTGGTTTTTCTGCAATAAAAACTCGTTTTGCCATGCTCTCACTCTCTAGTATCCTAATTCTTCTCCAACCAAAATAACTTTAATTCGATTTTTCACTCCACTGCGCCTTGTCACTACAAACTGACTGCAGATACAGTCCTCACCGTAGCAGTTTCCACACATACCATTTACTGCACAAGGTGTTTTTTTGTTCAGTCGGACTGCATTTGGCGGGCAGGCAGTAAGACGAACCCGTTTCAGACCGGACTCCACGTCCGTTACCACTTTGTTCATACCTGCAATAACAATCACATTTTCCGGTCCGTAACAGAGAAAACTCACACGGTTTGCCCTGCCATCAATATTAATCAGCTCACCGTCTGTGGTAATCGCATTTGTACTCATAAGAAAATAATCGGAATTAATCATTCTTGCCTTAATTTCTTTTTCCTCTTCCGGCGTAGAAAATGCGGTGCGGTCGATTACATCGCAGGGACTTTCCTTCAGCCAATCCATAATCCCGGTTTCCTGTAAGGTAACAGAGCCTCCATAACAAACCGATTTCCCCTGTGTAAGAAACTTTTCTTTCACAAGTGCTAATGCTTCTTCTTTTGTTTCTACATAAAATCCTTCCATCCGGCGTAACTTTAATTTCTCAATCATTTTCTCCGCCAGTATACGGTTTGCCGTCTTTTTTGCTTCCTGCATCGAATCACTCCTCGTAAATCATAAGTCTGGGCAGATACGCCCAGACTTACTGTTTTGTTCTATAAAAATATTGCACACGATTCTAGTACAATGGGTACTTATCCGTCAATTCCTTAACAATTGCCTTTGCTTTTTCTGTATTTGCTTCATGGTCATCAATCAGCATTGCAATTGCCTCAGCAATCTGATCCATATCATCCGGATTCATGCCACGGCTTGAAACCGCTGCTGTTCCCAGACGAATACCACTCGTTACAAATGGAGACTGTGGATCATTTGGAATTGTATTCTTATTTGCTGTGATATTAGCATCATCCAGCCATTTTTCTACTTCTTTACCGGTCAGACCTTTGGCAGCCAAATCAACCAACATCAAGTGGTTGTCCGTACCACCGGAAACAATATCAATGCCGCGTTTCTGCAATCCCTTGCAGAGAGCCTGTGCATTATCAATGATACGTTTTCCGTACTCTTTAAAGCTTGGGTCTAATGCTTCTTTGAAGCAAAGTGCTTTAGCAGCAATCACATGCATCAAAGGACCACCCTGAATACCAGGGAAAATTGCTTTATTTAACTTATGCTCCGTAGCAAATTCTTCAGAAGAAAGAATCATACCGCCACGAGGTCCACGCAGTGTTTTGTGTGTTGTCGTTGTTGTTACATGAGCATATGGAATCGGGCTTTCATGATAACCGGAAGCAACCAGTCCTGCGATATGAGCCATATCTACCATCAGATAAGCACCAACTTCATCTGCAATTTCACGAAATCTCTTGAAATCAATCTTACGGCAGTAAGCACTTGCACCGGCAATAATCATTTTCGGTTTGCACTCTTTGGCAATGCGCTCTACTTCGTCATAATCAATAAATCCTGCGTCATTCACACCGTACGGTACGATGTGATAATAGGTTCCGGAAATATTTGCCGGGCTTCCATGAGAAAGATGTCCGCCGTGGTCAAGGTTCATTCCCATAACTGTCTCGCCCGGTTTAACCAAAGCAAAGAATACAGCCATGTTTGCCTGGGCACCGGAATGTGGCTGAACATTTGCATAAGTACAACCAAACAGTTTCTTTGCGCGGTCTCTTGCCAAATCTTCCACGATGTCCACATACTGGCATCCGCCATAATAACGTTTGCCCGGATAACCTTCTGCATATTTGTTTGTCAGTGTGCTTCCCATAGCAGCCATTACGGCTTTGCTGACAAAGTTTTCTGAAGCAATTAACTCAATGTGGTCATTCTGACGACCGGTTTCCTGTTCCATTGCTTTTGCCAATTCAGGATCGGCATTTTTTACCTCATCAAATGAATACATAAATTCTCTCCTTTTTTATTTATTGTAAAGCGTTTTACGCCTCATCAATTGCTTTTCCGATATCATGTCTCATATACTTATTTGAAAAATCAATCCAGTTTGTTGCTTCATAAGCATTCTTTCTTGCCTCTTTCAAATCTTTTCCCTTTGCCGTCACACCAAGTACGCGGCCTCCATTTGTCACGATGCCCTCATCCGTAAGTTTCGTGCCGGCATGGAATACATAATAACCATCTTTACCATCAAATTTTTCAAAACCTGTGATTACTTTGCCTTTTTCGTAATGCTCCGGGTAACCATCGGAAGCAAGTACAACACAAACCGCTGCATTGTCCTCAAATTGAAGGTCAATCTCATCGAGTTTACCATCGATGCAGGCATTCATCACATCAATAATATCATTTTTCATACGCGGAAGAACGACCTGAGCCTCCGGGTCACCAAATCTGGCATTGTACTCTAATACTTTTGGTCCATCTTCTGTAAGCATCAAGCCGACAAACAAAATTCCGACAAAATCTCTGCCTTCTTTTTTCATCGCATCCATCGTAGGCTGATATACTTTTTCTTCACAGAATTTCTGAACCTCATCCGTATAAAACGGACTTGGTGAAAAGGTACCCATTCCACCGGTGTTCAATCCCTTATCGCCATCTTTGGCACGTTTGTGATCCTGTGCACTTGTCATTGGTTTGATATGTGTACCATCGCAATAACAAAGCACAGATACCTCACGTCCGGTCATAAACTCTTCAATAACAATTTCATTTCCGGCATCACCAAACTGCTTGTCTAACATCAATGTCTTAACACCGGCTTTTGCTTCTTCTAAGTTGTTGCAAATCAAGACACCTTTTCCAAGTGCAAGCCCGTCCGCCTTCAAAACAATTGGCATTTTTGCCGTCTCAAGATAAGCCAGTGCCTCATCCGGATTCGTAAAGTTCTCATAGGCTGCCGTAGGTATGTTGTATTTCTTCATCAAATCTTTTGAAAATGCTTTGGAGCCTTCGATAATCGCTGCATTTTTTCTCGGTCCGAATACACGGAGTCCACGTGCCTCAAACACATCAACCACACCGCCTACCAATGGGTCATCCATACCGATAATCGTCAAATCAATCTGATTTTTTTCTGCAAAATCAGCCAGTTTGTCAAATTCCATTGCGGTAATATCAACACATTCTGCAATCTGTCCGATTCCGGCATTTCCCGGCGCACAATATATTTTTTCCACTTGATTACTTTTTGCTACACTTGCTGCAATGGCATGTTCACGGCCACCGCTTCCTACAATAAGAACTTTCACGAGATATCCTCCTAACTGTTATTTACGTTTTACAATTCCATCCACAATTTCTAATTTACCATTGGCAATTAAATCAATTGCTTCCGGAAGAATTTTCCATTCTGCCTGTTCCATCACACGCTTCTGCAACACTTCCGGCGTGTCATCATCAAGCACTTCTACTGCTTTTTGTGAAATAATCGGACCACTGTCGGTTCCCTCATCAACAAAATGAACCGTTGCCCCTGTCACTTTATTTCCTCTTGCCAAAACACTCTCATGCACCTTAAGTCCATAATATCCGGCACCGCAGTGCGACGGAATCAACGATGGATGAATATTTATGATACGGCCTTCAAACGCTTTTACAAAATTCTCCGGCAAAATCACAAGATATCCGGCTAACACAACCAAATCAATCTGTTTGTCATTTAAACAGTGAATCAGTGCTTCTCCAAAAGCATTTCGGTCTTCGTAATCTTTCGGAACGAGGACTTCGGATGGAATCCCTGCTTTTTTCGCACGCTCTAAGGCATACGCCCCTGGTTTATTACTGATAACAAGTGCAAGCTCCGTATTTGTAATCGTGCCCGCTGATACCGCATCAATAATTGCCTGAAGATTTGTTCCGCCACCGGATACACAAACGGCTGCTCTTAGCATAATGTAATTCCTTTCTCACCATCTACGATTTCACCCATGATATAAGGTGTCTCTCCGGCTGCTTTGATTGCCTCTACAGTCTTATCAACATCCTGTTTATCCACTGCTGTAATCATACCAACGCCCATGTTATATGTATTAAACATTGCCTCTTCTGCAATCGAGCCATCGGATGCCAGCATTCTGAAAATAGGCGGAATCACAAAACTATCTTTCTTAATTTTTGCATGAGTTCCCTCTTTTAACATTCTAGGAATGTTCTCATAGAATCCACCACCTGTGATATGGCTGCATGCTTTAATCCGCACGCCTGCCTCTTTAATCTGACGGAGTGCTTTGACATAAATCTTTGTCGGAGTAAGAAGTGTCTCACCCAAAGTCAAGTCACTTTCAAGAGACTCATATTTCTGGTTTAATGTTTCTTCCTTCATGGAAAATACACTGCGGACCAGTGAATAACCATTACTGTGAATACCGGAAGAAGCCATACCTACTAAAACATCGCCGGCTTTCAAATCTTTGCCGGTAATCATATCTTTTTTATCTACGATACCAACAGAAAATCCTGCCAAATCATACTCGTCAATCGGATAAAAGCCAGGCATCTCAGCTGTCTCTCCACCAATCAGTGCGGAATCTGCCTGACGGCATCCGTCTGCTACACCACTTACAATTTTCGCAATTTTTTCCGGTTCATTTTTACCACATGCAATATAATCCAAGAAAAACAGCGGTTCACCACCGGCACATGCAATATCATTTACACACATTGCCACACAGTCAATACCAATTGTATCATGCTTATCCAAAATAAAAGCCAATTTAAGTTTTGTTCCTACACCATCTGTGCCGGAAACCAATGTTGGTTCTTCCATGCCAACAAACTTTTTCATCGAAAATGCACCTGAAAAACCACCGATATCCGTCAATACTTCCGGTCTCATAGTCGATGCAATGTGCTCTTTCATCAGCGATACTGCCTTATAACCTGCCTCAATGTCAACTCCTGCTTTTTTGTAATCCATCTTTGAAATTCCTCCTATATATTGTGCATATCAAAATTCATTGTACCATCTTTTGTACTATCGGTCAACGAATCTTAAATTTCATTTTTTTCGTACCAGAATAATTGCCAACACCTTTTACATAAAGAAGTGCCGTACCTTTTTTCTTGTTTTTCCGATAGGAAAGAATGTAATCTCTTTTTTTCTTTAACTTCTTTCCGCCAAGTTTCACCGTTACTTTCGGCTTAACAGCCTTACCGGTACGTGCATAAACTGCTTTCAAGCCGGTAACACTTGCTTTTTTCACAGAGGCACGGACAATCGTAAAGGAAGCCGTCAATGTACCGGAATAATTGCCTTTTCCAGTGACAACAATGCCGGCAGATCCACGTTTTTTATTGTTTTTATAAAGTAATGTATAATCGGTATTGTTCCTCAAAATCTTACCATTCCAAACAACCTGAATCAAAGGTTTCACCTGTTTTCCGGTATAACTGTATTTTGCTTTACATCCAGTAATTACCGCACTTGCCATTGTCTCCGGACGAATGGTAAAGGTTTTCGTAAGTGAATTTGTATAAACACCTTTGCCACAAATCACTACTTTTGCAGTACCAACATTTTTGTTTGATAAGTAGGTTACGGAATAATCCAAATCCTGCACAAGCTTAACTCCATTTAACGAAACAGTAAACGAAGGGGTCAGAGCAGTTCCGCTGTAACGATAGCTTCCAAGGGAAGATACTGTCGCTTTCGCAATGGAGAACTCCAATTTTGAAAGTGACGTCTCCGCTGTTTCCAATGTAGTCAAATTTGCCACATAAGCTTTCTGTGCCTCACTGAGCGCATCATAGGCCTTTCTTGCACTCTCAATGCGGTCTTTTGCCTTTGCATTCACCGTACCAATCTGATTGATCAATGAGGATACACGGAGTGCTGCATTCATATTTTCTGCATCTAACTGCCTCTCAATAGCCTCTAACTGATTCAAATAAGAGCTTCCAAAATATCTCTTCTGACGATCCGTCATCTGCTCGTAGTCTGCGCGGAGTTTTTTCACCGTATCCTCATCTAACAGAGAATAACCGCCCTCTCCGCTCCGGAGTGTATCAACCTGAATACGCAGGGCACTTGCCACCTGTACATCGGCATTAATCTCACGAAGAGAATCAATATTATAAATAGCTGCCTGTTTGTCCTCATCCAAAGACGCATATGCATTTAAAAGACTCTCAATCTGCAATTTCTTCGAACACATTAAAGCATCTTCCGTCTCTTCAATCTGTCGAATACTTTTAAGCATTTCCAAACGGTCGGTTGCTTCATCCAGTGTTGACAGATTCGAAATCAAATCCGATATATCACAAATTCCGCTGTAAGAATTAACAAATAAACGATAGGATTTGTATGCCTGCTCATAACGTTTGGTGAAATCTTCAAATTCATCATCCGACGCTGCCGTACCAATATCTGTAATCTGTTTTTTTACTTCCTCACAGTTTGTATTTAACAATACGGCATTGTTCATCTTTTTCACAAGTTCAGGTGCCACCAAATCCTGCTCATCCGCAGTAAGTTCCTGATTGTAGTAGCGGTAAGCACGAAGTGCCGCGGTAAGTTCTGTTTTATTCTTCGGCGTTTCTGAGGTCAATGCAATCATTTCCTCAAAGGTCTCAATGTTGCGGTACTGAGTCAGCACATACTGAATTGCCTCTCCACGGTAATAGTCGTAAACCGAAAGTGAAAAATTGCTGGCCGCACCGGCATCTACTGCATCCTGCAATACATCCAGTTTTTCTTTTACGGTATCGTCAAGAACATCATAGACACCTAAATCATCATATGCCTGCTCAACGTCTGCGATAATATTTGCTTTTTCATATTTCTCGTAATTTTCAAACAAGGAATTTTTCATTGCTTTGATTAAACAGTCTGCATATTTTGTATAACGGCGGAGTTCCGCAAATTTACTTTCATACAATCCATAGGCTGTTTTTGCGGACTGAACATCTTCTAAAAATAAGTTATAATCACCGGCAGAAGCATCTGCCTTTAGCATTTCAATTCGTAAAAATGCGCGATCTGCACTGTCTACCAATTCCAAAAGTTCGCGAATCTGATTCAGTGCATTCACATCATCCGCATCCACTGCCGCTTTTATGTGAGCAGAAGCATTTGCATAACTCTCACTTGCCGTCTTATAATTTTCTCTTGTTAAAGGCCTTGCTAACATGGCATCTACTGCTGTATGAATCGGTGCTGCCAGTTCCTCTAATGCCGCATTCTGTGCATCGGCATAATCCTGATAGAATTTCTGCACGGACTGATAACGGGTAACGGTCTCTGTTGTTGTCTCATCCTCTCCCGGTACCTCCGATGTCGTCTTTGTGGCAACATACGCATCCAATGTGTCAATCTCAGATGTGCTAAGCCCCGTTTGAAGTAATTTTCCTAATTTATCCACTTCATCTGCCAGTTCTTCCGAAAATGTGTAATCTTCCGGCGCAGGTGCAGCAGTCAATATAGTATCAATACAAAGTTTTGCCTGCTCAAGTGCCGAAACTTCTTCTGCCGAAACCGGCATCACCGGCAGAATGCTTATCATCATCAATAGTGCACTCCATAAAGCAATCCATTTTTTCAATCTCATCATCCTCCATATTCCTATGCTTTCTCAACATCTGTTATTGGATGTTACAACAATATATTTTACCTTGTATTTGAAAAAATAGCAATAAGAAATCCTTTTCTTTCTATGAATTTTCTGATACAATAGGCAGGGAAGATAAAATTACAAAGGAGGTACACGAAAATGTCAAAGAAAAGAGGTTCTTTGCTTTCTTATCGCCCGGATATTAAAGTGGTAGATGCTACTCTTCGGGATGGAGGACTTGTGAATGATTTCCGTTTTACGGAAGATTTTGTACGTGATTTATACGCTGCGAATGTTGCAGCTGGCATAGATTATATGGAATTTGGCTATAAAGCATCCAAAGATATTTTTGACCCGAAAGATTTCGGACCATGGAAATTCTGTGAAGAGGCTGACCTTCGCAACATCGTTGGTGACAACGATACGGATATGAAAATTGCTGTTATGGCAGACGTTGGTCGATGCAATTACAAACGCCGCTACCTGACCGAGGAGGAAAAGCGCGCACTGTGCTCCATCGCGCGGGAGGTTCGCCCGGATTTCATAAAGACCTCCACGGGCTTTGGCACCGGCGGCGCAACCTTTGAGGATGTGGCGCTGATGAAAAAATGCGTTGGCGATGAGGTGAAAATCAAGGCAGCCGGCGGCATCCGCACATTGGATACCGCTTTGCGTATGATCGAGCTGGGCGTATCCCGCATCGGCTCCACAGCCAGCGTCAGCATTATAGAAGAACTGAAACATAGGTTATAAAATCGATAGGGATGGCCGGAAAGGTCTGAACCGCATAAAACAATAAGCACCACTAAGTATAACTCGGTGGTGCTTATTGTTTTATTGGCTTTCTTTTTTGTTTTTATAACATTCTGTAATGTAATCCAGCAGCGCCATATTTTTCAGGCGGTAGGTGGCTTCCTCTATAGAGCCTGCAGTATCTTCCAGATACGACCAGCTTTCACCTTTAGGCATGGAACTTTCGTCCATACGTCCGTCCAAAATTTCTTTCCATAGCTCACGTTTTTCTTTAATTTCTGCGCCCATTTCTCTAGGAACCGCATAACGGCTGCATAGAAAGCGTTCTGCTGTCAAATTAACACCATCATCCCAAGTGATTTTATCCAGCAGCTCTTTAACTGTATGGAGCGTATCTGTTGCGTTTTTCGAGAATTCGTTTTTTGGGAATTTCAAGCTGACGCTGCCGTCAACCTCGACGATTTCCATACTGCCAAATTGCAGCTGCATATTCAGCAGCAATGTGGCAATTCCCTCCGGGGTGCAGGTGTCGATAGGAAACAGCATTTGCATCGGAACATCTAACGTTTGTGCGATTTTTTCTAAATTTTCCTGCCGGGGCATTTTCAGACCATATTCATAATGCCGCCACAGGGTCGCATTGATTCCTGTCTTTTCTGCGGCTTCCTCCTGCGTCATTTCTCGGTAAAGGCGCAACCGTTTGATACGGTTGCCCAAAATCTTCTTCTGTTCTTGAAAACTGATCGGTGTCTTATCTGCGGCGTGAGAGTAGTTTCCGAATTCATCACGCATCAACGTAAAATCTTTATCACTCGCAGTTGTCCAATGCATTGACATACCTTTATCCTCCGCCTCGGCTCTGTACTTTTAAGGA
>OGXJ01002754.1_pt1 | contig 11270 bp, 9 predicted proteins | sample 1576231 | NCBI WGS metagenome assembly OGXJ01 (sample SAMEA3541539, study PRJEB24748) | human gut metagenome | biome: human gut; feature: human-associated habitat; material: faeces | place: China | collected 2012
AACAGTATGACTCCTAAAATTTCAGTAATTTTTAATTAGCAGTGTTGCAGATCGGTACGGTCAGCCGGAATATCCGCCGCAAACTCGACGTCAAACAGGATGTCTTCTATCTGGAGATGAACTTCGAGGCGCTTGTCAAATCGACCAAAAAGCACCGGATCGTGGCCGAGGAGCTGTCGAAATTCCCCGAGGTCAAGCGCGACCTGGCGCTGCTCGTGGACAGGCAGGTGACCTTCTCGGCGTTGCGCGACGTGGCGTTCGCTACGGAGCGCAAGTTGCTCAAGAGCGTTTCGCTGTTCGACGTCTACGAGGGCGACAAGCTGCCCGAAGGCAAGAAATCCTATGCCCTGAGCTTTATCCTCGAGGACAAGACCCGCACGCTGGACGAAAAGGCCATCGAACGGGCCATGCAGAACCTCACGGCGCAGTTCGAGCGCCAGTGCGGCGCCCATGTCCGTGCATGACCCGTCGTGACGGATAAGAACCGAAGCCGCCTGCCAGTTTTCTGACGGGCGGCTTTTTTCCTGAAATGATTTTTCCTGAAACGATGCATCGGACTTCCCGCATATTGGCCCTGACTACCCTGCTTTTTGCCGCAGGCGCCGCCCTGTTCTTCACCAAGGCGGCGGCTCTTCCGTACAAGGTGGCCTATCCGGTGCTTTTGCTGGCTGTGGCGGTTTTCTGCCTCCGGCGGAAAACGTTGCTTCCGGTCGGGGCTGCACTCCTCTTGTCTGCCCTGGGCGATGCGGCGGGTGCGAAGGGACTGTTCATTCCGCAGATGCTGTTTTTCGCGCTGGCCCACGGTGCCTATATCCGCTATTTCCTCTGCGCCGGGGGACTTCCTGCCCGTCCTGCCGCATGGCTGCTTCCCGCGGCGTTGCTCGCGTTGCTCTTCGCCGGGGTCGTGCCCCGGGTCTTGGATCCGGCCGAACGGATCGGGGTCGCCGTTTACGGTGCGGTCATCGCCGGGATGCTTTACAGCGTGCTCCGGTATCGCGGGGCGTATGCCGCATGGTTCCGCTTCGCGGCCCTGCTGTTCGTTTTTTCCGACAGCGTGATAGCCTGGAGCCGTTTCATCGGGGCCGTTCCCGGGCGCACCTACGTCGTGATGGTTCCCTACTACCTGGCGCAGTGCCTGTTCTTCTGCTTTGCCGTAAAATCGCTTCCCGCCCTCCCGTCTGAGGGCCGATCCGTGTGAAGATTGCTTCCGCCCGTGCCGTCCGTCCGCCGATGGCCCGAAGGCATCCTGCTCGCAACCTTTTCATCCATGTGCCGCCGCCCAGCCGCGCCGATGCGCCGTTGCTGGCCGGAGCAGGCCGCCGTTACAGCACTGGCTTGATCTGCGGCGGCTGGATCGTCACATAGGGCGTGCCGTTGTCGTCGCAGGTCGAGACGATCCGCACGGCTTTCACCGCGCGCCCCGGCTTCAGGGTTATGCTTCCCTTTTCGAGGTCGCCCGCCCGCTCATACGTCGCACCGTCGTACGACACCTCGGCATAACCTGTGGTTATGATGGTCTTCGGCAGCTGGCGGTTCCCGGTCTGGAGGTACATTTCGCGGCATTTCACCGGCTGCTCGAAGGTGTAGAGCACCCAGTCCTGCTGCCGGCAGGCGCGCGCTGTCCGCGAAAGCCCCTTGTAACCCGCGGCATTGGCAAGGGGGAACTGCCTGCTCTCGCCCATCGAGGTGGTGATGGCCACGGCGGGTGCGAGCGTGCGGTAGTAGGATTTGTCGGCGACATAGGGGCTGCGCCCCGTTTTGTAGCGGGTGAAGAAGCGGTACAGGTGCGGTTTGCCGGTCTTGACGGGACGGGTATAACGGTGTTCTTCGGGCGTGTCGCCTTCCGTGTAGTATATCTCCGACCCGTCGTCGGCCGTCACGGTGAATGCGCCATCCTTATAGCTCACCTTCGGCGGGAAGAGCCGGAAACGGATGCCCATGGCTGCCATGCGGTCGTAATGCTTCTCCACGAGCCCTTTGTAATAGGCGTCCCAGCCTTCGCCGTTGCCGCGCCAGGCGATGCGGGCGAGTGCGCAGATACGCGGGAAACACATGTAGTCGAGGTAGTCGGGCTTCTCGGGCTCGTGCGAGACGTAGGCTTCGCTGAAGAATGCCGCCTGCAACCCGACGACGTTGCGCATCTGCTCCGGGCTGAACCCCTTGTCCGTGAAGTCGAACCCGAAGACCTTTTTCGCGTCGAAGATCGCCGCCCAGTCGTGCCCGTCCTCGTGCGGGGTCTGGCGCATGTCGAAATAGAAATATTCGCCCGGCATCACTACGGTCTCGTATCCCTTGGCCGTGGCGTCGAGGCATGCCTTGACGCTCTGCCAGCCGTAGACGCGGCTGTCGTGCGCCAGGTCGCCCGTCGCCACCGCTTCGTTCCACACGGCGGGGCGTTTGCCGTTGGCGCCGAGGATCGCCGCCATGCGTTGCATGAAGAGGTCTTCCAGTTGGTGCGGGTCTGCCATGCCCCGCTGCCGCATCAGCGCCCGGCAGTCGGGGCAGCGCTTCCATTGGGTCATGTCGACCTCGTCGCCGCCCACGTGGATGTATTCCGAGGGGAACAGCGTGCAGAGTTCGCCCAGGATGTCCGCGAGCAGCGCGTAGTTCTCCTCGCGTGCCACGCACCATGCCGAACGGTAGTCGTAGCCGTTGGTCGACAGCGTGTCGGGCGGGTAATTGCAGCGGATTTCAGGGTGTACCGAGGCGATGTTGCGGCTGTGCCCGGGCAGGTCGATCTCGGGGATAATCTCGATGTTGCGCACGGCGGCATAGCGGATCAGCCCGCGCATTTCGTCCTGTGTGTAGAAGCCGCCGTATTTCTCGTCCCATTTCCCGTAGACGGGGCGTACGGGCGAGTCGCCGCCGCGGAAGCCGCCGATTTCGGTCAGCTCGGGGTGCGACCTGATCTCGATCCGCCACCCTTCGTCGTCCGACAGGTGGAGGTGTAATTTATTGATCCCGTGGCAGGAAAGCAGGTCTATGTAACGCTTTACTCCATCCACTCCGATCCAAGTGCGGGCCACGTCCAGCATCATGCCCCGGTACGCGAAGCGCGGGGCGTCGTCGATCCGCGTGCAGGCGACTTCGACGGGCAGCGGGCACGCCTTGGCGTAGACCTCGGGCGGCAACAGCCGCAGCAGCGCCTGGATGCCGTTGAAGACGCCGCCGTAGTCGCCTCCCGTGATCTCGATCCGCTGCGGCTTCACGGCCAGCGTGTAGGCCTCGCTACCGAGCGTCGGGTCTGTCGTGAGTACGATCGCGTCGTCGGCCGACATACTGTCGCTGGCCTTTCCGACGTTGATATATTCGCGCAGGTAGCCGGCCAGCGGCGCGAGCGGCGTCTCGTAGCTGAGCTGCGTGCCGGCCGAGATGCGGTATGTGCCGGGAAGGGTCGTCTGGCGCGCCGGAAGCGGCTGCGCATGGGCGTGGAGGAGGCTACAAAGGGCGCCCAGGATGGACGCGAGGTAGCGTAGTTTCATGAGGTTGCGGAATTTTGTTCGATGCAAAGTTACTATTTTCCGCCGAATGTGCTAACTTTGCAGGGGATAAATTGCGGCCGTGCAGGCTGCATGCTGCTGCGGCCGGGCGACCCGGCGCCTCGGGCAGTTTGCGCCCTGCATGACGGCGGAAAAAACAAACCGGATAATGGAAGATAAACGATTGGAGGCTACGGCCCGCCTGCTCGACGTGATGACCACGCTGCGCCGCGAGTGCCCGTGGGATCGCGAGCAGACGTTCGACTCGTTGCGAAGCAATACGATCGAAGAGACGTATGAACTGGCCGATGCCATCACCGACCACAATATGGAGGGGATCAAGGAGGAGCTGGGCGACCTGCTGCTGCATGTGGTGTTCTACTCCAAACTGGGTGAGGAAGCCGGGGCGTTCGACTATGCGGATGTGGCCAACGCCTTGTGCGACAAACTGGTATACCGCCATCCGCACGTTTACGGCGACATCCATGCCAATACGCCCGACCAGGTGAAGGAGAATTGGGAGGCACTCAAGCTCCGTAAAAAGAACCGCAAGAGCGGTACATTGGGCGGCGTTCCCCGCTCGCTGCCGGCGCTGGTCAAGGCATTCCGCGTAGGCGAGAAGGCCGCGGCGACGGGCTTCGACTGGCAGAAGCGCGAGGATGTGTGGGACAAGGTGAAGGAGGAGACCGCCGAGGTCGAGGCCGAGATGCGCTCGGGCGACAAGGCGAACCTCGAAGCCGAGTTCGGCGACTTGTTCTTTGCGCTGGTCAACGCTGCGCGGCTCTACGGCGTCGATCCCGAATCTGCGTTGGAGCGTACGAACAAGAAGTTCATCCGCCGCTTCAATTACATGGAAGAACAGGCTGCCGCACAAGGGAATTCGCTGCACGACCTTTCGCTCGGCGAGATGGAGGCCCTGTGGCAGGAAGCCAAAAAAGGCGAATAAAAGATTGCCTTCCGGCAGCGCTTTCCATGTCCGGGGCACCACCGTACGGTGGCGGGGCATGCAGGGAAATATACATGTGAAACTAAGAATTTTTATTACGGAATTATGGCTTTGATTAAAGAAGTGCGGGGGCACACCCCCGTGATCGGAGAAAATACGTTCCTGGCCGAGACGGCCGTCATCCTGGGCGACGTGACCATCGGCCGCGACTGCTCCATCTGGTACAATGCCGTGCTGCGCGGCGACGTGAACAAAATCGTCATCGGCGACCGTACGAACATCCAGGACGGCGTCGTGCTGCATACGATTTACGACAAGGCTAAACACCCGTCGCAGACCATCATCGGCAACGACGTGTCGGTGGGCCACAACGCCATCGTCCACGGCGCCGTCATCGGCGACAACTGCCTGATCGGTATGGGCGCTACCCTGCTGGACAATGCCGTCGTCCCCTCGGGCTGCATCATCGCGGCCAATGCGCTGGTGCTGTCGAACGCCAAGCTGGAGCCCGATTCGGTCTATGCGGGCGTCCCGGCCAAGAAGGTCAAGGAGGTGACGCCCGAGCAGCGCGAGGAGATCATCCGCCGCACGGCGCACGATTACATGCTCTATGCCTCGTGGTTCAAGGAGGATGAATGACCCCGCCGGGGCGTAAGGAGATGCGATGAACCTGCAATCGAAATATTCCGACCTGATGCTCAACCTGCTGGTTGCGCTGGCCATCAGCCTGGTGGTCAACTTTTCCTATGTGCTGTTGCTGATCGTCGAACAGAAGGGCGACGGACAGCCGCGGCCGGCGCGGGCGAGCGTCGTCATGCGCGGCGAGGAAGGGGTGCTGCACGTCAGCCCCGACGGGCACGGGTATATCGTTTACGAGGGGCGCGACAGCGTTTACGTGCCGATGCAGCGTATCCGCCGGATGGATCTTTCGGACGGCGACCGGCTGGTGGTCGACGTGGTCGCCCCGCGCCGTTACGGCGCCCATCCGGTGATGAACGAACTGCGCATGCGCAACGGCGAGGAGTTCGATTACAGCACGCTCTACAACCGGCCGTCGAGGACTTCGGAGCTGACGTTGCAGTTGATCTACTACCTGGTCGTATCGTTCATCATGCTCTCGATCCTGACCTCCGCACGCCGCAATTACAAGGCGGGGCGTTTCGCCCTCCACTGCATGGGGTGCCTCGTGGCAGCCGCGGCGCTCTATATCCTCGCCCCCGTCCGCGAATGGCATTCGGGGCAGATCGTCCTGAATTTCATGAGCGGGCATATCTTCGACTACATGCTGCTGCTGAAATGTTCGTTCGCCGTGGCCGTGTCGATGCTCTACGGCTGGGTCTACATGCTCAACTCGAAGCAGCAGGCGGTCGTCATGGAGAACGAACGGCTCAAGAACGAGAACCTCACGACCCGCTACAACATGCTCGTCGGGCAGATCAACCCCCATTTCTTCTTCAATTCGCTCAATTCGCTGGCGATGCTCGTGCGCGAGAAGCACGACGACAAGGCGCTGACCTACATCGACCAGCTGTCGTATACGTTCCGCTACATCATCCAGAACGGCCAGAGCACACTGATGACGCTCGACGAGGAACTGAAATTCATCGAAGCGTACAGCTACCTCTTCGAAATACGCTATGCCGACAAACTGTTCTTCGACATCGACGTCGACGACAAATACCGCTCCTGGACACTCCCGGTGCTGTCGTTGCAGCCGCTGATCGGCAACGCCGTCAAACACAATACCATAACCCGCAGCAAGCCGTTCCATATCTCGATCCGCACCGAGCAGGGGTGGCTGGTGGTCGCCAATCCCAAGGTGCCGAAGATCGAACCCGAACCGTCGACGGGCATCGGACTGGAAAACCTGCGCAACCGCTGGCACCTGATTACGGGCCGTGACATCGAGATCATCGACACCGACAAGGAGTTCGTCGTGCGCATGCCGCTGCAAAAACCCGCCATAGGATGAAAGCCCTGATCATCGAGGACGAAACCGCCGCCGCGCTGAACCTGGAGGCCATCCTGAAACAGGTGGCCCCCGGCGTGGAGGTCATCGGGACGCTCGAAAGCGTCGAGGAGAGCATCGGGTGGCTGCGTGCGAACCCCCAGCCCGACCTGTTGTTCATGGACATCCACCTGGCCGACGGCGATTCGTTCCGCATCTTCGACGCCGTGGAGATTACCGCTCCGGTGGTCTTCACGACGGCCTATGACCAGTATGCGCTCGAAGCCTTCAGGGTCAACAGCATCGACTACCTGCTCAAACCGATCAACAACGCCGACGTGCAGCGTGCGCTGGGCAAGCTGGAACGCCTCTCCAGGGGCGAACGCCGCGATTACGGCTTCCGGGTGCGGACGATGGCCGCGGCACGGCACGAGCAGGCTTTCCTGGTGCATGTCCGCGACCGGATCATCCCGCTCCGGCGCGAGCAGATCGCCTATTGCTATACCAGCAACGAGAAAGTCACCGCCTGTACCTACGAGGGAGTTTCCTACCCGCTCGACAAGACGCTCGAAACCCTGCAGGCCATCCTGCCCGAAGCGGATTTCTTCCGCGCCAACCGCCAGTTCATCGTGGCGCGCCGTGCCGTGAAGGAGATCGCCGTGTGGTTCGGCAGCCGCCTGGCGCTCCGCCTGACGGTCGAGGCCCCCGAACGTATCGTCATTTCCAAGGCCCGCGTCCCCGAATTCAAGGCCTGGCTCACCTCCGTTCAACCCGCCGAATAGTCGGTTCACCCTGCCTTTCAGTCGTTTGGCCCCCGGGTCGGCACCGCCGTGCCGATTTGGCTTTACCTTTGCATCAGCACCTGGAGCCGAAGACGTTTCGGCGAACGGATAATAAAAATCTTAATGCTATGAAAAAGAGAATTTTTGCGGTTGCAATGACCCTTTGCCTGCTGGCAGGAACGAGCGCTTTTGCGCAGGATCGGCGTGCCCCGAGGACAAAGGAACGCCCCACGGCCGAACAGATGGCACAGCGCAAGACCGACCGCATGGTCGAAAAGCTGAATCTCAACGAGGATCAGTCTAAGCAGCTCTACGAACTCAACCTGCAGGAAGTAAAGGATATGCAGGCGCAGCACGAACGGATGCGCGCCGCCCGCAAGGCCCAGGCCGAGAAGATGCAAAAGATCCTTACGCCCGAGCAGTTCGAGCAGTGGAAGCAGATGCAGGGCCCGAAGCCCGGTATGGGGCATGGCCCGCAGATGAAGGATGGAAAAGGATGCGATTGCCCGCAGGGCAAGAAATGCGACAAGCCACGTCCTGAAAAGGAGAAGAAGTGAGGTTAGGTCATCGAACGGCTTGTCGCAGCCGGGGGTGTCGGTTGGTCGACTGACACCCTTTTTTTGTCGATTCGCCCGCGGCAGAGGGCGAAGTTGCAATAAAAAAGTTATCTTCGCAAGCGCAAAAACAAACGGATCTATTCAGAACAATCAAAGATGAAACGACTGCTTCTCTCAACCTTATTTACACTTTTCGCCGTCGCCGCCTTTGCCCAGAAGGGGACGGTCACGGGTACGGTGGTCGACGCCGATACCGGCGAGACGGTCGCGGGTGCCGTGCTGGAATTCGCCCCGGCCGCTGCCCCCGACAAGAAACAGTATTCCACTTCGGGCTATAAGGGCGCCGTGTCGATCCCCTCGCTCGCATACGGCGAATATAAACTCGTAGTCTCTTTCCTGGGCTACAACAGCGCGGAAACCACCTTCAAGGTCTCGGCCGCCAAACAGGACATCGGCAAGATCGAACTCAGGCCGGGCGTGCAGATCGAAACCGTCGTCAAGGAGGCCAAGGCGCTCCGCACCTCCCAGAAGGGCGATACGGTGAGCTATAACGCCGGGGCGTTCAAGGTCACCGACGATGCCGACGTCGAAGGCCTATTGAAGAAGATGCCGGGCATCACCGTGAGCGACGGTACGGTCGAGGCACAGGGCGAGTCGGTTAAAAAGATTTTCGTCGACGGCAAGGAATTTTTCGGCGAGGACGTGACGACGGCCATCAAGTCGCTGCCGGCACAGGCTGTTGACCGCATCGAGGTCTACAACAAACTGAGCGACGCCGCCGAATTCTCGGGCATGGACGACGGCGAGGGTTATAAGGCGCTCAACATCGTCACCCATGCCAACATGCGGCAGGGACAGTTCGGTAAACTGTATGCCGGTTACGGTTACGATGCCGATACCAAGACCGAGGCCAAAAACAAATATGTCATAGGCGGTAATGCCAATATCTTCAGCGGCGACAGCCGCGTGTCGGTCATCGGCCTGTTCAATAATATCAACCAGCAGAATTTCTCGTTCGAGGACATCCTCGGCGTATCGGGTTCCGGCGGTGGCCGCCGCGGCGGTGTCGGACAGTACATGGTGCGCCCGCAGAGCGGCGTGGCGTCGGTGAACGCCATCGGCGTCAACTACTCCGACACATGGGGCAAACGCGACCAGGTGTCGTTCCAGGGCAGCTATTTCTTCAACAATACCGATACGAAGAACCAGTCCACGGTGGACAAGTGGTATGAATCCCCCATGCCGGTGGACACCCTCGCGACGCGCGGCTATTCGAATACGGAGGCCTACAACCACCGTTTCAACGCCCGCCTGGAGTGGAAGATCTCCGACAACCAGAATCTGATGGTGCGCCCCAGTTTCAGCTACCAGTCCAACGATCCCCTGAGCACGACGCAGGGCTGGCAGTTCGGCCAGAGCGGTTACAGCCGCACCGAGAATTTCAACGACGGCCTGCGCCACGGTTATAACCTGCGCACGAGCGCCGTCTACCGTGCCAAGCTCGGGAAGGACGGCCGTACGATCACCCTCGACGGCAATGTGAATTATTCGGACAATACCAACAACTCGAATTCCTTCTCGAACGTCCTGCCGATTTCGTCCGTCCGCCCCGACGGAGCCGACGGCCCGTGGGGCTGGGACACGACGGGCTATACCCGTCTGCGTTACCTGCGCAACCTCGCCCCCTCGAACAGCTACGGCCTGCGCGGGCAGTTCACCTATACGGAACCTGTGGCCAAATATGCCCAGGTGAGCGTGCAGTACCGTATCCGCTACGATTATCAGGAGCGCGACAAGAGGTCGTTCATAACCGGGCCGGACTATTCGGTCGCAGGGCTTCTCCCCGACGGGGCGCTTTCCAACTCTTACAAGAGCGGTTACCTGACGCAGAGCGCCGGCCCCGGCTTCCGTTATTCGAAGGAGCGCAACACGTTCGTGGCGAACGTCTATTACCAGCATGCCACGCTCGACGGGCAGATCGTACGCGACGCCGCCGACAAGATCAAGCATTCGTATAACGACGTGACCTATTTCATGATGGGGCAGCTGAACATCAACCGCGAGAATTCGCTGCGCCTGTTCGTCTCGTCCTATACCGACAACCCCTCGATCACCGACCTCCAGAACGTGGCCGACGTGTCGGACGCGCAGAACATCACCAAGGGTAACCCCAACCTGAACCCGTCGTACAGCCACCGGGTCAATTTCCACTATACGAACTCCAATGTGGAGAAGGGACGGACGTTCATGTGGATGTTCTCGATGCAGAATACGTCGGATTACAACGCCAACCACCTGGTGTCGAACCCCGGTACGATCACCCTCGGCGGCGAGCAGTACACCCCCAACTACTACTCCACCCCCGTCAACCTCGACGGTTACTGGAACCTGCGCACGCACCTGAGCTACGGGTTCCCCATCGGGTTCCTGAAGAGTAACTTCAACGTGATGGCGGGCGTCAATTTCACCAAGACCCCGAGCATGCTGGGCGGTGTGGTCGACAGCGACGGGTTCATCACGGGCGGCGAGCGCAACGACACCAAGAATATCGGCTACGACTTCCGCACGGTACTGGGCAGCAACATTTCGGAGAACGTGGACTTCACCCTTTCGTGGGCCGGTACCTATAACGAGGCGACCAACTCGCTGGGCGAATCGGGTTCCAAGAACCGTTATTTCAACCATACGGCGCAGGGCAACATGAAGTTCGTCTTCCCGCTGGGCTTTACCTTCACGGGCAGCGTGGCCTATACGCAGTACATCGGTTTTACGAACGATTACGACGATTCCTACCTGCTGTGCAACGCCTGGATCGGCAAAAAGGTCTTCAAGAACAAGCGCGGCGAGATCATGGTCGGTGTGAACGACATTTTCAACCAGAACAAGGCCTTCGCCCGTTCGACGGGCTCGGGGTGGACGCAGAATTCGACCAACAGCGTGATCGGCCGCTACTATATGGTGCAGTTCACCTACAACCTGCGCCGGTTCGGCAAGAAGGGGTCGAAAAACATCAAGGATTACGACGGCGTGGCACAACCTTCGGGATCGCGCCGCATGGGGCCCGGCGGCCCGGGCGGCCCTCCTCCGGGAATGTTCCACGGGCCGAGGTAGCGCGGCGGCCGGGTTCGGCTCCGGACATGAATAAGACACCAGGCATTTGCCCGGTGTCTTTTTTTTGGGGGGGGCGGAGCGTTTGCCGGAGTGCCGAGCCTGTTCCATGTCGTCGCACTGCCGTTGCTGCCGGCGCCGGCCGGAAAGTGCGGGGCTGTTTGCCGGGGTGTGCGGGGCTATTTCTCCGCTTCGTCCCGGACGCGGAGCACGAATTCGAGGGGATGCTGGGTGAGCGCGGCGGTCTCCTCTGCCGTGTGTCCCTCGGCAAGGCAGCGCCTTATGACGACCTCCATCGCCTCGCCTACTTCGACGATATGGCCGTCGGGATCGTAGAAACGTACGGTGCACTGTTGCCAGCCGTATTTGTGGGGCGGGTGGAGCAGTTCGACGGGGTCTTCGATTTCTTTGCATGTTCTCTGATTGTGTCGAACCGGTGTATCCAGTTCT
>OGXJ01002767.1_pt1 | contig 11237 bp, 10 predicted proteins | sample 1576231 | NCBI WGS metagenome assembly OGXJ01 (sample SAMEA3541539, study PRJEB24748) | human gut metagenome | biome: human gut; feature: human-associated habitat; material: faeces | place: China | collected 2012
CAAACGGTTTGTCCCAAGCATCGTGGCTTGCCACTTCCTTACCGTTTACGGCCTGTTGCAGCACGGCGGCGATGATGTGCGAAACGGAACCCTTGCCGTTGGTTCCCGCGACATGGATCGTGAAGTAGTTCCGCTGCGGGTTGCCCAAATGCCGGCAGAAAGCCGCGATACGTTCCAGACCCGGTTTGTAGGCCGTGACGCCCTTTTCCTGAAACGTCGGCATCGACGAAAAGAGAAATTCGAGCGTTTGTGAATAGTTCATGCGAAGCGATATTTGTTTGGATTAATCGACCAGGTAGTTGCGCCGCTTGACGCGATAGGCGACGTAGTAAAGGAGGCAGAGCAGCATCACGTACTGGGCTATCCGCCCCAAGTAGTCGCCGTAGCGGGTATAGACGGTCAGCTCGTCCGACAAGGCGACCGGAGCCGTCAGCACGCCCCGACGGGCCCAGCCGAGCGTCGGGCCGACCACGTCGCCCCGCGCGTTGATGAAGCCCGAAATGCCGGTATTGGCGCTGCGCGCCACGGCACGGCGGTGCTCAATCGCGCGCAAACGCGAAAAAGAGAAGTGCTGGCGGTGAATGGCCGTATCGCGCCACCAGCCGTCGTTGGTGATGACCAGGATCAACTGCGCCCCGCCGCGGACGAACTCGCCCACGTAGGCGCCGTAGACCGATTCGTAGCAGACGGCCGGCGCCACCCGCACGCTGTCGGCCGCAAAGACCGTGCGCTGCGTGGTGTAATGGCAACACAGCAGATTTTGGTTCTGCTATTCAAGGTTCAAATCCTTGTATCTCAACAAATGGCGTATTCGACTAACGGTTAGGTCGTCACCTTTTCACGGTGGAAACCAGAGTTCGATTCTCTGATACGCTACACAAAATGAATAACGTCCGAAGTACAAGGGAAATGCGGTGGTTTCACCGAGATGTCTTGTAGGCCGCATATTGGAAGTATGGGTGAGTGAACGATACCACCTCTTTGCTAAAGAGGCAAGCTGAAAGGCTTCGGAGGTTTGAATCCTTCTGCTTCCGCAAAACGGGTAGTTACCGAAGTGGCAAACGGGATAGACTGTAAATCTATTGGCTTTCGTCTTCATTGGTTCGAGTCCAATACTGCCCACTATTAAATGAAAAATAAGACCAAAGAGTCAGATTGATGCAAAAAAGCATTGTCTGACTCTTTTTTTATTCAACATAAACACAAAATAAACACGATGGAACAAGAAAAAATCTTATCCACATTAAGCGAGAAACTTGGAGAAACCAGTTTTTCACCGCAGACATTACAGAAGTATGTAGAACTTAATCCCGTAGCCGAAGGTTCGGAGCCTGACGAGGCTTATTGGAACAAGGCTGTGAATTTTCTGAAAGGGATGCAAGGACAGTACAACCATGATGTCGCAACCAGAGTTGAGGACTTTAAGAAAAACTATAAGCCCCAACCGACTCCCCCGACACCTCCAACTCCACCGGCACCACCGAAAAACGATGATGAACTGGAGAAGAAGCTGAAAGAACTGGAAGCACGTTTAGATGCAGAAGACAGCAAAAAGGTTCAAGCTGACCTGCTAAAGAAGGTTACGGCTGCAATGAAAGCCAAGCAAGCGAATGATGATTACGTATTGGGCAAGACTTTGCAGGGGGTAACTTTCGATACCAAGAAAACTGTGGATGAACTGGTTACTGAATTTCTGCCAAAATATGATGCAGAATATAAGGCGTGCAGGGGTTATGGCACCGCCCCAAGAACTTCTGACGGTTCAGGTGGAACACAACACAATGCAGCCAGCAGATACTTTGAACGTAAAGGCAAGAAGGAAGGCTGGAAGAAGAATTAAAATTATTAACTCTAAAACAGTAAATGTATGGGAACAATGGGTAACACGTTTGATGTGAACACCGTGAAATACGGACATGCCCGTAAAGTGTGGCGTGAAATCCGTCACCGTTATCCGGGCGGTGGTATGGTGAGCAACATTTCCGATTGGGTTGCGGTTGGCAAGATTCCTGCCGGTACAGCTGTGAAGTTTGATCTTTCAGGTAAGACATTCACCGCTTATACGGATGCACAGATCAAGGCGGCTGAATCAGATATTACCACTCTTGGCATTAATGGTTATTTGCAAGAAGATATTCTTGTAGCCAGTGGCAACACAAAGGCCAGTGGGACAGTAGTCTATGCCGGAGAGATTTATCAGTACATGTTTGACGAAGAAGTGGTCGCTATCCTGCAAAAGATTACTACACTTCCTCAAATTGTATGGGTGCAGTAAAAGAATTTGAAAACAACATTTAAAATACGACAATTGTATGAATACACTTCCTATTGATTTGTACAAGGTTATCGAGTATGGGCTTGGTGGGGACACTTGGCAAGAATTTATTGACCGTTACAAGGAGAAGTATGACCTACTTCAAATTGATGGTTTTGAATTTGAAGCAACCAAGTTGGATTATACTTTCTCCCAGCTTATTACGAGCCTCGGCGTGAAAACGCTGCCAGCTTACGTTGATCCGGAAAGTCCGGGTTATGAAGCTGCATTGGGAGAACTCGAAGGAAGGACGGGTAATATCCCGACTCAAAAGAAGTTCTACCGTTTGAACCGTGTGACTGTGAGACAACAATTGCAGCTGTTGCAACGGGTAGGCATGTCCGCATTGACGGAAGAGATGCAGAATGTGTTCTTGGGCTTGCTTGATGAAAGTGCTGACGGTCTTATCGGATCGTACTACAATGCGCTTACTCACCAGCGAATGAGAATTGTTTCCACGGGTAAGTTCACTATTGATACTGATAACAACCCACGTGGTTTGAAGGGTATCACTATTGACTTTAATATCCCTGAAAACCATTATCAAGTATTGGCCGGCACAAGCCGCTGGTGGACTAAGGATGAACATATTCCGGCAAATCAAGGCTCTGCCTCTGATCCGATTATGGATGTAAAGAACAGAGTGAAAGAGATTCGCCGCAAATATCATTATTTGGGCAAGATCAGGATGGAGCTGGCGCAGGACTTATGGGATGATTTAATGACTCATACCACGGTTCTTAAACGTATCGGCCATTCCCTCTATCCGACTGTGACGGATGATAGTACGGTTATTGCCAATGCACAGAATGAAGATGAAGACCGCCTGAAAGCCATTTTCAAGAAACTGGTTAAGGTGGATGAAATCGTGCCACGTGACAGCTATGCTTTTGTTGACAAGCCCGGTAAGGATGCGGACGGACAACCTGATCTTATCACTGAACAAGTGGAGAACTTCAAGGCCACCAATATTGCCTTTATACCAGTAGGTCAGATCGGTACTATTCAAGGTGTGGAGCCTTTGACTTTGGGATATGAGGCAAACAAGGTTGCTTCTTATGACGGTGGACGCTTGAAACTGACACAGAGAGCCAATCCTGAAACACATTCAATCTATATTGAAAGTGAAGCCGCCCAAATGTGTGTGCCGAGAATGCCACAGTATATGTTCATCTCTACTGTAACTGTGTAATTCTTAAATTCATGCAAGAATGAATGAGGAACTTTCTCATACGGAAGATATGACCATTGAGGACTTTTTGAGTGGCGCAACTGCTTATGAAATAGCGGACAACGCCCTCAAAAGGGTTCTTGTCAAGCGGAAAATCGCTTTTGGAACAATGGTAAGTGAACTGACCGAAAGGCAGCTTGATCTTGCCACTGCCGATATTTACATGTGGTGTGCAAGCACTCCAAGCAGTAAGAATGATACCGAAGACAGTGACGGGGGATGGAAGCATAAGGAAGGTGGTTGGCAGACCAGTGCATACGACAAGCGGCAACTCCGTGAAATGGCGAAAGAACTGTATGAGAAATGGGATGAAGAAGTTGTAAAGGGCACTAAAATCAGAATAGTCAATTTTTGAGTATGAAAGTAAATAATCCACGGCATCCGCACAAATGTACTGTTTACCGAATTATAGGTGAGGATTCTTTCAGTGATGGTGAGAAGGTGATCTTGTATGAAGGTATATGCCGAAAGGAAGGTAGTACAAATTTGCGGACATTCAAAACCGATAATGTGATAAAGAGCGATTATCTGTTGAGCCTTCCCGGAATTGTTGAAGGAATATTGGCCGGTGATCTGATAGATGTCACGGACAGACAAGGCACTTTCACTCAATGTATGGTTACTGATAGCTATGCCGGAAATTTGGGAACAACTGTGTATTTCAATCTTGCAAAAAATTAACGCATGGATAACCGGAGCAATGAAGTATTGTTTGATGAAGGAATAAGGAAGGCAAAGGAGCTTGTTTCAGGATATATCTTTGATGTCTTGACTAAATGCTGTGAAGAACTTATCCAAGATGCACTTGATAACAAGTCAGGCTTTCGGAATCTTACGGGTAATACAATAACCAGTTATGCGTGCGGATTATTCATGGACGGTAGATTTTCCTATTTCGTTTGTAGTGGAGATTCAATGAAACAACCGGTGAGAGTAAAGCTGACTAAAGGTGAAACATTTGTAGGTGTCAGTTATGATAATCAGAACAGACGTTTTACTGGAACAATAGAAACTGATAAAGGTTATGGCGAAGCATTCTCCTTTGATTTCTTGAAAAGATATAAGTCGGAATCACGTAAAGGATTTGAGATAGTAATGTGCACGGGTACTGAATATTCAACCTATTTGGAGAATGTGTTGAATGCAGATGTTCTGACCGGAACATTTCAAAGGGCACAAAATACATTATTCAAGAACTTTAAACCAATGAAATGATGGGACGGACAGTTTATAGACGTATGGATATATTAAAACAAATCGCTGATGCAGTAACCGGCATTGGTGAAAAGGTTTTCATAACAGATCGTCCGGCTGCTGAACAAAAGGCGATGAAGGACTTTGTTGTTATCCGGTTGCCACAAACTATCCAAGATAAAGGAAGTACCTACCAAGACACTTACTGTCAGATAAACGTTTTTGCGCATGATCGCTCAAACGGTATTGAGAATACAGTCCGTTTGGATGAAATGCAAATGGAAGTGGTTTCAAAATTTCCAATAGTGACGGAATTGTTTTCAGCTGTAAGTCCACGATTGCTTCCCGGAGGAAATGACGGACTCGGTTTTCATTCCTTAATAATACAAGCGAAGCTAATAATAAACAAATGACACAAACTTAAAAAGATACGATTATGGCAGAGATTTCTATTACTACCAAACTGGAAGAGTTAAAGGTGCTCTTTAATCAGATGAAGGAGGTTTATTATGTGTCCAAAGTCAATAGTGACCTCGCAACTTTAGCGGCTTTTGATATGGAGCTGCCGGTACTCTCTGACGGAGTTACATTTGATACCGGAGCTGCCGATGTTTCCAAGATCAAGTTGACAACCGGAGCAACTTGGACTTCTATTGCTAATGCTGGAGATTCCGATATTCAGTTTCAAGTACCTTCCGTGGCAGGAAAGATCAATGACTTGTTACTGAACAAGAAAGCGGAAACGGTGACTATGACTGCTACCATTGATGGTGAGACTTATGAAGGTGAAGGTTACAATATCGAACCGAAGAAAGTAATCGGAGGACTCTTCATGCGTAGTGAAGACCGTCAAACAGCCTTGTTCTTACCGAATGTTGAGGGGTATAGCAACTTCGTCAGCGAGCAGGATAAGCCGGGGTACTTTAATGTATCTGTTTCTCCGTTGAATGATGCTAAGGGTGCCTCTATTTACATTTTACGTAAAAAAGTGTCCGAATAAAAAACTTAGGATATAACACTTTGCAAAATTCATATCAGCGAAAAGGTGGTGAGCTACTTGATACCGGCCACCACCTTTTTTCGTATAAAACACGATAAAATATGACAAAGAAGAATGACATAACACTTCCTACACCGGAGGATGAAAGGCTATTGAATGATGTGTTGGAAGACAGTGTGGACTATGTGGAAGTCCGAGGAAAGAAATATGGTATTTCATGGCTGAAAAGAGGGACTATACGCAAATTCACCAGTACCATGCAGAAATCGGGAAATGATGATAAGATCAGTTGCCAATGTGCAGCCGCTATCATTTTGAACGGATATTGGAAGATCAAGTTCTTCTATCCTTTCTTGTGGCGATGGTTCTTTTATATCAAACAATATGGAGATCATGAGCTGATGAAGGTTATAGCCGTCGGCAAAAAAAAAATTCCAGTGGAAGACTACTTGACTGCTACCATATATCTGACCGCGATGAAGGACACGATGATGACAATGACAAAAGAGGAAGCAGAGCATATCCTTCACGAACCAGCTACGGACAAACGTGGGAAATAGGCAAGTCCTATCCGTGGCTGACAGAGCCTTTGAGAGTATTTGGGATTCCAATAAGCAAGCCCTTGTTTGGTATTTATTGGGTACTTACAAATGCACAAATTGAACTATTGGCAATGGATGTGTCTATTGTGGTTACAGATTGTGACAAGGACAACAAGGAAAAGAAGCACGATACGAAGAACTTCAAATCCCCTTCCGTAAGCGAAATAGAGGATGCTGCCAAACGCTGGAAAGATAAGTATGGCAATGGAGAAACAGCAATTAACATTAATGATTATAAGTAACACAAACACAATAATATATGGCTGATCTCGGTAATTTATATTTTGATATACTGTTCCGTGATAAGACAGCGGAACAACGTAAAAAATTGAAAGCGGAAATCACCAAAGACTTGCAGGCAAAACTTGATGTGGGTTTTGACAAGAAGAAGTTGGTTGGCGATATGAAGACTTTGCTTCAAAGTGAGAAGTTTAAGATCAATGTGGTAGTGGATAAGGCCAGTACCACACAAGCTGTCCGTGCCGCCTTGCAAGCCGCCGGGTTGAATACAAACTTTACAGCAAGTGATTTACGCGCCGCCAAAGCCGCAGCCATTCAAACCAAAGCGGAGGCTTCTGCCGCAGCTGCACGTGAGCTTGCGCGACAAAGAGCCGCCCGTGCCGCCAAAGCGGAACTGGATTTGGCTAATGCCCGTGAGAGATCAGCCAATGCAGCAAGGCGGCACATGACAGCCACTCTCAATATGAATGGAGCAATGAACAGCCAGTTGAGTATTGTCGGACAATTAAGAAATGAATTTTTGGGGCTATACTCCATTTATGCGGCACAAAATTTCTTACGTGCAGTGGTTGATATTGGTGGTGAGTTGGAGAATCAGAAAATTGCAATGGCCTCTATCTTGCAAGATGAAGGCAAAGCTACAACCATATTCAATCAGATTAAGAAACTGGCTGTTGCTTCTCCGTTCGGGGTTATGGACTTGAATCAGTATGCCAAACAACTTTCCGCGTATTCTATACCATACAATGAATTGTATGATACCATGAAAAGGCTGGCTGATATATCAGCCGGTGTAGGTGTTGATATGGGACGTATCATATTGGCCTACGGTCAGATAAAGGCTGCTAAATTCTTGAAAGGAACGGAATTACGACAATTGACGGAAGCGAACATTCCTATGGTGGATAAACTGGCCGAGCGATTCAGCAAGTTGGAAGGCCGCATTGTCAGTGCCGGTGAAGTGCTTGATATGATCTCGAAAAAGAAGGTTACGTTTGAGGATGTAAAAGATGTTCTTTGGGAACTTACGGATGATGGTGGCATGTTTAATAATATGCAGGAAGTTCTTTCAGAATCAGTTAAGTCCAAATGGAAGAACTTGGCTGATGCGATTGACATTATGCTTGGTGATATTGCGGAGTCAACGGGTAGTACATTGAAATGGACTGCCGAAAGCCTTACCACCCTTGCACAAAATTGGAAAGAAGTTGTACCGGCTATCGAAGCTGCCGTTGGAGCCTTTGGAGTATATAAGGTAGCTACATTTGGCGCAAACCGCTTGATTGGGAATGAAAGTGCGGCTCTTATAAAAAGTACGCTTGCTGCCAAGCAAAAGGCAGCAGCCAATCTTGTTGTCGCATCCAGTTATCGTACACTTACTAATGCGGAAAAAGGACTTATAGCTTCAAGTAATACTATGACAACCGCAGATTGGAAAGCGTTGGCAAGTAGTGGAGCTTTAACTAAGGAGTATGCCTTGCGGTTAATGGCACTTGGAAAATTGAAATCAGGACAAGCCGGTCATATTGTGCAGGTACTTGGTATATCTCGTGCTGAAATGTCGGCTGCACTTTCAACAAGTAAATGGCGTGTAGCCATGATCTCATTGGGTTATGGTATAAAACAAGTAGGAGTTGCATTAAAAGGTTTGCTTTTTAATCCATACATGCTTTTGTTTACTGGGCTTACTGCCATTGCTGAATTATGGTATAAGTCCGGGCAAAAGGCTGACGAAATGAACGAGCGTATTTCCGAGTTGACAACAAGAGCACAAGACGGTTTCAAGAACCTAACGAAAGAAGCTCAAAAATTTGCTGATGTTGATCCTTTTAAGGCGAATGATGCCTCACTGATTGCTTCCATTGAAGAAATGAAAACAGCATTAAAGGATTATTCCCCGGTTTGGGCAGATACTTTTAATGAAACGTTTAAGACTGATGATGAAGGAAATACAGTTAAAAGCCTTGCGGAACAATATATATTGCTTCGGAATGCTTTGGATGATACAAAAGAGGCTTATAGATTGTTGAATGCCATAAGAGGTACATCTGAATATGCGAATGATGCTACTGATGGTTATTTTGACGAAAGCTTTAGTGAAAATATTGAAGACTACATCAAGACAGAGAAGCAGATAGACAAGATTATAGACCGTATGGCTGGTAGCTATATAGAGTATTATACTGCCATGCAGAAAGTTATAGCCAAGTATGATGATTTTGCTAAAGTCGCTTCGGGCAAATCATTGAAAGAGCAGTTGGATATAATCAAAGAATATCCCAAGGCATTAGCCAGTTTGAATAATGAGTTACCTTTCACGGGAGGATATAGGGATGATATTTTTCAGCTGCGGAAGGCATGGAAAAACTCTAAACGTGTTTTTGAGGAAGAAGTATCACCGGATATGCAGAGTTTCATATCTGAATATAAGTCACGATTACAAGCTGCCGGATGGAATTTAGACAATTTGAGTGACGCTCAAAAAATAGCTATCGGTTTGGATATAAGTTCTTTCTTGGATCAATTTAAAGAGATGCCGGTAGATATACGGAATTTTCTTAATGGTGAGATTCTTGAAAAACAATTCAATATTAAGATTAATGCTGAATATACGGAAACTATTCAGAGCTTGTCAGATTTGCAGAAAAAGTTCAATGAAGCCACAGATGGGCAATTTGAAGCTCAAATAAAGGTTTCTACGGATTCAGAGAAAATTATTGAAGGAATACAAAAAGCGTATAAGGAAGCTAAAGAGATAACAAATCAATTGAAGCCGGTATTGATTAAAGCCGGAATAGATTTGTCAGGTATTGGAGCTATTGACTTGTCAAAACTTCCCGACTGGCAGAAGCAAATTGTATCAGATTATAAAAAGGCTTTCGACACAATGCAAGCCGGTGAGAAAGGAGCTAAAGAAATCGGTTTTTCTCTCACTGATCCAAGTAAGGATAAGAGCAAAAAGGATGCCTTCGCTGAAAGATTGAAAGAACGGGTAAACTTACTAAAGGAGGCATATTCTGAATATAAGAAGTGGACTGACATTGTTGGAAAGGGAGAAGCTGCCAATAAGGTTAAAGGATCGGGTATTTTTGACTCCTTATTCAAAGGTAAAGAACCTGTGGATATTGAAAATTATCGGGATGAATTGAATAAGATTCTTAACCAGCTTGACGATAAAACCAAAGAACGTAGGGAACTGAAAGTCTCTATACGGAAAGTGCTTCTGGATATTGATGCCAACGCTATGAAAGAAGCTTCGGATAAGGCCGCAAAGGAACTTGAAAGGTACGTGTCTGATGTTTCAAAGAAATGGGATATATACAAGCAGCTTGTCAATGCCGGTGCAAGTAAGAAGGATGCTTCTTTATACGCTTTCGGAGCATTGTCTGAATATGAGAAGAAATCCGAGGAATTAGCTGAAAAGGTAACTAAGAAAATGAAGGATAAAGGGGTATATATACCTTTGACTTTCACCGAACAAGAGGCCACAGAATCACTTGGAGGTAAAGACAGTGTTTTGTATAAACAGTTTTTCAGTGCATGGAAGGAAGCTAAAGAAGCTATTGAAAAAGATAGTTTGGAAGTAAAGCTGAAAGAAGTTACTGCCCTCAACAAATACAAATCTATCGCTGAAAAGATACGGGACTTAAGCGAGAAATATGCTCCCTTAACCGGCACCTTCATTGGTGAAAATAATGAACTTGTTGGGAATGTTGAAGGCATGACTCCCGGACAGAAAGCTCTTTTTACCGAATATAAGGAGGAACTGGCAAAACTAAGGGGACAACTGCTTGAACTTCTTCCGGTATGGGAACAGATATTTGGAGATCAGACCTATAAATCATACGGACAGATACAGCAAGCATCCGATTATGCGCAACAGATTATTGATAATGCTTCTGTAACTAAAAACAAGAATGGAAAGCCAACAGCTTTTACTTCTTGGTATTTGGATGAGAATGGTAAACGGATTGATGTTTCAGGAGAATATTCTCAAATTGAGAAGTTAAAGAAAGCCATACAAGACTTATATAAGGCCGGATTACAGAAGAATCCGTTTGCCACTCTCATAAAAAATATTCGTTCTTTATTCTCCAGTGGAGATAAAGATGAAAAGGGTACCATAGAAAAGATTGCAGCCATAGGAGAAAGTGCCGCTGAAAGTGCTGATCTTGTCGGCAATTTTGCAGGGCAGATGTCTTCCATGTTCGATGCTTTGGGCAATGAGGGTATGGCCGACACGATGGGTAATGTGCAGGATGCCATGTCTTCTATAAGCAATATCGGGCAGGGATTCGCCAAAGGTGGAATAGTTGGTGGTATTGCTGCCGCTGCCGGTGAAGCTGTAAACTGGATTGGGAAGATAGCACAAGCACATGACAAAAAGCTTGATAAGGCTATTGAAAAAAGTAAACTTCGTGCTCAACAGTTGCAGTATATATACGAACAGATTGACGGTATTCTTGAACGTTTCTTGGGCAGTGGCACGGAACTAAAACTTGTAGATGCAGAAAATGACCGTACCCGGTTGAATCAATTAAATAATCAGATTGAGGCAATACGCAATAAGGGGAAGATCAACATCTTCGATTTGATGTCTTTGCAGAAATATAAGCAGGAAGCGGAAAAACTTCAAAAACGTGTTTCGGCATACGA
>OGXJ01002782.1_pt1 | contig 11196 bp, 10 predicted proteins | sample 1576231 | NCBI WGS metagenome assembly OGXJ01 (sample SAMEA3541539, study PRJEB24748) | human gut metagenome | biome: human gut; feature: human-associated habitat; material: faeces | place: China | collected 2012
TATGGAATAGTGATGTCATAGATTATCGAAAAAATATAATTCTACTTATTATCTTATTTATCTTTAATAAATTATTTCATGGAAATCAAGTTCAACTTTCTTTTCCATTACCTGCTATAGATTTTTATGTAGTTATTTGTTTAATTATAACGATAGTATTTTATATAAGGAGAAAAAATGGTGAAAGTAAAACTTATTTTAAGTCTTGATGAATTAGAAAAAGCATATAAGGAATATAAAAAAGCCTTTCGTTTTTCTGGGTTATTCTTTGGTATTCATCAAGAAATAATGGAAGATAAAGATTTTGAAAAATATTTATATTTTTCAAGTGATAAAGTTGAATGTTATGATATAGAAAAACATAAGCTTTTTGAAATAGACTATGATGATTTTTATGAAATTGATCTGTCTTTAAAACAAAAGGTAGTTTGTATGTTAGTAACAACAAGAAATCAACAATATTCTTTTGAATGTAAACAAGATACACGTTTTTTACAAATAATTGATCTTTTTGAACAAAAGAAAATAAGATATATAGATAGAAATCATTTTATTTCAATCAAGCGATAATCATTGAAAGAAGGGAAATTTACCCTTCTTTTTCATTTAATGAATAAATCTTAATAGAATGAAAACAGGAGGGATAAAATGATTTATTCGCTTATTGTACTAACAGCAGGCTTTTTTGTTTTAGTGAAAGGAGCAGATTGGTTTGTAGATGGAGCATCTTCACTAGCAAGTATTTTTCATGTTTCTCAATTAGTTATTGGATTGACGATTTGTGCGATGGGAACCAGTTTGCCAGAGGCAGCTGTTTCATTAGTAGCAGGGTTAAAAGGAAATTCAGGAATTACCATTGGGAATGTTGTTGGAAGTAATATTTTAAATATTTTGATTGTTTTAGGAATGAGCGCTTTGATTACAAAAATAAAGATTGAAAAATCAACATTGTTCATTGAAATTCCTTATATGTTGCTTTCAAGTCTTGTTTTACTTGTTATGGGAAAAAGTCAACAAGTTGTATCGTTTCAAGAAGGACTTATTTTAATAGGTATGTTTATCATTTATTTACTTTATTTGTTTTGGTTGTCACAAAAAGAAAGTGAGGAGGAAGTCTCTTCACAATACTCTTTTATAGGATGTGTGTTGTTGATTGGTTTAGGCATCTTTTTTGTCATGATTGGTAGTCAACTGGTTGTTAAAGCAGCTACTCAAATAGCTTATTGGTTACATTTTTCTCAAAGATTCATCGGTTTAACGATTGTTGCTTTTGGAACATCATTGCCTGAATTAGTAACCTCTTTACAGGCAGCTAGAAAAGATCATGCGGGTATTGCGATTGGAAATATTGTCGGAAGTAATATTTTTAATATTTTATTTATTGCTGGAGGTGTTTCTTTAATTTGTCCAGTACCTTTTGAAAGTAAATTTATTGTAGATATGTTTGTAGCTATAGGAAGTGGTTGTTTATTATGGCTTTTAACGGTTTATCGACATGAATTAAATAGAATAGGTGGTCTTTTGATGTTACTTTCCTATGTAGTGTATTTAATCTATTTGTGTTAAATGGAAAGAAGAAACATAGAATGATATAGGTGATATAATGAAATTGTTGATTAGTTTTTTGATGATTTTTCAAATGATTTGTACCAATGTCGAGTTTTATGGAAAGAGTTATATTGTATATGATAGTTTAAATCAATATGTTGTAGAAGGCAGAAATATAGATTATTTACAAAGTGTTGCTTCAATTTCTAAAATTATGACTGCCATCGTTGTTATTGAAAATAGTCGCTTAGATAAAAAGATTACGGTTGATGAAACGATTAATAAAGCTTATGGGAGTTGTGTCTATATACATATAAAAGATCGAATTACGATTCAAGATCTTTTATATGGTTTAATGCTTCGAAGTGGGAATGACTGTGCTTTAATGCTGGCTAAAAGTGTTGGTGGAAGTGTTGAACGTTTTGTGGAAATGATGAATGAAAAAGCTAGAGATATAGGAATGAAACAGACACATTTTTCTAATCCTTCAGGTTTAGATGAAGAAGATGAAGGAAATTTATCAACAGTTAAAGAAATGGCGATACTTTATCGTTATTGTTGCCAAAATCCTCTTTTTAATCAAATTGTTAAAACAAAAGAGTATAAAAGACTAGATGGAAAAGGTTATTGGCATAATAAAAATCTGCTCACCGTGCTGCGTGGTGAGAATCGCACACCGGAGATCACGGCACTTTATAAGAAGCTGCTGATCAACCAATTCCATGATATTTTGCCCGGCTCCCATATTCACCCGGTGTTTCAGGACGCCATGGCGGATTATCGAGAGATTGAGACGGCGTTGGACGCCATGATCGGCACCGGCAACCGCTATTTTAACCCGCTGAACTTTACTTATGATGCCCTGACGTTTGTGGAAAACAAACGGGGCACCGCCACCCGTATGGGCAAGCGAGGCAACTGGCTGTTGCCCAATTTGGCACCCCTGGGCAGCGGCATCCTGCGCAAGACCGCCTATCGCGGCGACTGGCTGCAAGTGGACGGCAATCGGGTGGAGACGCCTTTCTACATCGTGCAGTTCCATGTGGACGGCTCCATAGCAAGCCTGTATGACAAGAAAATGCAGCGTGAGTGGACAGACGGTGCCTTTAATAAACTGACTCTTTATGAGGATAAACCCGGCAACTATGACGCCTGGGACATTCTGCCGAATTACAGGGACAAGCAAGTGCCCCTGACCGTGGCGCAGCCGCTGACTTTGATCGAGCAGGACAGCGAGAGCGTCACTTTTAAGACCGTGCTGCAAACAGATAAATCCACCTGGACCCAGTACCTGCGGCTGTTCCGCAGAGACGGCGCCATTGAGGTGGAAAATCAGGTGGACTGGCAGGAGAAGCATGTGCTGGCCAAAGTGCAGTTTGACTGCAATGTGCTGGCACGGCAGGCGCTATGCGATACCTCCGCCGGTTATATTGCCAGGGACACCCACCGCAATACCACTTGGCAGCAGGCTCGCTTTGAGTGCTGCCACCACAAGTGGTGCGATCTCAGCGAGACGGACGGCGGCGTCGCCATCCTAAACGACGGGAAGTACGGCGTAGGCTTTTTGGAAAATCAGATCAGTCTGTCCCTGTTGCGCGCACCCATTCGCCCGGATGTAACGGCGGATATGGGTCAACACAGCTTTTGCTACCGCATTGTGCCCCATGCCGGCGATCCGGTACAGGCGGGGATTAACCGCCGCGCGCTGCAATTCAACCAGCCGCCCATCAAGAGCGATGTGGCCTACAACGGCACGGACTTTGTGCCTCTTTATTTACAGGCCATGAAGTTCTCTGAGGACGGGAAGCGCATTGTGGTACGCTTGAGCGAGCAGGACGGCCGCCGTGGCACCCTGCGTCTGCCCCGCAAGGTACAGGTACTGAATATGCTGGAAGATGTGGAGCGGGAGACGGATTCCGTTGACTACACGCCCTTTGAAATTCTGACCCTGGGGTGGCCGGTAGAATGAGCGGCTGGCACATTGCACTGATCGTTGCCGCCGTGCTGTTGCTTGGCCTGGTGCTGCTGCCGGCATTTAACCGCCGGCAGGTGCGGCGCATGCCTGCGGATCAGCAAATTTTACTGATTATGAAGCAAGCCAAGGGGCTGCATTACATTCGCAATGTATCCGGCGGCAAACAGGGCTTTCTCTACTATGTAAAGAACAAGCGCAAAATTCTGGTTTATCCTTGGGTGCGCCGGGGTCGTGTGCGGGTCATTACCAAGAAAGACCCTTTTGACCGCTGGGACTACCCGGAGGAGCAGGCACCCTTGACCCGGGAGGAGCGAATGCAGGCACGGCAGGTGCTGGCAGACTATGCACGGCGCTCAAATCAGCGGATCGTTTGGAATGACAAAACGGAACAGTAAAAAACTAAAGCCCAGCCAAATCAGCGTAAAGGGCAGGCAGATTTGGCCCCATAAATTCAGCGGCACCCGGCTGTAATCCCAAACGCCCATACCCAGCGCACAGTTGAAAATTAGGCCAAATACCAGTTCTACCCCGGTGATGATTCCGGCACCCATTAGGCACTTGAGCGCCAGCCGCAAATCCGGTTGCGTGCGCTCCAAGCAGTAAAAGGCTGCTAAGATGATTCCACCGGCAAAGAACATAGAGTAATGTGTGCGGCCCCTGTATACCAATTCTATGGTGCAGTAGGCGGCGCCGCCGAACAGAAAGCGAAAAAGATAAAAGAAAAAATCAGTCATACCGTTAGCATACCCCTAAGGCAGGTGATTATTTGCAACTGGATAGAGAAGCCCGGCAGCTTTTAGATCTGCTGGAACAGGCAAGCTACCGCGCCTATGCGGTGGGCGGCTGCGTGCGGGACGCCTGTATGGGTCGGGCGTATGCGGATATTGATCTGTGCACCTCTGCGCTGCCCCGGCAGACGGAGGCGGTGCTGGCAGCGGCCGGCATACCGTATATTGAGACCGGCTTACAGCACGGCACGGTCACCGCGGTCCTAAACGGCAAGACTTATGAGATCACCACCTTTCGTACCGACGGCAGCTATACGGACAGCCGCCACCCGGACGGGGTGACCTTTGTGCCGGAGGTGGAGACGGATCTGGCGCGCCGGGATTTTACCGTCAACGCCATGGCTTACCACCCGGTGAGAGGATTGGTAGATCCCTTTGGCGGCCAGGCGGATATGAAAGCCAAGTGCCTGCGGTGCGTGGGAGAGCCGCGCCTGCGGTTTACCGAGGACGCGCTGCGTATTCTCCGCGCCCTGCGCTTTGCTGCCGTTTTGGGCTTTACCTTGGAGGAAGAAACGGCAAAGGCTGCTTTTGAACTGAAAGAGCGACTCCACCTGGTGTCCGCCGAGCGGATCTATGTGGAGCTGAAAAAGTTGCTGCTTGGCGACTGGGCCTTTGATGTGCTGGTAGAATACAAAGAAATTATCGGTGTGGTGGTGCCGGAGTTGGTACCCGCCTTTGATTGCGCCCAGCAAAATCCATGGCATGTATACGATGTGTTTACCCACATTGCCAGGTCTGTGGAGGCGGCGCCTAAGGACGCAGACTTGCGGTTGGTCATGCTCTTTCACGACACCGGCAAACCGGTGTGCAAAACTACGGACGAAGAAGGCATTGACCACTTTTACGGTCATCCGACTGTCAGCGAACAGCTGGCAAAAGCGGCGCTGGAACGGTTGAAAGCAAGTCGAGCCAGTATGCAGCGTATTTTGCCTCTAATCCGTTACCACGACGGCCATATTTTAACGGACGAAAAGAGTATCAAGCGTTGGCTGAACCGGCTGGGCCCGGCGGGCACGCTGGATCTGATTGATGTTAAGACGGCGGACCTGGCTGCACAGAATTTGGCCCGTACCCAGCCTGAGATTGAAGAGCTGTACCGTACCAAGATGCTGCTGCGGGAGATCTTGGAGCGGGGCGACGCGTTCTCTTTGCGGGACTTAGCTATCGGCGGCAAGGAGCTGCTGGCCTTAGGCTATCAAGGCAAGGCCATCGGCGGGGCGCTGGATGCGCTGCTTTCCGGGGTAATTGCCGGAGAAGCAGAGAATGACCGGGCGGCACTGCTGCAATATTTGGCGACGCTGAACTTGCCCAAATCAGAATAATCCTTAATAAAAAAGCAGACAAACCCTTTGCGAAATTTGGCGCAATTTTGGGGTTTGTCCGCTTTTTTTATTGCCCGGATATGACAAAATCGGCCTGCCTTGCCGGCTATACTGAGAGCAAGGGGGGCGAGGGCGTGCAAGTGGTGTATGTGGATGTGCTGCTGGTGATCAATTTCTTTATGACCCTTCTGCTGTTGCTGCTGACGGCAGCGCTGACCAAGCAGCCTCGGCGGCCCGGTCGATTGTGCATCGCCGCGATGATAGGGGCGGCGTACAGCCTGATCTTATTGGCGCCGAAGCTGCCCGCCTGGGTAGTTGTGCCTTCTAAAATCGCTGTGGCGTTGGTACTGGTACTGACAGCTTTTGGCTTTTCGTCTTTTAAGAAGTACCTGCGGTGCCTGTTATGCTTCCTTGCTGCCAATTTTGTCCTGTTGGGCTTCATTGTAGGGGTGTGGTTGCTGTTTCGTCCTCGGCGTATTGTGGTAAAGAACAGCGCCGTCTATTTCGATCTGCCCGCCCGCACGCTGCTGCTACTGGCACTGGCGGCGTATGTGCTGGCGCTGCTGATCCTGCGGCTGTATGAGAAGCACGCCGGGCGTCAGGCGCTCTTAGAACTGACCATAGATACCGGGGCGCGCAAAGTGCGTTGCTTTGCTTTGGCAGACAGCGGTAACCGGCTGCGAGAACCATTCTCCGGTGCACCGGTGATCGTGGCTCGTCGCAGTTTGTTCCCGGATACGGAAACGCCTCGGGTGATTCCGTACCAAACGGTGGGTGGAGAGGGTATGCTCACTGCCTTTCGTCCCCGACAGGTTACAGTACATAGCGGCAAGCGACGGGGTGAAGTGGGGGAGGTGTATGTGGCGTTAAGCGATCATATCCAAAATGAGGACTACCAAGCGGTAGTCGATCCAAAAATTTTTTCCTGGGAGTGACAAGCATGTTTGCAAGAATTATGGACTGGGTGCGGCGACTGTTTCGTCGAGAGTGCCATTATATCAATGGGCCGGAGACTCTGCCGCCCCCCTTGACCCGCGAGGAAGAAGAAACGGTGATGAATGAACTGCGGGCTGGGGACAACACCCATCGGGAGCTTTTGGTGGTGCGTAATCTGCGGCTGGTGGTGTACATTGCCAAGAAGTTTGACAGCTGCCAAACCGCCACGGAGGATTTGGTGAGTATCGGCACCATTGGGCTGATGAAAGCGGTGCGCACCTTTGATCCCAATAAAAATATTAAACTGGCCACTTACGCCTCTCGCTGCATTGAAAACGAAATCCTCATGCACCTGCGCAAGGTGTCCAATATGAAAACGGAAATGAGCTTTGATGAACCGCTTTCTGTGGACTGGGACGGCAATGAATTGACCCTAAGCGATGTGCTGGGTACAGAGCCGGACGCGGTGTCGGAGCTGCTGGAGGACGATGACGAAAAGCGCCTGCTGCGGGGAATTGTTCGGCGTTTGCCGGAGAAAGAACAGAGACTGATGGTGCAGCGGTTCGGTTTGTTCGGCGCCCGGGTACATACCCAAAAGCAGCTAGCGGATCAAATGGGCATTTCCCAGTCCTATATTTCTCGACTGGAAAAGCGTATTTTATCAAAGATCCGCAAGGAAATGCAGCGTGAATGTGCCAAATCGTAGTTGACAAACGGTCGCGTTTATGGTACTCTATCTTACGCAGTCGGTGCTGATTGTGATGAGGGTCCACCCGTTCCCATCCCGAACACGGTAGTTAAGCTCATTCACGCTGACAATACTTGGAGGGCGACTTCCCGGAAAGATAAGTAGTGCCGACATAAAAACACGGTCCGTAGACAAAGCTATGGACCGTGTTTTTTTGCGCTTATTCTTCTGTGATCTTGCCCTTGCCAAACAGCAAGCTGATACACCACACGGCAGCAAGACCCACAATGGCATAGATAATTCGAGCAAAGATTGCGTCCTGCCCGCCGCAGATCCACGCCACAATGTCAAATTTGAATAGCCCGATGCTGCCCCAGTTGATCCCACCGATAATGGTTAGGATCAGAGCAATGTTGTTGAGTACACGCATAAATTTCATCTCCAAAAAATTAAGTCATTGCTATCTTGCCCATAGCAATGACTTTTTATGCATGTTGCTGGATTTTCAGTTAAATAGAGGTGACAAGCATCTCTAATTGACCGCTGACAGAAAAGTTGCCGTACCCGGCAGGCACCAGGAAGCTGTCGCCTTTTTGCAGCAAACGGCCGTCAATGGTACCGTTGCCGTCGGTGACTAAGATGTGCTGAAAGCTCTCTGTCCCGGCAGTCAGCTGTACCGTGTCGCTGACGGCATAATGATAAACGGTGAACAGTGGGCAACGCGCCAGCAGTTGCCGGCTGCCGCCATCAATATTTTCTTTTTGCCCCATAGGCTGCGTATCATATTTGGGCGGCTCCGGCACGGCTACATCCAGCGCTTTGGCGACATGCAGCTCCCGGGGCTTGCCGTCTGCGCCTCGCCGGTCATAGTCGTACACCCGGTAGGTCACATTGCTGTTTTGCTGAATTTCGGCGATTAGCGCGCCCTTGCCGATGGCGTGCACCGTGCCCGCTTCAATAAAGAATACATCGCCCTTGTGAATATCCACATGGTTGAGCACCTGTGGCAGCGTGTTGTTCTCAATGGCAGCTTTAAATGCTTCCTTACTGATCTTCTCCTTAAAGCCATAGATCAGCTGGGCACCGGGGGCTGCGTCCAGCACATACCACATCTCGGTCTTGCCGAATTCGTTCTCCACACGGCGTGCATAGTCGTTATCCGGGTGCACTTGAATAGACAGGTTTTCCTTGGCATCAATCAGCTTAATGAGCACCGGAAAATAGGGGAATCGGGCGGCGTTGGTGCCGCAAAGCGCTTCTTTGCCCACAGACTCGACCACCTGCTCCAGAGGCTGACCGTCATAGCTGCCGCCGTCGATGGTGTTCATACCCGCCTGGTGGCAGGCAAGCATCCAGCCCTCTGCCAGTTTGGGCAGGTCACTTTGGAACCCAAAGTCCTCTCGCAGGCGCTGACCGCCCCAAATATAATCCTTAAAGATGGGCTGTAATTTTAAAATCTCCATAGTTGTTTCCTCTGTTTCCATTGATTTCTCAGATATAATAACAAAAAAGGACTTCACTTTCAAGCCGGGATAGTGTAAAATATGGGCAAATCTATTTTGCAAACCGGGAGGTGGGCGCCTGTGTCCGTTTTAGATGTACAAAACTTAACCTTGTCTTTTGGGGAGCGCACGCTGTTTGCCGGTGTGTCTTTATCCATCAAAGAGCGGGAAAAAGTGGGCTTTGTTGGCGCCAACGGCGTGGGTAAGACCTCACTGTTTAAGGTGATCTGGAGCGACTACACGCCGGACAGCGGCGGCGCCTTTCTCTCTAAAAATTGTAAGCTGGGCTATATGGAGCAGCACACCTGCTCTGCCGGCAATACCGTGTGGAACGAGTTGGTCAGCGTGTTTGCGCCGCTGATGGAACTGGAGCGCCAGCTGGAGGAAGTTGGAGATCGCCTGCGCAGCGGGCAAGGGGATACAGCGGCGGATATTGCCCTGCAAGACCGTTTGACAGAGCAGTTCCAGCGAGAGGGCGGCCTAACTTATAAATCTATGACCCGCTCGGCGCTGCTGGGGCTGGGCTTTACGGAAAAGCAGTTTGATATGTCCACGGACAAGCTGTCCGGCGGACAGAAGTCTAAGTTGATTTTGGCAAAGCTGCTGCTGTCCAAGGCAGACTTTTTGCTGCTGGACGAACCTACTAACCACCTGGATATTCACGCAGTGGAGTGGTTGGAGAACTTTCTTTCCGATTTTAAGGGCGCCTGCCTGATCGTGTCCCACGATCGCTATTTCCTGGATCGTATTACGGACAAAACCATTGAACTGGAAAATCAAAAGATCCGTTGCTTTAGCGGCAACTATTCCGTTTTTCTGCAAAAAAAAGCGGCGGAGCAAAAGGCCATTGCCGAGAAGTACGACAATGATATGAAAGAAATCGCCCGCCTGGAGGGTATTATTGCCCAGCAGCGGCAGTGGAACCGGGAGAAGAATATCAAAACTGCCGAGAGCAAGGAAAAGGTGATCCAGCGTATTCGTGACCAGCTGGTGGTGCCGGACGCCAAGTTGCAGAAAATCCGCTTTGACTTTTCCCCCAAGTGTGTCAGCGGTGAAGATGTGCTCAGCTGCGACGGCTTGTCTAAGTCCTTTGACGGCAAAGCGCTGTTTCGTGATGTGTCCTTTGACATTAAACGGCAGGAGCGGGTGTTTCTGCTGGGGGATAACGGTTGTGGCAAGACCACGCTGCTCAAAATATTGACCGGCGAATACCCTCGCCAGGACGGCACTTTTCGCTTTGGCAGCAACTTACTCACCGGCTACTTTGACCAGGTGCAGGCCAAGCTGGACCTGACGAAAACGGTGATCGGCGAGGTGTGGGACACCTTCCCTCAAATGACGGAGACCCGCGTGCGCAATGCGTTGGCAGCGTTCCTGTTTAAGGGTGAAGAGGTGTATCGGCCTTTGTCCGTGTGTTCCGGCGGTGAGCGTGCACGTGTGGCACTGCTGAAGTTGATGCTGGGCGGCTATAACTTCTTGTTGCTGGACGAGCCTACCAACCACCTGGACGCAGCCTCACGGGAAGAATTGGAAAACACGCTGCTTCGTTATGACGGCACCATGCTCATCGTGTCCCACGACCGATATTTTATCAATAAGCTGGCGACCCGGGTGTTGGAGCTGACGCCCAATGGGGTGCAAAGCTATACCGGCAACTACGACGACTATATGGCGCATCGTGCGGTCACACAGCAGAGGACAGCTGCCGTCAAAGAAAAACCAAAGATCAATTCTTATAAAGAGCAAAAGGAGCGTGCCTCCCGCCTGCGCAAGCTGCGCACCGCCGTTACCCGGTTGGAAGCGGAAATTGAGGAGACGGAGGCAGAGATTGAAGAACTGCAAGCGCAGCTGTCTGCTGGTGCAGACTATCAGGCGCTGATGGACCTAACCGCCAAGCTGGACGCCGCCACTGCCCGTAGAGACGATCTGTACGCCCGGTGGGAGAATGCAAGCGAGGAACTGGCCGCCGGTGAGGAAGAAGTATGAGTGAACCAAAAATTGTCATCGGCGCCGGTGCTGCCGGGCTGACCGCCGCAGCGGTGTGTGCCGAGAGGGGCGGCCGTGTGCTGCTGATTGAAAAAATGGAGCGCCCCGGGCGCAAACTGCGCATTACCGGCAAAGGGCGCTGCAATTTGACCAATGCTACCTTTGACCTGCAAGGGCTGCTGGAGCACATTCCCACCAACCCGCGGTTTTTGTATTCCGCCTTTTCTAACTTTATGCCTTATGACACCATTGCTCTGATGGAGGACTTGGGCGTGCCCACTAAGATTGAGCGGGGGGAGCGGGTATTTCCGGTATCGGATAACGCAACGGATATTGTAGACGCCTTGGTGCGCCGTGCCAAAAATGCCGGTGTGCAGTTTCTGCAAGGCACGGTAGAGCGGCTGGAGCTGACCGAGGACGGTCGGCGGGTACAGGCGGTGCATTTGACCAC
>OGXJ01002788.1_pt1 | contig 11185 bp, 9 predicted proteins | sample 1576231 | NCBI WGS metagenome assembly OGXJ01 (sample SAMEA3541539, study PRJEB24748) | human gut metagenome | biome: human gut; feature: human-associated habitat; material: faeces | place: China | collected 2012
GATCAATAAAATGCAGGATCACACTATCCCCTTGGTGTTCCTGACGAAAAACGGACGCTTCCGATGGAAACGTCCGTTTTTATAGCCAAAAGAAATATATTCGGTTATTATTCTTCGTCCTTTGCGGCAAATCTGTTGAAGATAACTGCAAATATCGCAAAAATAACATATCCTGCGGCAATGACAGTGAGAATGTTCTTTGTCATTTCAACGCCTGTTGACGGATTTACTTTTGAGCTGTCAGCCTGCGATGAAGCCTCGTCAACTATCTGCTGTATCTTTTCTGTTGCCTGTGATTCTGTAAGCTCCTGCGAACTGTCGCCCTCGCTTACTGTAGTAACAGCCGCACCGACATTTGCAGGCTGTCCGGCTGCTGTTGTGGTGGTGCTTTCAGGCTGTGCGTTTTCATCAGCCTTTGGCTCTGTGCTTGCTGTTGTAGTAGTTGTGGTCGTTGTATCGTCAGCAGGCTTTGGTTCTGCCGCTGTGACCTTTGTAACGGCTGATGTGTCAACTGCTTCCTTGACAGGCGTTACTTCCACGGAAGCTATCTGAAAATCTGCATTTGCCTTTAAGTAATAAAGCTGTACGAAAACCTCGTCACTTGTTCTTGAAGGGTCAAGATCTGAGTATATCCACTGTGCTTCCTCGCCGCCTGTGAGCTTCGTGCTCTGTGCAGACCAGCTTCCGTCAACCAACGCACCGACTGCACCGCTTGCGTTGCCTGATGACTTTACGTTGACCTTTACATTGTAATGCTGTGAATAGTCTGTTATGTAGTCAGAAAGCTTGAAACCGAACTGAAGGGAAGTTTCGCTGTTGAAGTCAGCGTCACCCTGCTTGTGTGTGAAAAGCGGTTCGGACTCAGGCTGTGCAGATGTTGCGGTTGTAGTGGTCTGAGTTTCGCTCTTTGCTGTTGTAGTCGTTGTGGTGGTTTCAGCAGGCTTTGTTGTAGTTGTTGTAACTTTCTCAGACTTAGCCTTAGTTGTGGTAGTCGCTTCGGACTTGGTCGTAGTTTTTGCTGTAGTCGTCGTTGTAGTTGTGGTCGACTTTGATGTAGTTGTAGCAGCTTCAGCCTTAGATGAAGCGGTCGTAGTGGTCGTGGCAGGAGTTGTTGTGATCTCCTCCCCTGCGCTGACAGTGAGCGGTGAACCCTCTGTAGGTGCTGAGTATGAAACTGACTTGTATCCACCGTCAGCTTCCGCCACCATTGTTTCAACCTCTACCCAATAGTTTATCTTGCCTGTTACGCCGTCTTTTACCTTGAAAGTCGCAAGGGCAAGGTCTGTTTTGTCCTTTATGTTAGAACCCGTGAGGTTTGCACCGACTATTTTTATAGTTCCTGATGAAGCAACATAGTTTGTTATAACGGAAAATTTGCTTCCAACATTGTATGTACTCTCGCTCTCCTCATCGGTCGGCACATATACTGTTACCTTTGACGGGTCATAATGCAGGTCTATAGTGAAGCCTGCAACGCCTGTTTTATCAGGATCAAGGCTCGCTTTTACGTTTATGCTGTCGCCTGCCTTTGCAAAGTTCTTGTCGCTTGTGAGCTTTATCTCGTTTCCGCCCGATGCACTAGCCACTGTGGAAACAATGCTCGTGAGCATAAGAAACGCTGTTGCCACCGACAGCGCCATCTTGTTTATTTTCAGTTTTTTCATTTGATACCTCCGTTGCAAAATCGTGTTTTTCTGTCAGTATTTTGCTCTTGATTAATTTTGTTTACTATTGTTTTGTCTTTAATTTGTAATATTTCATTATAAAATATTACAAGTTCTGTTACCTTTGTCGTAATAGGATTATATCACAATATAAAGTAACACGTCAATAGTCAAAACAGCGAAAATAAGCAAATTTTTTTGGATATATTTATAATGAGAGCTTTTGTGTCACAATATGTATGTACCGATCAACAGCAAAGCCACTAAATAGGCTGTAATAAATCTGTAACTTTTAAGTGAAAGCTGTATTTTGCTAAATGTAAATTTTTTATGAATCAAAAAGACTGTTGACAAAGCACTGAGAAATGTACTATAATGAGGGTGAAGTTTTGTACTTGATACAGAAAAATGTACAAACCAATGTGTGTAAAAATAAGGACTTATACATAGGCGTGCCTTGTTGAGGTATTGCCTATATCTTCTGAGGTGAACGAGTTGATAAAAAAGATAATTTCATATATCCTGTCATTTGCTGTTGCAGCGTCAATGGCGGCTTCATGTTTGACAGCTTCGGCGGCAAATATGACGGGAAGCTGTACGGCAGACGTTCTGAACGTTCGCAGCGGTGCAGGCACAGGCTATTCTAAAACAGGCACAGTAAGCTATGGCGACAGCCTGACTATACTTTCCGAAACCACCGACTCAAGCGGTGCGAAATGGTATAAGATATCATGCGGCAATGTGACGGGCTATGTTTCGGCGGCATATGTTCAGCTGACATCAAGCGGTTCGCAGGGCAGTTCTGACGCTGATTTTGAGAGCTATATGACAAAGCAGGGCTTTCCTGAAAGCTATAAGCCATATCTGCGAAAGCTCCATGAACAGCACCCAAAGTGGATATTTACCGCACAGAAGCTTGGCGTGAATTGGAACACTGCGTTAAAGGAAGAATGTGTTGTGGGCAGAAACCTTGTCCACTCGTCGGCACTGGCTTCGTGGAAGTCCATGGAAAAGGGTGCATATGATTTTAACGGCGGTTATTGGTATGGGCTTGACGGCTCGTGGGTGGCGGCTTCAAAAGAGATAATAATGTATTATATGGATCCGAGAAATTTTCTCAACGATACATACATTTTCATGTTTGAAAATCAGTCATATGATCCCTCGTATCAGACGGAAAGCGGTGTAAAAACTATTCTTGCAGACACTTTTATGAGCGGAAGCTACACTTGTCCTGACGCAAAGAAAAAGTATACATATTCGCAGACCTTTATGGACGCTGCAAAGAAATCGGGCGTTTCACCTTATCATCTTGCTTCAAGGTGCAGGAACGAGCAGGGCGTAAATGGTGCGCCGCAATCCCTTGGTACTGTGAAAGGCTATGAGAATTATTTCAACTTCTTTGACATTCAGGCTTATGCGACCTCTACCATGACAGCCGCAGAAATGGGCTGTAAGTATGCAAAAACTACCAATCCGACCTATCTTCTTCCTTGGACAAATCAATACAAGTCCATAGTGGGCGGCTCGATATTCTTAGGCACAGGCTACATAACAAAGGGTCAGGATACCCTTTATCTGCAAAAATTTGATATGGTAGACGGCGGAAACGGGCTTTATTATCATCAGTATATGACCTGCGTTTTCGGTCAGGCGAATGAAGCAATAAGCCTAAAAAACGCCTATTCTCAGGATATTTTGAACAGTGCAATGGAGTTCAAGATACCTGTTTACAACAATATGCCTGATAAACTTTGTCCAAAGCCTACAAGCAGTGGAGATAACAACAATTATCTTAAATCTCTCAGCGTTTCAGGCACGAGCATTTCACCAAAATTCGATAAGTTCACCACAAGCTATACTGCCAAAGTCAATGCGGAGGTTTCTTCTGTTACTGTGAACGCAAACCCTCTTGGCAAAAGCGCAAAGGTGTCTGGAAAGGGCAAGGTGAGCCTTAAAACCGGCGAGAATACCATCAAGGTCACCTGCACGGCGGCAAGCGGTGTAAAACGGACGTACACAATAAAAATAACAAGAAAGGCCGCTTCACAGACCCTGCAGCAGGGAGATGTGAATGGTGACAAGTATCTGACAGTTGTGGACGCTTTGCTCATGCTGCGTTACAATGCAGGCAAGACGCAGCTTGATTCCGCTCAGCTAAAGCGTGCGGATATGAACGGTGATGGAAAGGTCGATGTTATCGACGCTCTTACGCTGCTGAAAAAGATAAGTCAGAGTTAAAAATGCAAAAAAACAGGAGCGTACCACCATGGTACGCTCCTGCATGAGAACTATTTCATCATCATTGAAATGCCGTCCATTACGTCGCCTATAGCTCTGATAGCACGTCCTGTGCGGCTTTTGAGCATTTTCTTTTCGCTTGATGTCGCCTCTGTGACTGCATAAGCCACTGTTCCTGCGGCTATCGCCATTGAAACGCCTGTTATCATTGACTTCATCTTCATTGCTGTTTCCTCCTTTTTTCTTTGTAATATTATTTTTCGCAGAAAGATAACAGCTATGCCATGCAAATGAAGTCAAGAGGGCTGACGGTATTTTCCCGTGAATGTTAGTATTTTGTGATGTTGTGAAAGATATTTCAGTTGATACGCAGTGCTATTGTTTAAAATGTGATTAAAATTTTCGCATTTTATATGTAAATGTAAAAGAGATATGTTCATATCTCAAACGTTTAGTATAAATATTATTCATAGATATATAATAAATATGTATTTGCATTAACATCAAAATAGTGGTATAATAAATGGGTATAAAAAATAAAGGATCTTGGTAACCTCTGAGATCTGATAGTAAGGAGTAATATTAAATGGGTATGACAATGACTCAGAAAATTCTGGCAGCCCACGCAGGTCTTGACGAAGTCAAGGCAGGTCAGCTTATAATGGCAAACCTTGACCTGGTTCTCGGCAACGATGTTACGTCGCCTGTGGCTATCAACGAGTTCAATAAAGCGGGCTTTACAGATGTTTTCGATAAGAATAAGGTCACAATGGTCATGGATCACTTTGCACCTAACAAGGATATCAAATCCGCTACACAGTGCAAGACCTGCCGTGATTTTGCTTCAAAGTATGACATAAAGAATTATTTCGACGTTGGCGATATGGGCATTGAACACGCTCTGCTTCCTGAAAAAGGACTTGTCGCTCCAGGCGACTGCGTTATCGGTGCTGACTCACATACTTGTACATATGGTGCACTTGGCGCATTCTCAACAGGTATCGGCTCAACAGATATGTGCGCAGGCATGGCAAAGGGAAAGACTTGGTTCAAAGTCCCTGCCGCTATCAAGTTCAATATCGTAGGCAAGCTTCCAAAGTATAGTGCCGCTAAGGACGTTATACTTCATATAATCGGCATGATAGGCGTTGACGGCGCACTTTACAAGTCTATGGAATTTTCAGGCGAGGGTCTGAAAAACCTTTCCATGGAGGACAGGCTTTGCATGGCTAACATGGCTATCGAAGCAGGTGCAAAGAACGGCATATTTGCGGTTGACGATGTTACACTTGATTACATCAAGGATAAGGTAGACAGAGAGTATAAGATATACAAGGCTGACGATGACGCTGAGTATGAGGCTGAATACACTATTGACCTCAGCCAGATAAAGCCTACAGTCGCTTTCCCGCATCTGCCTGAGAACGCAAGAACATTTGACGATATCCCTGAGGTGAAGATAGATCAGGTAGTTATCGGTTCATGTACGAACGGCAGGATAGAGGATCTGAGATGTGCCGCTGAGATACTTGACGGCAAAAAGGTGGCAAAGAACGTTAGATGTATCGTTATCCCTGCCACACAGAAGGTATATATGCAGGCCATGAAAGAGGGTCTGCTGGAGATATTCATAAATGCAGGCTGTGCGGTTTCTACACCTACCTGCGGTCCGTGTCTTGGCGGACATATGGGTATTCTTGCAAAGGGCGAAAGAGCCGTTGCAACAACAAACAGAAATTTCGTGGGACGTATGGGTCACCCAGAATCAGAGGTTTATCTGGCTTCACCTTACGTTGCCGCCGCTTCAGCTGTGACAGGCAAGATCTCACAGCCGTCGGAAGTTATGTGATATTCGGGGAGAAAATCAGCTGACAGATCTTGCGTTGGGGGAATAATTGATATGCGGCATGACCGCATATATGACTTGGGAGCGAGAACAGATGAAAAATTATCTTAGGGAAATATTCTCCGATATACTTCTTAGTATTGTTACAAAGAAGTACGGAACTTCACTAAATGACTATCAGCGTGAGGAGAAGGCTGACGAGATCATTCAGGAACTCCATGACAAAAATACATTTACCGTGGAAATGACGCAGGCTCTTATTGACAAGAAGGGCTTCAATACCTTTTATACCTCCAATATCGGGGGTACACCTGTGTATGCTCTCGTTAAAGAGGGAATGTTCCACAAGGTAAAGATCTGCTATTTTATTACAAGAAACAAGGATACTATAGACGGCCCGTATCTTGAAAAGATATATGAAGAGCTTAGAAAACAGGCGATAGGAGAAAATATATTCCATTCGTCAGAGTTCAAGCAGGGCTGATAAAGTTTGACGAAAGGGGTTTTCATAATGAAAGCTTGCGGAAAAGTACATAAATACGGGGATAACGTAGACACAGACGTTATTATCCCTGCAAGATACCTCAACACACCTGATATGCAGGAGCTTGCACAGCACTGCATGGAGGATATTGACGTTGACTTTGCAAAGAACGTTCAGAAGGGCGATATAATGGTAGCAAAGAGCAATTTCGGCTGCGGTTCATCAAGAGAGCATGCGCCTGCTGCTATCAAGGCAAGCGGAATATCCTGCGTTATAGCAAAGACATTTGCAAGAATATTCTACAGAAACGCTATAAATATCGGACTTCCTATCATCGAGTGCGAGGAAGCTGCTGAGAAGATAGATAACGGTGACGAGGTGGAGATAGATTTCGACAGCGGCGTTATCACAAACAAGACCAAGAATGAGACTTATCAGGGTCAGTCGTTCCCTGAGTTTCTTATCAATATCATCAACAGCAATGGTCTTCTTAACTCACTTAAATAAGATATTTTGAAGCTTTAAGGGGGATCTCTCAAAAGGGGTCGCCCTTGAACTGTTTCTATGAAGGGGTGAAGCTATGAAAGCTAAAAAGCTATTTGCGGCACTTGCAGCAGGGGTAATGCTGGTGTGCAGCGCAGGCTGCTCGAAAAAAGAGGAGAGCAGCGGTAAATTTGAATACAGCAGCAAGGATTTTCTGCCTTTTATGGTAATGGTGGACGGCAGCAAGATAGACCTGACCCTAAGCTCTGCAGAGATAAACAGAAAGCTTGGCGGAAGTTTTGCAAGGGGAACTGCTTCAAACAGCAGTATAGTGCTTGTGGAAAAGAACGAAAAGACCGATAAAAAAGGCGTTACAACAAAGACCTTTGCCTGCAATAAGCCTGAGATAAATGGTGCTGGATTCTCCACTTTCAACGGACTTTGGGCGAATATAGACGAAGCAAGCATAGACAGCACTGTTTCACCCAACAGCATAAAGATCAAAGGCTCTGACGGTTTGTCTTACTACTGGTCATATTATATGGACGGCGAGGAGATAGACTATAGTCAGGTGAACTTTGACGGCACTGATACGGCGGACACTTATATGCAGTATCAGCTCAAAGGCATGGCTGCTGACGATTATTGCAAAAAGAAGCTTATTGACGGCGAGTGTTCGGTCTATACAGGCATTTTGTTCATGACAGCCGAAAAGCAGAGCTATTCCTGCGAGATAAGCGTTTCGACTTTAAATTCTGAGGAGGAAAAATAACATGGAAAAGAAAATAACAGTTATAAAGGGCGACGGGATAGGCCCTGAAATAGTAACAGAAGCACAGAAGGTCCTCGACAAGGTTGCTGAAAAGTTCGGTCATAAGTTTGTTTATACTGATATCCTTATGGGCGGCTGTTCTATAGATAAATATGGCGTTCCGCTTACAGACGAGGCTGTCGAGGTAGCAAAGAACTCAGACGCAGTTCTGCTTGGCTCTATCGGCGGAAATACTTCCACTTCACCATGGTATAAGCTTGCTCCGAACCTCAGACCTGAAGCCGGACTCCTGAAAATAAGAAAAGAGCTTGGTCTGTTCGCTAACCTGCGTCCTGCAAATCTTTATCCTGAGCTTAGAGAAGCTTGCCCCCTTAAGGACGATATAATCGGCGACGGCTTTGACATGATGATAATGAGAGAGCTTACAGGCGGTCTGTATTTTGGTGCGAGAAAGACAGAGAACGTTGACGACGTTGAAACTGCTGTTGATACTCTTACATATAACGAGAACGAGATAAGAAGAATTGCTATCCGTGGCTTTGACATCGCCATGAAGAGAAGAAAGAAAGTTACAAGCGTTGATAAGGCTAACGTTCTTGATTCTTCAAGACTTTGGAGAAAGGTAGTAAACGAGGTAGCTAAGGATTATCCTGAGGTCGAGCTTGAGCATATGCTCGTTGACAACTGCGCGATGCAGCTTGTAAGAGATCCTAAGCAGTTTGACGTTATCCTTACGGAGAATATGTTCGGTGATATCCTTTCAGACGAAGCCGCTATGATATCAGGCTCACTTGGTATGCTGGCTTCCGCTTCACTGAACGACACAAAGTTCGGTATGTATGAGCCTAGCCACGGCTCTGCACCTGATATCGCAGGACAGGATAAGGCTAACCCTATCGCAACTATCCTTTCAGCTTCAATGCTTCTGAGATTTTCTTTCGATATGGATAAGGAAGCAGACGCTATCGACAATGCTGTCAAGAAAGTCCTTGAAGCAGGCTACAGAACAGGGGATATCATGTCAGAGGGCATGAAACTGGTTGGCTGTAAGGAAATGGGCAGTCTTGTTGCAGATATGATATAACAGCACGATACCAGTTTTCAGACGGTGATAATAAATGTATTATTATATTTACGGAATAACAGACAAGGGAAATTACCGTGAACAGAATGAGGACTGCATTTTAATAGACCACGAGGTCATCAACAGCGGCAGCTATGAATCAACTGTCGCTGCTCCTTTTATTGCAGCCGTTTGCGACGGCGTTGGTGGAGAAAATGCAGGAGAGGTCGCCTCGGAGCTTTGTTTAAGGCATCTTTCCATTCTTGAATATAATTCAGGGGTGGATATGAAAAGAACGCTTATCGATGTTCACAACAAAATAAAAAAGCAGGGCGTAAGGGCTGAAAACGCTGCAAATATGCAGACCACCCTGTGTTGCCTTGCAGTGGACGAGGAAAGCAGAGCAATGTGCATAAACGTTGGCGACAGCAGAATGTACCGCTATGTGAACGGCACTATCAGGCAGATATCTGTTGACCAATCCTATGCACGATATATGTATGAGCATGGCAGGATAGAAGATGTGTCAGAGCTTGAGCCACAGTATCAGAATGCCATAATATCTTCTATCGGCAGCACTCTCAATGAACCTGATGTGGCACAAACACCGTTGGTGGCTGATTTTGGCAAAGAACCTGACGATATGATAATCATAGTGTCAGACGGCGTGTCGGATTACGTTTCTGAGGAAGAAATGGTGGTGGGGCTTGGTCTTGACCTTTCTGTTTCTGAAAAGCTAGGCGCTATAATGGAGCTTGCCCTCACAAACGGCGGAACTGACAATGTTTCCGTTGTGGGCATAAAGCCTTATCTTGACGATCATGAGCTTAAAACGCTCACAGCAAAAAAGGCTGTGGAAAAGACAGTGAGCGTGCAGGATATGCTTGAAAGTAAGAAGCCTGAAAAGGCGGAAGCTGTAGAGGAAAAGAAGCCTGACGAGCAGACAAAGCTTTTCTCTGATACGGTAGACGAGCTTATGAGCCAAATGAATGAAAGTATTGACTTTTTAAAGCAGATATAGTATAATCATATATTGATATATTTTTATGATCTTAGATGTATTTTGTAATTTGGAGGAAATAAAAAATGTTGAAAGAGTTACGTGGCTCAGACGTTATAATTGAATGTTTGCTGGAGCAGGGCGTCGATACAGTGTTCGGCTATCCGGGCGGAGCAGTTCTAAACATATATGACTCGCTGTATAAATATTCTGATAAGATACACCATGTTATCACCGCCCATGAGCAGGCTGCCTGCCATGCGGCTGACGGATATTCAAGAACAACAGGCAGAACTGGCGTTGTTATCGCAACTTCGGGTCCGGGTGCTACGAACCTTGTAACAGGTATCGCCACAGCTTATATGGATTCTATCCCTATGGTGGCTATCACAGGAAACGTAACAAGAGATCTGCTTGGCCTTGACTCTTTTCAGGAGGTAGATATCTGCGGGATAACAATGCCTATCACAAAGCATAACTACATTGTGAAAGACCCTGCGGAGCTTGCTGACATTATCAGAGAAGCTTTCTATATTGCAAACGAGGGCAGAAAGGGTCCTGTTCTTATAGATATACCAAAGGATATCACAGGCGCACTTATGGTCTATGAGAAGAAAGAGCCTAAGAAGGTAGTAAATCACAATCCTGAGGGCATAAACGAGGAGATAGCTGCTGCGGCAGAGCTTATAAAGAATGCTGAGAAGCCTTTTATCTACGCAGGCGGCGGAGTTGTTTCTGCTGACGCAACAGAAGAAATGGCTGAGTTCGTAAGAAAAGTGGACGCACCTGTTTCATTGTCACTTATCGGTCAGCGGGCCAAAGGTCTCGCCATCGCAGACGCTTTCCAGTGCAAAACCATGCTTTTCCAGCGCCGCACGGATGGTAGCCAGATCGTAGGTGTACTCGCAGAATTCCTCGTGGAAATGCTCGCCGGTCTCGTGATAATCAATATCCACCGTGATCTCCACCCTGCGGTCGGCGGCGTTATAGTGGTTGCGCCACACGCAGGAGGCGTCCTCTTCCTCAAAGGTAAATGCGTTATCGCCCAGAACCTTCTGATGCTTATAGGGGGTGTTCATATCAAACAGGAACACGCCGCCTTTTTCCATAAAAAAACCCGCATTGGCAATGGCGGTATCCAGATCCGGGATGTGGTTGAAGGTATCAAAGGTAGATACCGCCGCCCGGATGGTACCATAGAGATCCAGCTTGAGCATGTTGCTGGAAAACACTCAGGTAACGGATCTGGAGCTTGAAAATGGAAATGACAACGGAAGCGGAACCGGTCTGGCAGTGAAAAAACTGTATGTAAAACGCAGACTGCAGGAAGAAGAGACTGACCGGGAAGCTTTTGTATTTGAAAAGATAGATCTGAGATCCGGGGATGTCTGCATTATGGATAATGGCAGCGGTTCTGGAAAATTATGGAAAAAGGCAGCTGACCTGCATATTGCTCTGGGAGAACCGGAAGCCTTTGTGGGCGAAGAAGATAAACTTCAGCCCCTTCGGCCTCATCATTTTACAGACCGGCCTAAAACAGTTCCAACTGGAAGCAGAAATCTTGGCTTTGTGGGAGCATTTTCACGGCTTTGCGGATTTCGTTCCCGGATGCCGCTTCTGCCAAAGGCAGGG
>OGXJ01002799.1_pt1 | contig 11164 bp, 5 predicted proteins | sample 1576231 | NCBI WGS metagenome assembly OGXJ01 (sample SAMEA3541539, study PRJEB24748) | human gut metagenome | biome: human gut; feature: human-associated habitat; material: faeces | place: China | collected 2012
AACGAGTATGATAACGCTACATTGCTGCGGGTGTGGGAGCTTTTATTGGAAGTTCTATTCTATTTTAGCTGTATTTCCTGTGGGAATAGAAACGTTTTTATCGTCTTGCTTGATTGTCTCTAATTCATTTGTAAATGTATTGAAATGAATGAATATGGGTACGGTAAAAGAAACTTTGCCGTTAACTATTGCTGTAATTTTGCTTATTCCACATGTGGGATTATTTTTCCAAGACTCATTACTAAAGATTAGTTGATTGTCTGTAATTGTACATTTAATATCTTGATGGATAGCTTCATATTTGAAAACAATATTTGCTTCAGGATATGCATCGGTTTTTATCGTGAACGTAGCATTCTTCATCTCAGGTTTTCTATTAAATCTGAATTGATTGTCGTACTGTTTACCTTCTAATGGTTGCTGATTTGCTCCTAAATTATTACCACAACTAATATAAGTGATTCTGTCTGGGTTTTTAGTTGGGTGTAATGTTAGTTCTGTTTTTATTTCATATTTAGAATTAAAGGCACGAACGGATATTTTGTAATTTTCGTCTTTAAATGTTTTGTTACCCTCTAATAATTCGATGATCCCATTTGTTTGTAGTTGCTCTTTATCAATGTATTTTTCAATTCTTGAGTCGCAACTTAATAATTGATATTTAATATTTTCACCTCCACCTTTTATATTAGGTTCTATTTTATAAGAAGAAAGTTCCATGCCTTCATAAGTACAACTTTCTGCTCCTACTTGGGTTCCATAATAAAATTCTTCAAATGGTGCAATAAATGCTACGACTTTTATCTCATAAGCATTTTCTATAACTAGTCCGACTTCTCCTTCTTCATTATACATATTTTTTGCACATACACTGACTTTATAGGTTGAGCCCTTAGTTAATTTGTGCCCTTTTTCGATGTATATCTCACCCGTTTGCTCATCTATTTTTATCTTCTCATATATTTTCTCTGTTTCAGGTTCGATGGTATAGATACTATATTTTAATCCATCTGTAGAGCCTGAGTAAACGGGGGATTGGGATCTGAAAGTTGTTCCGTTCGGGGTTTGTTCGCTTTCTTCTTCTATTTCACCTTCGGCTACTTCGTAGTAGAAATCCATCGGTTTGGAGATAACTTTAATTTTGATCTTTTTTTCTAATAGAGATTCTTCTAATTGAGTTTCTAGAATTATGTCTACAGTATAAAGACCTACTTCAAGAATACTAGAGCTTTCTCCTTGAACAATTGTAAATTCTCCTTCAGAAGAAATAGTAAAACAGTCGTTGAAATTGTCAGCTAGAGGTTCATATTCTGGCGTTTCTTCACCTTCATTAGTGATCTTGTATACATTACCTATTGTGTATTTCTTGATAGAAATATGTTCTTCTCCAGATGTTGTAATCTTGGCTATAGGCATATCTGCTTCACTATTTTTATCAATAATGTCGCTGTAGTCCGCTTGTATTAAATTAGGGGTAATTTCTATACCATCAGGAGCGGATGCTAATAATTTAACAATTACAATATCTTTATATTCATATCGAGTCCCTCCGGATATGCAAGAGATGGAAATTTTGTAGCGTCCTTTAGCTGCATTTTCTGTGTTTTGCACAGAAATTACTCCAGTTTCAGAATCAATCTGAAAACAATTTCCTGTATACACTTCATTGTTAAGTGTGATACCGGTAATTGTAAAATCAGAAGGGGCACTACCTTTATATGTAGGTTTACTGATTGTTCCGGTCATAGATGGAGCTATGTTGGTCAATCCTGTATAATAAAGTGCGAAGTTGGACGAGTCTGTTGTTTCTGTATCAGAACAAGAAGCATAGAACAGTGGTGAAACTGTAACTATTAGAATCGCCAAAAAACTAAATGTTAATTTTCTTAGACTCATTTTATATCAGTATTAGTTATTATTATAGGTTGATTATTTAGTGTATCCTAATTCATATGTCTGACTATTTACCGTAACCTCTAATTTTATAGCATCTTCAATAGATTCCTCAATATCTGTGAATCTAGCTGAGATGTCAGGTGTTTCGTTTGAAATGGGATATATAACGGTTATATAACGTACTGGTCTATTCGCTGTTTTTTCCATTACGAGTGAATAGGCTTTACGGGCAAGGAATATCCCTTTGGTATCGTAAGAAATATATCCCTTAACTTCATTCTGTGTGATATTTGCATTTCCAAAGCTACGTATGAATAAGTTGTTATTATCACCGAATGTTGTATGTGCTCCGTAGTTATCTGTATCTAAGGAAACGGATTCTTTCGTTTTATCATCACAGAGGTGGAAATATAGTTTGCTGAATCCAGTTGCTGTTCCTATACCTTCATCTACTATTACAAAGAATGGCTTTTCTTTGGGTGTGACAAAAAATATGGAACGTCTATGAGTAAAGTTATCGTATCCTTGATTTTCAGTAGCAATAAACTGATATTGATTAGTTTCACCTTTACGAATTAATTTACCTAAGGTGTTTTTTATATCTTCATCTCCATATCTTTTTGCATTAGGTTCATCATTGTCTTCTATTTCTTCATTGCTTAGAATCATTGTGTTATGAGATTTTGTTTGACGGAACCAACTGCGAATATTATTAGGAGTTCCAGTACCTACATAAGAAGATACTCCAGAATCAGGGAAAAAGTTACGCCCATTATGATACAATTCAAATGTTCCGTTATCCGGTTGATTATGACTCCATATATCCATCTTTTCATTTGAATAGTTATTACTATGTATTAGCATAGTTGAAGTTTTATCCCATCCATTTCGTAGAATATAGTGTCCGGAGTTCTCGAAAACTTTTATTCCTGCGCTTGGTGCATGTCCTTGTCCACCACGAGTTGCCATCCACGCTAATTCTTGATTATTGGGGAACATTTCAGCGTATTTCTTAAAGTTTTTCTCTAATACACTTTCTGTTTTCATCCACGAATCATTGAATGCCGATGTGCAATAGTCATTACTGCTTGCCTCAAAATAATTGGGATAGGTAAAATGCATAACTATTTCAGTTGCTTTCTCTAAAATTTGGTCAAGTTTAGAAGTGAGTAGGTTTTCCGGTAGATGATTCTCTTGGATAAGTCTTTTAAGGTTATAGAGTTCGTCTAATATACCTATATGGTAATGCAAAGAAAGGTCACTAAGCATTCCGTCCGGTAAGAATTGTTTTTCAAGTTGCTCATTAATGATTCTACAACCTTCTGCTTGCCATTGAGGAGCATCCTTAAATTCAGGAAATAAAGTTCCGGCAAATACCATTGAGATTATTTGGCTAAATAGAATATTGTTTTCATCTTTATAGCGATTTTTTAGTAAAAAATCGGCATGTTCTGAGAAGTGCACTAAAAAGAAAGAAAGCCATTGGGGGGTGAAATTGGATGAAAATTTGAAATATTCAAATGCTTGTGCTTGCCCCATTAGACGTGTGGATACTTGTAATTGCCACCATGCAAATTCATCTACAACGGTTTCTGTTTTTGGGAATTTGGATACCCAATCTGAATATACATCTTTCCATCCCAACATATATGCTTCATCTTGGGTTTTTTGATATGCCATAGCCTGAAATGGAATCCAATTGTGTCGATGCAACTGCTTGCGATATTCGTTATCAGCACCTTTAGGAATAAATTCCCAATTGATCTCTTTTCCTGACTTTAAGCTATAGGGAACTTTTTCTTTACCATTTCCAAGATCTTTTTCTTCTACATAATTATCATTAACATAAAAACGATAATTATTTTCTACTAATGCTAATTCTGCATATCTTGCTTGCTTTGTTGTAATAGAGTTTAAGGACACATAAGGGTTAATGATGCCAATTCTACCTCTATAATATTCGAGTAGAGCTTTGGATGCAGAGTAATAGTTACCAGTTTCATACCAATTTTTTACTTGCTCCAAGCCAGGATAATCTAAATTGATAACTTCAAATAAACGTTGATCAATTTCTTCGTTAGGGAAACTAGTTTCCTCTTCGGCAGAATCTTTTCCACTGTTTTTGTAGAGTTCGTCGTCATCTGTGCATCCTGTAAATGCAATCAGTGAGAACACGCAAATAAAGAAGATGTTCTTCATACTTTATTAGGTTTTAATTATTAAAAGTTATATTTTACTGTTTGCAAATGTAATCTCTTTATATATAACGGTTAGCCGAAGTTGTTCAGGCTTTGTTCAAAAATGTTTTTTTGATATTATTTTTGTTGAATCATATGCTATTTCTGTTCAAAAAAACTGTTTATGACTTGAAAATAGGTCTTTTGTATGTCATAATGTAACCTTCTCATACATATATAGAGGAAGGCTTTTGTACATTTTTAGGTGTTGGTTTGGACGTTTTTTAGTCCAAAGTGATTTTTGGAAACAGGTGGAATGGGAGAGATTATGAAGTCCGGAATCTTTCCTTGAGGATAGATCAAGACCTCTTCTCCTTTCTTTAAATCAATTTGATATGTGCCGTTGGTGGTGGCTTGTACAGTAAATGTCCGTTTCCCTTTGAATATGGGATTAACGATGTCGGTAGTTACGATACATGGTTCTCCTGCAAGACTTTTGATGTGGACAAACTGTGTTTTCCCATCCTTTCTGTTGGCAGATACTTTGAATGCTCCTTCTGTGCGTAAACCGGAGAAGCAGACATCTTTCCAAACGTCCGGCAGTGCAGGGAAAATACGGAGTTTCCCTCCCCAACTTTGTATTAACATATCATGTATACATTGTGCACCTGATAGTGGCGTCTCGATAACCGGGCCGCTTTCTTTATACATAGTGGTCGAACTAAGGAACTTGCCAAATAATTTGTTTAGATAGGATAGAGCCTCGTTTCCTTTTCCAATAGCGGAAGATATAGAAGATGCACCTGTACATGAGTAACCTAAAAGAGCTTTCGGTTTACTTTGCCAAAAGGCTAATGATTTCTCTATAAGTCGGGTATTGTTTGGTTGCTCCTTATTAATAAGGTATAAAGGATAGATGGAAAGCAAGTGTGAATAATGCCTGTGGGAGAAAGCATAAGGTGTGTCTTTTCCAATAAGTAACCCATTTTCATCCATCGGATACGGAGTGAGATTATCCAATACATCTTTCCAGGTTGAATTTAGTGGATCTTGAATCTGCAATCGCTGTGCTGACTCCAATAAGGTCTGACAACCCCAATATAATAATGCAAGGTCAAAGTTACAGTCTTCCGTTACACCATATTCGGGAGAATAAGTTTCAGGTAGATGATATTTGCCGTCTTCTCCTTTTTTGATAAAATGAAGATAGTAATTGATAGCCCCTTTTAATAACGGGAACAATTTATTACGCAAAACTTCATCATCCATTTTATGACGATAAATAAGCCAAAGATTATGGCAGGCCCAAGGAAGAAGCCCCACTTGTGCTTTTCCTTTACCGGGAATTCCTACAGTGGTCGTCATGCATTCCAGATTTGAAGTAACACCTATGCCCAATGAGTTGTGACGATATGCGGCAGGTATGTTCAAGCGTAGTTGGTCAATGTGATTATAGAGTGCATTCTCTAGAGATGCGGCTAAATCCAAATGGTCGGAAGCATTCAGTGCCCAGTAGGTGAGTTGCACGTTGAGGTTCCACCAAGCATTTGGCCACGGTGTTTCAGATAACCACGGACCGGTGTTATCTATTAATGCCCGGTCGCCACGAGTAGCTGAGGCTAGTTTATACATTTGAATCCAGTAGAAATTTTCTTTCTTTGCATCCGGTAAGCTGATGAAACTAGCGGGATAATAAGAGTTCCACCATTGCCGATGAGCGTTTTGAAGTGCTGCATAACCTTTACGTATAGCTTGGCGTATTTCTGCTTTACAAATCTTTTTTGAAGTACTTTGTGGATAAGTGTGTGTAAGATTTATCCATAAGATTCTTTCTTGTGGAGACGTCTTTGTCTCTTGCCATCCTACGGTTGTTTCTCCTCCTGCCAATAATTCTTGTATAGATAAGTTTATCTCATTTTCTTTGCTGTTAGTAGGGGAAGGATTGAGTTCATAACCTTCGGGGATCTTATTCGTTTTTCCTTGCCTTTTGAATAATAGATAACGCGGGCTGTTGGCTTCAGCAGCTATCCATTCCCATCGAAAGTCATGTTCGTCTCCTTCGGTAGTTGCTTTAACTACGATGATCATATCATCAGCATGAACGAAAGTTTGTAGATGGATAATTCCTTTCGTAGTGGTGATTTCGGTTGAAGCCTCTGCGTTCCAAAGATCAAGACGCATCTTGCCACTGATTATTTCTCCTTTAGGGTGTAAAGCAAAATGCCCGGTAAGTAGTCGGGGAATTCCAAATACATCTCTTTTTGCACGATGATCGTGTACATCACAGTTCCCTGTTTCCAGGCGTATATAGTTTTTATCCGGTTCTTTGTAGATCATTAGTCCCAACCTGCCGTTACCTAGATAGGCTGAGTCATACCAATATTCCGGTAATCTTTCCCATATCATATCCTGCTGACTCATAAATTGAGGCCAATTTATATTCTGCTTGATATCCATAGAATAAACATCCGCACTACAAAGGCAGATTAAAAGCAGAAGGATACAGTTATAGTATCTGTGTTGAATATTCATAGTGCCATTTTTGTGTTTTATAAGGTTAACGAGAGATTTACAGGTTGCTAACAAAAATAGGAATAAAAATAATAAATTCCAACTAATTGCTTGAATATATTTTTGCATAACTTTTAGTGTTTGAGTTGAAAGCTTAGTGGATATACCTGATTACCGATAGTCACCTCAATAGAAACATGGTTTGAGTTTGACGGGTCATCAGTAAATTTTGCACTGATCTTTTGATTGGAAACCTTACTGACCGGATATAGTATGGTAATGTATCGCACGGGGATACTTCTTTGTTTCTTCATAACAAGTGAATAGGCTTTTCTTGTTGAGTATTTTCTGTCGGTCTGATAAGATATCCGTCCATCAAAAGGCTTTAGGGTGATGGCCTGATTTCCAAAGCTTCGGATTAATAAGTTATTGTTTTCAAAGGTAGTATGTGCGCCTGCCTCTTGACTGTCCAGAATAACATTATTTACAGATGTTTCATCGCAAAGATGGAAATATAACTTTGCATAACCGGTTGCTGTGCCAAATCCTTCATCTACCAGTACGAAAAATTCGGTCGGTTGTTTTATATAAAAAACAGCACGGCGGTGTTTGAAATCATTGTATCCTTGATTTTCGGTAACTATGAGTTGTCGGTCGGCATTTTCTTCTTTTAGTAGTAGCTTGCCTTCTGCCTTGCTGATATTTTCGGCACCGATATCTTCATGATCTTCAGATTTTCCCAGTACCATTGTATTGTGCGCTTTGGTTTGCCGAAACCATCTGCGTAGTTTCATTACTTCTGCATCATCCTCTTTCATATATGAACATACTCCGGAGTCTGGAAAGAAATTACGACCGTTATGATATAACTCGAATGTTCCGTTATCAAGTTGGTTATGGCTTGAGTCTTGTAACTTGGAAGATATGTTATTGCTAAGTATCAGCATTGTAGACTCTGGTGTCCAACCGTTGCGCAATACATAAAATCCGGAATCTTCGAATGTTTTGATTCTGCTGTCGGGAAGAGTGCCTTCATTACCATACGTTTGCATATACTTTAATTCAGAATCTTCCGGAAACATTGCCGCATACTTCACAAAGTTTTTGTTTAATACACTGCGTGTTTTTATCCATGAATCATTGAATGCGGGACTGCACTGTTTGCTTCCTTTCTCAAAATAACTTGGGTATGTGAAGTGCATGACAACTTTGGTGGCTTTCAAAAGTGTTTCATCGAGCTGCGGTGAGAGCAGATTGTCCGGCAATTTATTCAGTTGGATAAGCCGTTTGAGATCATAAAGTCCGTCTACTATGCCTATATGATAATGAAGAGAGAGATCGTTGGTCATTCCATCTTCCAAAAATAGCTTTGTAGTTTGATCATTTATAATCTCACATCCTGTTTTCTGCCATTGTGGGGCATTCTTAAGTTCCGGAAACAATGTTCCGGCAAATACCAATGCTACTGCCTGGCTTAGTAGAATATTGTTTTCTCCGGAATATTTGTACATGGATAAATAATCGGCATGTTCAGCAAAATGTATGAGGAAAAAGGAAAGCCATTCCAGAGTGAAATGAGGGGAGGATTTGAAATACTCGAAAGATTCTGTTTGCCCCATAATACGTGTGGACATTTGGAGCTGGTGCCATTGGAATTTGTCCGGCTTCCCATTCGGCTTTGGATTTTTGAGTATCCAATCTGTATATATTTCTTTCCATGAAAGCATATATTTTTCATTCTTGGATTTTTGATAGGCTTTGCCCTGCATCGGCATCCAATTATGGCGATGTAACTGCTTTTGATATTCATTATCAGCACCTTCGGGAGCAAATTGCCAATTAATCGTTTGGTCGTTACTTTTCAGTGAATATGGAATTTTCCGATCTTTGTCTTCCAAATAATTGTCATTGACGTAAAAACGATATTCGTCTATGGCATAATCGGCATAACCTTGCTCCGTGTCATTAAGAGTAGCAGTCAGATTGGGGTTTTCAATGGCCGTTCTGCTCCTGTAGTAGGTAAGTAACTTTTGCATTGCTGCCTCATTCTCACCGCTTTTATATAAAGATTTTATTTCTTCTAATCCCGGATAATCAAGATTGAGAATATCAAATAAATGTTTTTCGGCCTCTTCCTGAGGAGGGGTTGGCTCGTCTTTGGGAGGAAGATTATTATTGTTTTCCTGAATGTCGTTGTCAGTGCACGCTATAAACGTGGCGATAAGAAATAACAATATGTGGATACCTAATTTATTACCGAAGTTCATAGTATTAATTATTAGTTTACGCAATTTCTGAGTACTGATTTATTTCTCTGCAAATATATGGAGTAAAGTAGCCTGATTATGGATAATTTTATTGAATAGTATTTCAATTTTGTGCAATGTTCCTGTTTGATACGTGAAAAAGGCCGTAGCATTTTGTAGAATTGTGCTGTAGCATTAATAATCTCGCCTACTTATATTATGCAAAACATCTTGGTCTTTTGATAAGTTCGTCTAATAGAGTTAATGAGTTGGACTTGAGTAATCGACTGGTTGCTGTTGTGTAACTATATGGAAAGACAAGTGTAACTTATCGGTTACACAACTGTAATGCATTAAAGAAAAAATGCACTTTTCTCTTGGAAAAAAGCGAAAACATCCTGTTGTTTTTTGTAAACTTATTCTATTTTACCCCTATTTGGGGACTTAAACCTTTGATAATGAGGACTGCAACATTTTTGTATTTCCCCCTATAATACTTAGAATAACTACAAAAATGTCACAGGCGATGAAAGAGAGGTTCATATTGCTGTTTTACAATAAAAATTCTTCTATATTCTCCGGAGTAATTACTGTAAAAGTAGCTCCCGGATAATTCTCAGAAAATGCTCTTGGAAATTTGGCAGAACGTTTGGGATTCCACTTGAATTCATAAGTCATTAACTTTCCATCTCCTTCTTCTATCAAGTCTATTTCCTGCATGGCAGTTGTACGCCAAAACCATGTGTTATGCCATAAATGGTGGTATTGAAGATATTTGATTCGTTCTGAAACAAGGAAATTCTCAAATAAAGCTCCTATATCTGAACGGGTTTCCGCTAACGAAAAGTTGGCGATTACAGCGTTACGTATTCCATTATCATAGAAATATATTTTTCGGCTGCTTTTTAGTTCATTTCTGAGATTACGGCTGAATGAACCTAAACGGAAGATTATATATGATTGTTCGAGCAATATAACATAGCGTTCTACTGTTTTCGGATCAAGATCACATAATTGTCCTAATTCATTATAAGAGACTTCAGAGCCTATTTGAAAAGCCAGTGCTTGAAGGAGTTTTACAATCTTGTCTGCCTTTTTGATGTGTTCCCAATCTAAAATATCTTTATATAGGTAGCTGTCTGATAGTAACTTCAGAATTTCACTTTCCGAACCGGGATGTGTAACTACATCCGGATAATAGCCAAAAACCAAGCGGTGTGGTAACAGACGTTTTTCATCCAGTAAACCATGATGATTGACCATTTCTTGAAAAGAAAGAGGGTACATTTTATATTCCCATTTTCTTCCGGTAAGAGGCTCATTTACTTTATTGGCTAAGTCGAACGAGGAACTTCCTGTGGCAATCAATTGTATTCCATTTATTTGGTCGGTGATTAGTTTTAAGCGTAATCCTATATTTTCGATACGTTGTGCTTCATCAATGATGATAATTTTCTTTTGTCCGAATATATATTTTAAGCGAGTTGCTGATATGTTTTCGAATAAGGTGCGGGTATCTTGTTCATCTCCATTCAGCCAAAGAACATCGTTGTTATCTTTAAACATCTGTTTTAACAGAGTGGTTTTACCGACTTGGCGAGCTCCCATTATAAGGATTGCCTTATCTTGCCATAACTTTTCATGAATGGTTTGTTGTAATGCTCTTTCTATCATATCGCTTCCTCCATTTATCTGAGAACAAATTTCGAGCATTTTTTCTTTAAATCCAAAAATATTATGATTTTTATGGAATGAAATCCGTAAAAATCATAATATTTTTGGATTTGGGCTTATCCTTTTGTCCTCTTAATATATTCTGTCGGCAGGTATCCAAAATATTTCTTGAAACTTGTAGCAAAGTAAGACGGAGTATTGAATCCCACCATTGTACTGACTTCCGCTACGGTATAACGTCCGTCTTTCAATAGTTTGGCAGCTTCGTTGAAACGAATCTTACGTATAAAGTCGATCGTGGATTCACCGGTAATCGCTTTCAGTTTCAAGTGCAGGTTGGAGCGGCTCATGTTCATTTCTCTGGCAAACTCATCGGTGGAGAACTCGATATTGTCCATATTCTTTTCTACAATACTTACGGCACGTTTAAGCAAAGCCTCGTCCATGGCATTAAACGTGATCTTTTCGGGTTCTACTTCCAAAGACTTGGAATACCGTTCGAGCATACGTCTGCGTGTACGCATCATATTTTGTATCTTCGTGGTCAGGATCGAAAGAGAGAAAGGTTTGGGGATGTAGTCGTCCGCACCCATTTGCAGACCTTCCATCTGGTCTTTTATTTCGCTTTTGGCTGATAACATAATTACCGGAATGTGACAG
>OGXJ01002821.1_pt1 | contig 11106 bp, 10 predicted proteins | sample 1576231 | NCBI WGS metagenome assembly OGXJ01 (sample SAMEA3541539, study PRJEB24748) | human gut metagenome | biome: human gut; feature: human-associated habitat; material: faeces | place: China | collected 2012
CGATGAAGAACGTCACCTCCCTCTTCGGGGAAGCGCGCGGACGCCGCGCCCTGTATGAATACCGGCCGTACGGAGGTCTGATCACGTCGGAAGGCAACATGGCGGAAGAGAACAAATTCCGCTTCTCGAGCGAATACATGGATGGCGAACTGGGGCTGGTCTATCACAGTGTTCATCGGTATCAATTCGTTTGATATCTTTGGAGCGGCCTCATTCCTGTTGGAAATCTGTCAACGGGGATTGGAAAGAGATAGGTATTCATGCAGAGTTAGTTCTGTAAATTTTGTTGAGGAAGTCTTTTGGAATTCTGTATGGGATTCAAGCTGCATCCGGTATGTTCCGGGTGCAGTTTTTGTGTAAACGGGTTGAGAAAGACTTGCCGTTATCCGCCTTCCGGGAAGAACGGAAAGCGGGAGCGCAGCCGGAAGAATTAATTTTTTCTTAACAAGAAGAAGAAGGAAGTTAACTACCCAGAATGGAATTTCCGGATATATTGAGGCAATGTTTTTACATTATATTAAACATCGCCGGTCCGTTCCGGGACTCCGTATCTGCCATAGCGGTTTTTCCGTGAAATTTTTTCAAATGAAAAAGAAAAACGGCATAGAATAATATTTTTGTTTCCATATATGTTGGAATGGTTTGAATTTAAATTTCATAAAATATCATGATGGAATCATTGTTGGGTTTTATCTTTTGTCTATTGAGCGGAATATTCTGTTTTTGGCTCTTTTTCAAATGCGTCGACTGGTTTGAAAAAATCTAAAACTGTGCCTGTCTATGTATACATTATTATTTGTGATTAGCTTAATTGTGTTCGGTTATTTGATGTATGTCTTGATCAAACCGGAAAAATTTTAACCAGCAAGATGATGAAAACAGAAATTCTAGGTGTTATTGCGCAAATCGTTCTTATGGTGGCTTTGAGCTATCCTCTGGGGAAATATATTGCCAAGGTTTACAAGAAGGAGAAAACATGGCTTGATTTCATGAAGCCTGTTGAAAGGCTGATGTTCCGCCTGTCCGGGATTAATCCGGAGGAAGAAATGAACTGGAAGCAGTTCCTGCGGGCTTTATTGACCGTAAATCTGTTCTGGTTCGTATGGGGGATGGTTCTTCTGGTCAGCCAGGGGTACCTGCCCCTCAATCCGGACGGCAACGTCGGACAGACGTGCCACCAGGCGTTCAATACATGCATTTCATTCATGGTGAATTGTAACCTCCAGCATTACAGCGGGGAAAGCGGTTTGACCTATTTTACGCAGTTGTTCGTGATTATGCTGTTCCAATTTATTACGGCAGCTACCGGCATGGCCGCAATGGCAGGGATCATGAACGCTCTCAGTAAGAAGACAACTAAAACGATTGGAAACTTCTGGGATTACCTCGTGTTGAGTTCTACCCGCATTTTGCTGCCTCTTTCTCTGGTGGTCGGATTCATCCTGATTACTCAGGGTACGCCGATGGGGTTTGACGGTAAGATGGAAGTGACAACCCTTGAGGGAGTGGAACAAACCATTTCCCAAGGGCCTGCCGCGGCTGTTGTGCCCATTAAACAGCTGGGAACGAATGGCGGCGGTTATTTCGGCGTTAATTCATCCCATCCGCTGGAGAATCCGACTTACCTTTCCAACATGGTCGAATGCTGGTCCATCCTGATTATTCCGATGGCGATGGTTTTGGCCTTTGGTTTTTATCTCAAGCGCAAGAAACTGGGATACAGTATTTACGGCGTGATGTTGCTTGCCTTTTTAATTGGCGTTTGCATTAACGTGTATCAGGAGATGAACGGCAATCCCCGCATAGAAGAGATGGGCATCGTCCAGGAAAGCGGGGCTATGGAAGGTAAGGAAATCCGGCTCGGATCCGCGGCTACAGCTTTGTGGAGCGTCGTTACGACAGTTACGTCAAATGGGTCCGTCAACGGGATGCATGATTCCACCATGCCTCTTTCAGGCATGATTCAGATGTTGAACATGCAGATTAATACGTGGTTTGGCGGCGTCGGGGTAGGGTGGATGAATTATTTCGCCTTCATAATTATAGCCGTGTTCATCAGCGGTCTGATGGTGGGAAGAACCCCCGAATTCCTGTGCAAGAAAGTAGAAGCCCGTGAAATGAAAATCGCTTCCATTGTGGCGTTGCTCCACCCGTTTGTGATTCTCGTCGGAACGGCTCTGGCTTGTTATCTGTTTGTTTACGCGCCGTCGTTTGTGGAAGGCGAAGGAGGGTGGGTCAATAATCCCGGCTTTCATGGATTGAGTGAATTTCTTTACGAGTATACTTCAAGCGCTGCCAATAACGGTTCCGGGTTTGAAGGGCTGGCCGATAATACCTGGTTCTGGAATTACTCATGCGGCATTGTCCTCATTCTGAGCCGTTTCATCCCGATCATCGGCCAGGTTGCCATCGCCGGGCTTCTGGCGGGCAAGAAGTATATTCCCGAGACGTCCGGAACGTTGAAGACGGATTCCGTAACGTTCAGCGCCATGACTTTTGCCGTGATTTTCATTGTTGCGGCTTTGTCCTTCTTCCCTGTCCATGCCTTAAGCACCATTGCCGAACATCTGAGTTTGTAAATTTAGGGTAGAATACGTTTACCACCAATAACATATTTACATATTTCCGTTCCAGTTTCTGGAATTGAAAAAGAAATCTACGATATGAAAAATTCCAATAATACTTCCCTGTTCCAAAGGGAACAGGTACGGGAAAGCTTGAAGCAGTCATTGATCAAGCTTCATCCGGGAATGATGATGAGGAACCCGATCATGTTTACCGTGGAAATCGCCACGATGATCATGCTTCTGGTAACCGTTTATTCCCTCTTCAGCGACGGACAAGGGGATTTCCTTTATAATTTCCTCGTTTTCGTCATTTTGTTCCTCACCCTTCTGTTCGCCAATTTTGCCGAAGCGATTGCCGAAGCACGGAGGCCCGGGGAAAGGCGCAGGCCGACAGCCTGCGCAGGACGCGTGAGGAAACGCCGGCCAAGTTGATTGTCGATGGCACGGTTACCGTCATCAATAGTTCCCAGTTGAAAAAAGGGGATTATTTCGAATGTGTCGCGGGAGATATCATTCCCGCCGACGGGGAGGTTGTCGAAGGGCTGGCTTCCATTGACGAAAGCGCTATTACGGGGGAATCCGCTCCGGTTATCCGTGAGTCCGGCGGGGATAAGAGTTCCGTGACGGGCGGCACCAAAGTTCTGTCAGACCGTATCAAGGTGCTTGTCACCGCGCGTCCCGGAGAGAGTTTCCTTGATAAGATGATTGCTCTGGTTGAAGGCGCTTCCCGGCAGAAAACCCCTAACGAGATAGCGTTAACCATTTTGTTGGCTGTCTTTACCCTGGTTTTCCTTGTCGTCTGCATTACCTTAAAGCCGGCAGCCGATTATTCCGGAACGGAAATCAGCATTGCCGCCCTGATTTCCCTGTTCGTATGTCTCATTCCTACGACTATCGGCGGATTGCTTTCTGCGATCGGCATTGCCGGAATGAATCGTGCCTTGAGGGCCAATGTTATTACGAAGTCAGGGAAGGCTGTGGAGACGGCCGGGGACATCAGCACCCTCCTGCTTGATAAAACGGGTACGATTACGATTGGCAATCGGAAAGCGACGGGATTTTTCCCTGTCCAGGGTTTTGACAAGCAGGCTTTTGTTGAAGCCTGTCTGATGTCTTCCGTTTCAGACGATACTCCGGAAGGGAAATCGATTATCGAGCTTGGACATGAATACGGCGTCCATATGCGCAACCTTCATACGGAGGGGGCCCGCATGATTCAGTTCACGGCGGAGACGAAGTGTTCGGGCATTAATCTGAGCGATGGAACCGAAATCCGGAAAGGGGCTTTTGACACCATCCGCAAGATTGCCGAGGAAGCGGGAAATCCATTTCCCAAAGAAGCCGAGGAAATCATTGAAAGAGTGGCGGGCAATGGCGGCACCCCTCTTGTCGTCTGCATCAACAGGAAGGTTGTCGGCGTTATTGAGTTGCAGGATATCATCAAGCCGGGCATAGAAGAGCGCTTCGAACGCCTGCGCAAGATGGGAGTAAAGACGGTAATGGTGACGGGGGATAATCCGAGTACGGCCAGGTATATCGCTGAAAAAGCAGGCGTTGATGATTTCATCGCGGAAGCCAAGCCCGAAGATAAGTTGAGTTATATCAGGAAGGAGCAGGCTTCCGGCAAACTGGTTGCCATGATGGGGGACGGGACGAATGACGCTCCGGCTCTGGCGCAGGCCGATGTCGGCGTAGCCATGAACAGCGGAACCCAGGCCGCCAAGGAGGCCGGCAATATGGTTGACCTTGATAATGACCCCACCAAATTGATTGAGGTTGTAGAAATAGGCAAGCAGCTGCTGATGACGCGCGGCACGTTGACGACGTTTTCCATTGCCAATGACGTCGCCAAGTACTTCGCGATTGTGCCTGCGCTGTTCATGATTGCGATTCCAGAACTTGCTGCGCTGAATATCATGCATCTGCATAGTCCGGAAAGTGCCATCCTGTCTGCGATTATTTTCAATGCAATCATTATCCCCATCCTGATTCCTCTGGCCTTGAGGGGCGTGGCGTACAAGCCCATTGGAGCCAGCGCTCTGCTGCTTCGCAACATCCTGATTTACGGAGTGGGCGGTCTGATTGCTCCCTTCATCGGAATCAAACTGATTGATATGGCTGTCGGCCTGTTTTTTTAACTGAAATAAATATATTGTTATGAGAAATTTAGTGAAATCATTGCGTCTTACACTTGTCTTTTGCGTCTTTTTCTCCATATGCTACATCCTAGTGCTGTGGATATTCGGATTGATTGCCGGCCCTGGCGGAGGAAATGCGGAAACCCTGGTTTTGAACGGGCGCGTGGTAGGCGCCGCCAATGTCGGGCAGCAATTCACGAAGGATATTTATTTCTGGGGCCGTCCGTCCCATGCGGGCGACGGTTATGACGCGTCCAGTTCATCCGGCAGCAATAAGGGGCCGACCAACGAAGAATACCTGGCCGACGTGAATATTCGGATAGATTCGTTCTTGAAGAAACATCCTTATTTGGAACGGAAGGATGTCCCTTCCGAAATGGTTACGGCCAGCGCTTCCGGCCTGGATCCGCATATCACTCCGGAGAGCGCCTATGTGCAGGTGAAGCGCGTTGCCAAGGCCCGCGGCATGGAGGAGGGGGCAGTGAGGTCTCTTGTCGATCAGGCCGTGGAAAAACCGCTGCTGGGCATGTTTGGCACGGAGAAGGTCAATGTGCTTAAGTTGAATATTGCTCTTGAGAAGGCTGATCCTTCAGGGAAGCATTAATTTCCTGATTGTTTAGGGCAGCAATGGCGATTCCGGATTTGGTGATAAATTGCCGCCTTGAAAAAATGAAATCAATTGCGGGCTTCATGTCATGGTAACGCCCGCAATTGATTTTCATTTTCAAAAGATTCTGTAAAATCAACAAGATGTTTTTAACCGCAGGAGCCGGGTGAATTTAATATGATTGACGGAAGTAACGGAGCAGAGCACTTTCTTGACCTGATACGGCGTTCTCGAAGGGGAAAGTTCAAGATTTACATTGGTATGATGGCCGGAGTAGGCAAGACGTACCGCATGCTGCAGGAAGCCCATGAATTGCTGAATAACGGCATTGATGTCAGAATCGGTTACGTTGAAACCCACGGGCGGCCCGGGACTGAAGCCATGCTCCGGGGGGTGCCCGTCATCCCGCGTAAAGTGGTTTTTTACAAAGGCAGGGAGATTGAAGAAATGGACCTGGACGCGATTCTTCAAGCCCGGCCCGAGTTGGTTATTGTTGACGAACTGGCTCATACCAATGTGGAAGGGAGCCGCCATCGCAAGAGATGGGAAGACGTGATGGAGCTGCTTGACGCCAATATTAATGTGATTTCCGCGATTAATATCCAGCACATCGAAAGCCTGAGCGGCGAAGTGAAGGAGATTACGGGGATTGAGATGAAGGAACGGGTTCCCGACAGGATTTTGCAGGAGGCGGACGAAGTGGTGAATATCGACCTGACGTCCGAGGAATTGATCGGCCGCCTCAAGACCGGCAAGATTTACCGGCCTGAAAAAATCCAGATTGCCCTGGATAATTTTTTCAGAACGGAAAATATTCTTCAGCTGCGTGAACTGGCATTGAAGGAAGTTGCTTTCCGAGTGGAGAAAAAAGTGGAAACGGAAGTATTCCCGGCAGTTTCTTCCGCCAGAAGGGAAAAGATTCTGGCCTGCATCAGCAGCAATGAACAGACGCCCCGGCGCATCATCCGAAAAGCATACCGGATTTCCTCGCGTTACAGTACGTCGTTTATCGCCCTTTACGTCCAGACGCCAAGGGAGTCCCCCGACCGCATCAATCTGGCATCCCAGCGCCATTTGCTTAATCATTTCAAGCTGGTGGCCGAACTGGGAGGGACGGTGAAGCAGGTGAGTGCGGAAGACATACCCCAGGCGATCATCGCAACGTGCAGGGAATATCATATTACGGCTATTTGCATGGGGCATCCCGCATTCAAAATGCCCGGAGCCATGTTCAAGATACTGGGATATAAACAATTTCTGCGTGTTTTGTCGGAGATGAAGATAGATTTAATCATCATTGCATAAAAAACAGAGGTAAATTTGAAAATAAGGCCGGAGCCGGCTCTTTTCACAGGAAGCAGGCGATGAGATTATCATGCTTGTCTTCCCTGAGCGGAACGGATTGTTGCCGGCAGTTTCCATTATAGCCTCCCCGGGGGCGTTTTCCGTTACCATTCCCGGGCAGTGCGGCCCCTTTTATTTTTTTCCGTCTGGTTGTCTGAAAAACAGTCCAATGTTCCGGTCCGCCGCATCTCCGGCAGCACCTTTGTTGAAAAAGAATGTAGAATTCCCGGAGGAGCAGCATTCTTAAAAGTGAAACGATAACGTTCCGTCTTCCATAGAGGAGCGGCGGTTATCATAAACAGAAGGAACAGTTATGAGCATCAATTTGCAAAAAGTCATTATAGCCGTATGTGCGGCCGCAACGGTCAGTGCGGGATTCGCAGCCCGCACCGAGGGGGCCAAACTGCACCGATTCAGCACTACTATCGAAAAAGAGAGGCCGCAGTTGAATGAAGAAACGAAACGGTTGATTGCTTCCTATCGCCGGAATCCGTCCGAGGCTAATCGGTCGGCTTTGAGGAAACAGGTCGGGATTAATTACGACAAGGTCCTTGACCGAAAAAAGGCGAAGCTTGAAGAATTGAAACGAACGGCCCGGCATGCGTCCAAGATACAGGAAATGCAGGAGATCGTGGATGAAATGGTTCAAAACAGGGAAGCGCGCATCGACCAAAGCATGCGGCGTTTCAGTGATCCGCGATTCAGACCAGGTGCCCGCTATGCAGATGGCGGGTATTTGCCGGTGCTCGGAGCTTCCTGGAATGTATCAATTGCATATACTCCGGTTACCAATGAGGATTATGCCCAATTCCTGAAGGCAACGGGAAGGAAGGCTCCTAAGGATTGGGATAATGGCGCCATGCCTGCCGGCAAAGGGAGGCATCCCGTGGTGAATGTTTCCTATGACGACGCTTCTGCCTATTGCCAATGGTTGTCGCTCCAGGATAGGAAAGCCGTTTATCGCCTGCCGACTGAAGAGGAGTGGGAGTTTGCCGCCGGGCATATGCCCAAGGATGCGGATTTTAATTGCGGCGAGAGAAACGGGACATCTCCCGTGGACGCCCATGCCGCGACATCCGGCGCCTGCGGAGCGATTGATATGTGGGGCAATTGCTGGGAATGGACTTCTTCTCCAGTTGAAGTTTCCAAGGCCGTGGCACACGGTAAAACGGTCATGGCGGTGAAGGGAGGTTCCTGGCGTTCGCCGCGGACGAGCTGCCGAACTGAGCGGAAAGGAGAAGGAAGGGAATCTTCTTTCGCTTTCAGTGATGTCGGTTTCCGGGTCGTCCGCGAAGGTTGAGGGGGGATTCCATGCGTTTCAGTTTCTTACAGGCAATAGAATCTGGCTGGCAGACCTGATGGAAATTCCGGCCGAATTGGTAGATTTCCCTAAGGAACTGCATTCTTGAAAAGTGAAACGATACCGTTTCAGAAAAAATATCAACCCTCATTGATTATCATGAACAAGCTCATTATTCCTGCAATTATTGGAATATTCGGTCTGGCTCCCGGTACGGTTACTGCCAACGCGGCGGAATCAACAACAGCCTCCTTTTCTGTTCAAATACTGAAAAAGAAACCGAAGGCGTTGAAGTACGGCCTGAAACACGGCCTCAAGAAAGGTTTGAAACACGGTCTGAAAAAAGGCAGGATAAACGGCGGTAAAAAATAGTCGCCGTCATCTTATCTGCTGCCGGGCCTGCAGCCCGGCAGCGTTTTCCCATCAATAAGGACGTTTTATCACCTGTAGTGCGGAAACATATCTGACTTCCGTACAGCTTTGATACATTGCCCATCATGTCTTAAAAAGTCAACATATTGAGAAGAAAGGCGTTTTATGGTAAAATGGTTGTTGTGCGGAGCCGCCATGATTTCCGGCATCGTGATCGCGGCTGAGACGGAAAATCGTTCATTCCAGTTTGGAAATTTTGAGGTGATTGCTGTTCAGGATGCTCTTTCAGCGATGTGGGTCGAATTATTCCCGGGTATGTCGGAAGAGGAGTTCCTCCGCTTAACCGGAGGCGGGAGGGTTCCTTCTTCCGTGAATGTTTTCCTGTTGAAACGCGGCGACGGAAAAATCATTCTGGTGGACGCAGGGAACGGAGGAAAACGGGGTGGGATGCTTCGTAAACTTGAACAGAGCGGCGTTTTTCCGGAGAGCGTCGATTTCATTTTACTCACCCATATGCACGGCGACCACATCGGAGGATTGCTTGGGAAACATGGCGAAGCCGTTTTTTCCAGAGCCCTCGTCTATGTTTCCATGCCGGAATGGGAATTTTGGCAAAATGGTACGGTCGGACTACAGGGAAAACAGGTTCGGAAGGTGTTGCATGCTTACGGCAGCCGGGTGAGAACATTCCGGTTTGGAGAAGAAGTTCTGCCCGGCATCAAGGCTCTTGACGCTTCCGGGCATACACCCGGGCATACCGTTTTTGAGACTGATTCCCTGCTGATTGTCGGAGATTTGCTTCATGCTGCCGCGCTCCAGATTCCGCGTCCGGAGGTTTGCACGATTTACGATATGAATCCGTTCGGAGCGGTTCAGGCCCGGCGGCGCTTTTATGAGTTTGCGGCTTCTTCCTCGAAGCCGGTCGCCGGAATGCACCTGCCGTATCCCGGAATCGGCCGGATAGGAAGGAGTGCGGCGGGATATGTCTATCTGCCCGGAAAATGAGAAAGGATAAAAAAGACACGGTACAATGACGCAAGCAGAAACAGCATGCCCGGATGCCTGGGGAAGCCATTTCCTTGAATACCGGGGAAGGCTTCTTGCCCTGGCCCGGAGGAATTTGAATCCGGTTCTTGCCCGGCGCGTTTCGGCGGAAGATGTGGTTCAGGAGGCTCTGCTGGCAGCCTGCGGGAAAATGGCTTTTTTTGAAAACAATCCGGAGATTCCTGTCTATTTCAAACTGCGGACGATTCTGTTCCAGACCCTTACGGCTATGGAAAGGAAGCATCTGCAATGTCTCAAGAGAGACGCCTGCAGGGAAGTGAATGTGACGGATGACGGCGTGGGGTCCACTGCCCGGTTGGATTGGAACCGGTTTGCAGATACCGTGACCGGGCCTCTTACCCGTGCCGTCAGGGAGGATCGTTATACATTGCTCCGGAAAGCGGTCGAGGCGCTGCCCGAAAACGATCGGCAGATTCTTGAACTTCGCCATTTTGACGACATGTCCAATGCGGATTGTGCCGAAGTCCTGCATATTGGGCCGAAAGCCGCAAGCATCCGCTATGTGCGGGCGCTGCAGCGGCTTCGGAAGCAGCTGATGGAGTTAACCGAGTTTCAGCCATGAAGGGGAAGATTTCTCTGGAAGATCTGGTTGAACAATTCCTGGATCAGTGCCGTTCCGGCAATGTTCCCGATATTCAGGATTTTGCCGGGGCACATCCGGAGTTTGCTTCCGAGTTGCTGGCTCTTCTTCCGCTTGTGATGGAGATGGAAGATTGGAGCGTTGAAAAAAAACAGGGAATTATGCCTCCGGTTCACGATTTTCCCGATTTGGAGGGGGACGATTACCGGCTGATTCGGAGACTAGGCAGCGGCGGTATGGGGGTGGTATTTGAAGCGCTGCAATTGTCCCTCAACCGGAAAGTGGCCGTCAAGCTGTTGTCTCCGTTGCTGCTGCAGGATGCCGCCCAACGCATCCAGTTTGAGCATGAGGCGCATGTGATTGCCAGGCTTCATCATCCCAATATTGTCAGAATTTTCAGTGCCGCGTGCCGTCCGGGATGTTGTTATTATGCGATGGAGTTGATAGAAGGCAAGAGTCTGGACGGATGTGAATTCAGTAATCCGTATGAGATAGCCCGTATTGGCCTCCAGGCCGCCAGGGCGATTGCGTACGCCCACCGCTGCGGCATTCTGCACCGCGATATCAAACCGGCGAACCTGTTGCTGGATGAAGCGGGGGAAGTACACGTCAGCGATTTTGGACTTGCTTTTCTGCTTCAGGGGAGAAATGAAGTTATTGAGAAGGAAGGAGCTCAGAGCGGAACGCTGCGGTATATGTCCCCGGAGCGGCTGGTGCATGGAGTCAATACCTTTTCCAGCGATCAGTATGCGTTTGGGGTGACGCTTTATGAGCTTGTTGCAAAATCCCCGCCGTTTCCGGGGCTAGCTCCTGAAGAATTGATGGAACGGATTTGCAGGGAACCGGTTCCGCCGTTGAAGTGCAGCGAACCCGACTTGGCCGCGATTATTAACAAGTGCGTCAGTTTCCGCCCGGAGTCGCGCTATCGAAGCATGGACGAACTTTCTGAAGATTTGCTGCATTTTTTGAATCATGAACCGGTCGGGGCCTCCTCCCCGTCTCCGGCCAGGCGGTTGCAGCTGTGGATGAAACGTAAACCGGCTGTTGCCGTATTGTCTTTGGCTGCGGCCCTGTGTGCTAACCAATAACAGTTGGAACATCTTCAAGACTAGCACCATCAGATAATTTGTCAT
>OGXJ01002826.1_pt1 | contig 11085 bp, 6 predicted proteins | sample 1576231 | NCBI WGS metagenome assembly OGXJ01 (sample SAMEA3541539, study PRJEB24748) | human gut metagenome | biome: human gut; feature: human-associated habitat; material: faeces | place: China | collected 2012
GAAGGCATCCACGCCGCCGAATTCCTTGAACAGCACGGCCTTGCCCTCCATGACCGGCAGACCGGCTTCGGGGCCGATGTCGCCCAGGCCCAGCACGGCAGTGCCGTTGGACACGACGGCCACCATGTTGCTCTTGAAGGTGTACTTGTACACGTCGTCGGGGTTCTCTTTGATCTTGCGGCAGGGCTCGGCGACGCCGGGGGTGTAAGCCGTGGACAGGTCGTCGCGGGTCCTGACCTCGACCTTGCTCACGATGCCGACTTTGCCGTGGTGGCTCTCGTGCATTTCGAGAGCGGCTTTGTTGTAATCCATGGATGTTCCTCCTTGTGTTGATGTGCTTCTCTTATTATAATAAAGCCGCAGGCCCCGCAGCGCAAGAGGATTTTTGCGTGTGCGGGGCGACAGCTTGACAAACGACGATAGAACGATTATACTACAAATAGAAAAGGCGCTGGCCCAACAAACGGCTAGCTCCCTACCAGCAGATCAAAAGAATGACCGCCAACGGGTGCTAAACGTGGGGCGGTCATTTCTTTTGTCCATTTTTTGTGCGAAACTCTCGGAATCGGAGCACGATGTCGATCGTGTCGTAAACCGTTGTGACGAGGAACGTCAACAGCGCAAGAATCTCGGTCAATGTCATGGGTACATTCCCCCTTTCGGCCAGAGCCTCCGGGGAGAAACGTTCAAAAGTCGCCCTCCCGGCGCCCTGTTTATGGAAACAAAGCCATCCGGTAGGGAGTTGCCGCCTGCGTTCTGGACACAGCGCCTTGCCGCTTTGCTGCGGCAATTATAGGATATCACAGCTTTTGACAAAAAGCAACGATCTCACGTGGCAGGCAGCGTGAAACTTGTGGAAATTTCGCAAAATCCTTTTCTTTTTCATTTTTACCCTTTATAATAAGATTTGTCTGAAAAAATTGCAGTTCCCGGCGGCGTCCGGGATACAGGAGGTATCCACTTGAAACGAATCATCTCGAAGGCAGTCTGCCTTCTCTGCGCCGGTGCGCTGGCGCTGACGGCTGCGGGCTGCTCGAAGTCTGCGGCGTCCTCTTCCGCATCGGCCGGCTCGGAGGCGTCTGTCTACGGCAGCGCTTCGGATTATGACTACCAGAACTTTGCCTACAGTGACGGTCTGGACGAGAACGGCTACTGGTCCGGCATCCGCGCACTGGATTATGTGACCCTGCCGGAGGACTACGCTTCCATCCCGCTGAAAAAGGCGGACATCGAGCCGACCGAGGAGGACGTCCAGTCCCAGATCGACAGCCTGCTCAGCCAGAACACCACCACGCAGCAGATCACCGACCGTGCCGCCGCCGATGGCGACACCGTCAACATCGACTATGTGGGCACCGTGGATGGCGTGGCATTTACCGGCGGTACCTACAGCGGCTACAGCCTGACGCTGGGCAGCGGTTCCTTCATCGACGGCTTTGAAGACCAGATCGTGGGCCACAAGCCCGGCGAGACCTTCGATGTCAATGTCACCTTCCCGGACGGCTACAGCGACTCCACCGACGCCGAGGGCAATGCGGTGGTCCTGAGCAACAAAAAGGCGGTCTTCTCCGTCACGTTGAACTACATCAGCGAGGAGATCCTGCCGGAACTGACCGATGCCTGGGTCGAGGAGAATTTCAGCAGCACCGACGGCGTCCACACCGTGGAAGATCTGCGGGCCGAATACCAGAAGATGCTGTATCAGAACAACCTGAACACTGCGGTGATGCATTATCTGCTGGCAAACTCCACCTTCAAGGACCTGCCCAAGGAAGTGACCGATTATCAGGTCAACCAGTGCCTGAACTACTACTACACCATGGCCCAGTATTACGGCTATGATCTTGACAGCTTCCTGCAGGCTGCTGCCGGTTACAACAGTGCCGACGACCTGCTGGATGCCATGAGCGACAGCATCACCGAGTATGCCCGCGAAGCGCTGCTCTACCAGGCAGTGGCTGAGGCGATGGACATCGCCCCCACGCAGGAGCAGATCGACACCTACTCTGCCTACACCGAGACCTACGGTGCCAACTACTGCACCATGGTCGCGCTGATGGACGCCGTGTCCGAGGCGCTGACCACCGGGGCACAGGTGAAGTAAAAGATTGAAAAAATACCGTTGCACAGAAAATGGCTGTGCAGCGGTATTTTTATGCTTTTGTCCAAATCGTAATGCTTTTTCGGAGTGCGACGCGGCCGAATTTGGCCATTTGCTGGCTGCTGTTGCCTTTCTTTTGTTTGAGACAGTAGACTTTTTTGACGGTAAAGCCAAACTGCTCGGCAAGAGAACAACTCAAAAAATCGACTGGGATGACTTCACCGCCATAACGGACATTGTCGTTGACGAACGCGACCATGGCGCCCTTTTTGCAAACGCGGAAAAGTTCGGCATAGATAAAGGCCAGCTCTGTAAAGTATCCTTCTACCATTCGGACGATGCCGCTGTTATTCAAATCACCATGCTGTTCGCGCTTGTGTAAGGCATCCAGCACCTCACAAAAAGCAGGGTTGGAACAAAGTGTCTGATGGATCGTATGGAACCGGTCGATTTGACCGATCTCTGTATAGAAGAGCTTCAACTGTTCCAGTTTGGATCGGCTTTCAACGGTGCAGGAAAGCAAGTCCTGCCGCAGCTGTTTGATCGAATCGTTATCAAGCCCAAGGTAAACAAGTTCCAGTGCATAGGTGCGGGTATAATCGTATCGGTTGCAATACGGCGGCGAGGTAATAACCCCTTTCAGAATGTTATCTGGAAGCCTGGGCAGTTCGAACAGAACGCTGTTCTGTTTGTAGGTGATCTGTGCTTTTTTGTGCGTCTGGCTGGAATGCTGAATCACCTCAAGATCGTGGATCACATGCGATAGTTCCAATAGAACGGTATCACGGCTGTCGAGGATACTTGAACGGACTGTTTTAGCGGACAACGGCTTTTTGCCTTTGGCTGCGCGAAGCTCATTGGCATGGATCACCTTTGGGGAACGGCTGTCCCAGCCGAGATATTGGCCGCTCTTTACGGTGTAGCTGCACGGTTCCAGAGAATTGAGAATGCAGAGCCGAAGAAGATTTTTGGCATTCTCTGAATAGATACAGTGGATACGCCAGTCTTCGATGAACTGAAGGTAGCGTTCGTTGTATTCCGGGTAGGCGTCCTGTGTGATGGGAATACAAGGTGTTTTCAAGGAATAGCTGTCTGGCATGTGGAGAGACTTCAGCTCTTCCAGCATGGCACGAAGTTCAGGAAGATCGTACTCCATGCAGGCAGCCTTTGCTTTTAAGGAGACGTCCGCAATGGGCATCACATCGTAGCCAATGCTGTTGATGCCCTGCATCTGGCAGACGAGCGCCGTGGTGCCGGAGCCCATGAAAGGGTCCATGACGAGATCGCCGGGGTGAGCTCCCATCTCATGAAGCAACAGTTGGACAAGGTCCGCTGAAAAACCTTCTTTGTATTTGAGCCAGCTGTGGAGGATCTCGTTCTTGCTGAGCTGATAGCTGACGCTTCGCCTGTCGAAACGGTCAGTGACTTCGAGAAGGGGAGCATAACGAGATTCGAGCATTTTGCGCTCAATGTCGCTGCATAAGGCGTCAGAAGAAAACTGCTCGATCAGATAATCTTGGGAGGAAGGATTCAAAAAGGATAATTGTTCCATTCGGTTCTCACTTGTCTGCGTTAAAGATTCAGTAGCCAGTTGCAATAAGCGACCAGCTGGTTGTCGTTGGTAAGGTTGGCTGCGTTGGTCATGACCCCGGCTTGAAGCTGCGAATAGATTTCCTCCGCCATGGCGGTTTCAATGGCAGCTCCAACGAACGAGGTCTGAACGGGATGACCAGCAGAAGCGAAGGTCGTCCGGATACGTTCCAAGGCGGTGTTGGCTGTTTTCCAGTGTTCGTCTGCCCCGGCGGGATCAATCCCGCCCTTGAGCTCGCCCATCATAAGGGCTTTGTCTGGTTCAAAAGCAATCTTTCCATTTTGGAATCCGACTGCATCGGAATCGAACAGGCAAATATCCACATTTTTCCGGACTGTGGAAATGTTCATATTGAAAGCAAGCAACCGCTTTTTCCCTGCGGCGGTCTGCCAGCAGAGGGCTTTCATCCGACGCTCAATGTCAAGGTCGTTGTCTGTCTGATCGTACCACGGAAATTTGCCGGAGATGTTTTCTGCCCACTGGTAGGAGATGTTCTGTACAGCCATACACGATAAGATGCAGCGGATCAGACGTTCCTGCCCCAGGGCCCCGATACGGTTCCGCATCGACCCGCCTACGGCGTCTCCTTTAATAAGAAGATATCGGTAGATTGTTTCGTCAATGAAATGTTTACCTGCGGGCTTCAAAAAATTCTTGATGAGCTCTTCAATGGCTTTGGTTTGGTCAGATTCGTCGAGGTAATTCAGACTTTTATCAGACAAACCGGAGGCACTCAGGAGAAATGGCCGCACTTCGGGTATGGAAAGAAGGGCTTCCGGACAAGTCGCGCCGGAGACCATACTCTTGAAGGCAAGTGAATTTTTTATGTAGGGGTCACCGAGACGATTCTTTTCCAGCGCGATTTTCAAAAATCCCGCGCGTGTCTGCTCGTGAGAGGTGACCAGATCGCCTGCGTTCCGGATATATTTGTTGAAAGCCATTGCGTTCTCCTTTTGTCTGAGAGAGGCTATAAAAGTGGAAAACTTGTATTTCTCAGTATAACATACTTTGAGGGGGATTGCAAAAAGGAAGCCGCCCCCAAAACCGAATAAGACCACAAACGGCCTGAACCCTGTGCGACACAGAGTTCAGGCCGTTTCGGCTTTTTTGGGGGTTATTTTTTCAGGGCATCTGTGAGGACGCGCAGCAGGTGCGGGACGTCCAGCGGTTTTGCGATATGGCCGTTCATGCCGGCCGCCAGCGCGTTCTGACGGTCTTCTTCAAAGGCGTTCGCCGTCATCGCAAAGATGGGGATGCTGGCCTTCTCGGCGTCCGGCAGGGCGCGGATCTGCCGCGTGGCCTCGTAACCGTCCAGATTGGGCATCTGGATGTCCATCAGGATCAGGTCATACTGGCCGGGGGCCGCCTGCTTTATCTTTTGGACGGCGGCCGCGCCGTCCTCGGCGGTATCCACCACAAAACCGGCTTCTTTCAGGATCTCCAGTGCGATCTCACGGTTCAGCTCGTTGTCTTCCACCAGCAGGAGCTTCTTCCCCTTGAGGTCGGCCGCAGTGGGTTGAGCGGGCTCGGAGGCAGGCTCTGCACGGAACGGTTCGGCCAGAACGCGGCGCAGCTCCGAGAGGAAGAGCGGCTTTTCGCAGAACGCGGTCACTCCGGCGGCGCGGGCCTCGTCCTCGATGTCCGCCCAGTCGTAGGCGGTCAGGATGATGATGGGGCAGCGATTCCCGATCACTTTGCGGATCTGCCGCACGATCTCGATGCCGTTCATGTCAGGGATCAGCCAGTCGATGATGTAGACGCTGAACTCATCGCCCTGCTCCACCGCATATTTGGTGCGGATGACCGCTTCCTTGCCGGAGATCGTCCACTCCGGCCGCATCCCGATCTTGGACAGCATGGTGCTGACGTTCAGGCAGGTGTTGGTATCGTCGTCTGCCACCAGGGCGCGCAGCCCTTCCAGCTGGGGGAGCTGCTTGGGCTCTGCTTTCTGCCCGCTGCGTGTGAAGCAGAGGGTCACGATGAACTCGGTGCCCTTGCCCGGCTCGCTCGTGAGGGCGATGGTGCCGCCCATCAGATCCACGATGTTCTTGGTGATGGACATGCCCAGGCCGGTGCCCTGAATGCCGCTGACGGTGGAGCTTTCCTCCCGGCTGAACTCCTCGAAGATGTGCTTCTGGAACTCTTCGCTCATGCCGATGCCGTTGTCCTTGATGCGGAACTCATAGCAGACGCAGCCCTTGGGCGCACCGTTCTTCTGGGCGATGCGGATGCTGATCATGCCGCCGGTGGGGGTGAACTTGACGGCGTTGGACAGGATGTTCAGCAGGATCTGGTTCAGCCGCAGCGGGTCGGTGATGATGTCCTCATCCTCGATGTCCATGGTATCAATGAAGAGCGACAGCCGTTTGGCCGCGACATTGGGCTGGATGATGGAGCGCACATCGTGGACAAGATCGGGCAGATGCACTGCCTTTTCCTCGATCTTGACCTTGCCGCTCTCGATGCGGCTCATATCCAGCACATCGTTGATGAGGGAGAGCAGATGCTGGCTGGAGGTGGAGATCTTTTTCAGGTAGTCCAGCACCTGTTCCTTATTCTCAACATGGGTCGCCGCCAGCGAGGTGAAGCCGATGATGGCGTTCATCGGGGTGCGGATATCGTGGCTCATGTTGAACAGAAACTCCCGCTTGGCGCGGTTGGCTGCGCCCTCGTGCTGGAGCGCGATCTCCAGCTTGCGGTTCTGCTCTTCCAGCTGGGTCTGATACTTCTTCTCCTGCTCCTTTTTCTGCTGCTCCATCTCCTGCACCGCGCGTCGGCGCAGCATTTGCAAGACCGAAACGAGCAGGATGTAACAGACCAGTGCCGTTAAGACCAGCGTGAGCGACTCGTGGAACACGGTTTTTTCATCCGTGTACGCATAGAGGTCGAACGAACGGCCGTGGCTGTACATGCCGAAATAGCAGCCGGAGCCGTTCCAGCCGTGGGTAGGCGTCAGCTTTTCCGCAAGCCCGGCGCTGCGGATCTCCTGCACCGGCGGGCTTGCGGTGGTGTCCTGCCCGATCAGCTCCGGGCGGTTGGACGCAATGACCTGATTGTTCTGCACGATGAACAGGGTGCCGCTGGTCTCTTCTGGGTAGCCGTCCAGAATGCTCTGGACCGACAGTGCCGTCCCCTCGACAAATTTGGCCGGGGTGCAGCGATAGGCCAGCAGGATGACCTCTTCGTGGTCGGCCCGGTGTGCCGCCACATCCACGGCAGACCCGTCTGCCAGCAGAACGCGCTTCAGGTAGGTCTTCTGCGGGAAGCGGAAGACGTCCAGCGCGGTCTCCTTTTTGAGCCGGTCTTCCAGCTGGGCATAGCCGATGCCGTTCGCTGTGTACTCGCACAGGAGTGTGCCATCCGGGCGCAGCACGGAAATGCCGGTGAGCCAGAGCGTCTCGGTCTGCTGTTTCAGGCAGTGCGGGTCGGAGAGGTCGAGTGCGGCGTCACCGGCCAGCTGGTGCACCGAGACCGCCGTGCGGCGGAGCGCTTTGGCCGTGATGGTATCGTTGTACTGCTCAAAACTGGTGGACTGCGATTTGACGAACTCGATCGTCTGGCAGAAACGCTCTTCGGTCGCATGCAGGGCTTTCCAGCCGGAAGCCAGGACGACCCCCGCCATGAAGAGCACACCGACGAGAATGTAGAGCACCCAGGTCCGCGTGTTCGGAGTGGTTTTGTTGTTACGCGTCAATGGTGTCCACCTCCAGATACTGCGAAGCATGTTCCAGGTATTTGCCGACGATCCGTTCCAGTGTGCCGTCCTCGCGCATCTGCGCAAAGGTATCATTCAGCTGGTGGTCCAGCCCGCGGCTGTCATTTTTGGCAAAGGCAACGCCCAGCCCGGTGACCAGCAGCGGCTCTTCGAGGATGCGGAACACCGCGTTGTTGTCTTTCATGTATTGCAGGATGGCCGTCTCGTGGGCAGCGATGGCGTCCACATAGCCGCAGGCCAGCATGGCATACTGCACACTGCGGTCTTCGATGCTGAACACCTCGACGGTCTGCGGGATGCGCGGGTCGGAGCCGCTGAGGAAGATGCCCTCTGGCTTGGAGGTGCTCTGCACCATAACGGTCTTCCCGGCAAGGTCGCTGAGGGACTGGATGCTGCTGTCGGCGTTCACGGCCACGACCTGACGGCTCACCATGTAAGGCCCGGCCCACCGGTAGAGCGTTTCGCGGCCCTGCATGGAAAAGCAGCCCCAGATGCAGTCGATGGCGCCGCTTTCCACAAGGGCGGTCTTCTGCTCCCAGTCGATGACTTCAAATCGTGCAGCGTATCCCATGCGGCGGAATGCCTCGGTGGCGATCTCCACGTCGATCCCGGTCGGGGTGCCGTCATTGTTCAGATAAATATAGGGCGGGTAGGTGTCGCTTCCGATGAGGATCTGCGGCAGATCGCTGTTCTTCGCGTCCGTTCCGCCGCAGGCAGTCAGGCCGCCGAGGGCCGTCGAGGCCGCCAGCAGGGTGCATCCGTTCAGGAATGCACGGCGTGAGATGAGGTGTTTCATGGGGACTTTTGTTCTCCTGTTGTTATTGCGTCCGCTGCTGCAACTGGACTTTCAGGTCGGTCTGCACATCCGTCAGGCATTGCAGCAGCAAGGGGTTGAAGGCTCCGCACTCGCCGTTCAGGATCATCTGCACGGCTTTTTCGTGGGAGAAGGCTTTTTTGTAGCAGCGTTCGCTGGTCAGTGCATCGTACACATCGGCCAGCGCGACCAGCTGTGCGCTGATGGGGATCGCATCGCCCTTCAGCCCATCCGGGTAGCCGCGCCCGTCCCAGCGCTCGTGGTGCCAGCGGGTGATCTCGTAGGCGGTCTGCAGCAGCGGCTGCTCGTTGAAGTCTTCCAGCTGGTGCAGCATCTCGGCCCCCAGCATACTGTGGGTCTTGACGACCTCGAATTCTTCCGGGGTCAGCTTGCCGGGTTTGTTGAGGATCTTTTCGTCGATGCCGATCTTGCCGATGTCGTGCAGGGCGGAGGCCAGCGGGATGTTGTCCTGCTGCTCGGCGGTGATGGGGTACTGGCTGCTGATCTCCAGCAGGCGGTGGAGCAGCAGCTCGGTGATGATGCGGATGTGCCGCACATGGGCGCCGCTCTCGCCGTTGCGGAACTCTACGATATGGCTCAGCACACCCACCAGCATATCGGTGTTGTTTTCGCGGGCGCGGATCTGGTCCGACACCATCTGCACCAGCCGCCGCTGCTTGGCATACAGCTTGATGGTGTTGGTCACGCGGCGGTAGACGATGCGGGCATCGAAGGGGCGGTTGACGTAATCGCTGGCTCCCAGCTCATAGGAGCGCCGGATCGCGGCGTCGGAGTCGTCGCTGGAGATCATGATGACCGGGATGTCCTCGATGGTGTGGTTGGCGTTCATGGCCTTGAGCACCTCGAAACCATCCATGACCGGCATGTTGATGTCCAGCAGCACCAGTGCAAGATTCCCGGCTTCGGCCTGCAAGGCATCCATACATTCCCGGCCATCTTTTGCTTCCAGAATACGGTAGTCGCCTTGCAGGATTTCGGACAGGATGAGGCGGTTCATTTCAGAGTCATCCACAAGAAGGATCTGCGGCTTCTCCTCCACCAGTTCTTCCTGCGCGGTCAGCGCGTTTTCGGGGAGTTCCACCGTGACGGCATTCTTACGGCACTTTGCCTGATACATCAGCCGGTCTGCCCGGCGAACCGCATTCTCCATCGAGTCGGTGATGGCCTGCATCGTTCCGCCGATGCTCAGTGAGAGGCGAAAATGCGGATAACCGGGTACAGTAGCCTGCTGCACGGCGGCTCTGATCTGCTCCAGCTTGGTTTGCAGGATATCGCTCGGAATGCCGGGCAGCACCAGCAGAAATTCATCCCCGCCGTAGCGGATGAGCAGATCGGAGCTGCGGATGCAGGACTGAATGGCGTTTGCCGCTGCTTCCAGCGCCAGATCTCCGGCGTGATGCCCATAGGTGTCGTTGCAGATCTTGAAATCGTCCACATCCATCAGCGCGATGCCTGCGGAGCCGACGATACGGGATGCGATATCCTCATAGTAGCGGCGGTTGTATGTGCCAGTCAAGGCATCATGGTAAAGTTTTGCACGGTAGCTCTCTGTTGTTTCTTGAAGCTTTTCCTCGGTTTCGACCTGCATCTTTTCCATGTTGGAACACTCGAACTGCCTTTGCAGGTGACCGATCAGCAGAATGTTCGCAGCGATACCAAGGCCGATCACGATGAGCTTTTGAAAGTTCAAAGAGGTGTAAAGAAAAAAGCTGTGGTCGGTAGAAAAGAAAAACGCGGAGTATAGGAATGCAATGAGGCCGCTTACGATTCCTGCTGCATAGCCGCATTTCACGAGCACAGCAGAAAGAACAACAAAAAGCACGATATTTGGATTTGGAATATGAAAATTCCAGACGATCAGGCAGGCGCTCAATTGGGCAAGTGCCGATAGCAACATAGGCTGAATTTTATTTGGCTGTCGTTCCATACGCAATACCATCCAATCCTTTGATTCATCATGATTGCTCTCTCACAAAAAAGAGCTGGGCCGCAAATGGGCGGCCCTGCCAGGTCGTGGGTGTCGGTCATCTGCGAAACCGTGCGATTCCACTATTTATTTTCGGGGGGGGGGTAACGCGGAAGCGCTTGACGGTCTGTTCCAGCGCGTCGATGTCCACGGGCTTGGACAGATGCTCGTCCATCCCGGCTTCCTTGCTCTTCTGCATATCTTCCAAAAAGGCGTTTGCCGTCATGGCGAGGATGGGGATGACCCGGCCCAGAGGGTTTTCGCTGCTGCGGATGCGGCGGGTGGCCTCCAAGCCATCCATTACCGGCATCTGCACATCCATCAAAATCATGTCATACTCGCCGGGCTTGACGCGGACAAACGCATCCACAAGCTCCTGCCCGTTGGGGCAAATTTTGCAGTGTGCGCCCTTGGATTCCAGCAGCAGCTCCAGGATCTCGGCGTTGATGGCGTTGTCCTCGGCGCAGAGGAAGTTCATCCCGCACAGGGGAGAGACGTCTTCCGGCTCCTCCGGGAGCGCCTGCGCCTTTGGTGCCGCGTCCGCTTCGGTGTCGATGGGGAATTCCAGCACGACCTCAAAGCGGGTGCCCTTGCCGGTGGCACTCTCCACGCTGATGGAGCCGCCCATCAGGTCCACGATGTTTTTGGTGATGGCCATGCCAAGGCCGGTGCCCTGCACCCTGTTGGTGCCGGAGCGCTCTTCGCGGGTAAAGGGGTCAAAAAGGGTCTTCTGGTAAGCTTCGCTCATGCCGATGCCGTCATCCTGCACCACAAAGCGGTATTTGGCGTAGTGCTCGGTATGGGTAAGCTCCTCTACCTCCAGCCGGATGTGCCCGCCGGTGGGCGTGTCGGCACGCACACGTCCCATAATCCAGCT